>ERZ795053.1469-NODE-1469-length-29920-cov-9.909727_pt1 | contig 29920 bp, 25 predicted proteins | sample MGYA00375137_ERZ795053 | MGnify/ENA primary metagenome ERZ795053 (study PRJEB30182, sample SAMN05720284) | activated sludge metagenome | isolation source: Anaerobic digester | place: Hong Kong | collected 2014-12-17 ...
TGGGAAGCCAAGAAAGGATACCAACCCGTATGGTTTTCCTGGGCCAATAGCCAGGCAACAGCTATCGAGATTTATAATGAATACGCATTCCGTAGCCTGGATCACTTAAAGCTGGTCTGGTCCCTCCTGGAGAATGGTAACAAGATTCAATCAGGGACCTGGGAGATGCCCTCCATAGAACCGGGACAGCGGAAAGTACTTCCCATTACGCTGCCGGAACGCAAAGATGCCACCGCAGAATACGTGGTGACCATTGAAGCTGCCTTGAAAGAAGCTACCGATCTTCTTCCGGAAGGTCATACCGTGGCCTGGGAACAATTGCCACTCAGTCCACTGACCAGTACGATACCAGTCAAGAAAGAAACCCTGGCGATGGTAAAAGATCAATCTAACGCACAACGAATCATCCTGCAGGCTCCGGAAGTAACCATAGCCTGGGATCGCGCTAGCGGACAAATGGTTCGCTATGAGGTTCTTGGCAGGGATGTTCTTCAAACCGGACCTAACCTCGAATTTTGGCGTGCCCCGACAGACAACGATTATGGAGCCAATCTGAGCGAAAAATTAATGGTTTGGAAAAATGCCGGCAAAGAGGCCAAGCTGGACTCCATATCCTATACCATAGGTGCAGGCGAAGCTGTGGTATATGCGCATTACCAGTTACTGGGCGGTGATGCCACCTGGGTATCTACATTCCACCTTTATGGTAATGGCAGTTTGCAGGTTGATAATGATTTTGCGGCCTTGGCAGGTGCCTACCCGATGATACCCAGGATAGGGATTAGCTTTAAAGCACCTCAGAATATGGATCAATTTACCTGGTATGGTCCAGGACCACTCGAAACGTATTCCGATCGCAAATGGGCTGCCATACTGGGCCGGTATTCATTGCCGGTGAAGGAGGTCCCGCATGCATACATCCGGCCTCAGGAGACTGGAAACCATGTGGACATGCGCTGGTTCAGCGTAACGGATAGGGCAGGAAATGGCATATTGATCCATGGCGATGAATTAATCGATGGTACTGCATTGCCTTATACGGTTAGTGATCTGGATGGAGGTGTGCACAAGACACAAACGCACAGTTCGGAGCTGAAGCCAGAGGCCTTCACAACCATTCATATAGATTTGCGGCAAATGGGCCTGGGCTGTATCAATAGTTGGGGTGCATTACCATTGCAAAAATACTGGATTCCGTACCAGAATTATTCCTATTCCTATTGGATACAACCTATTGCGGCTGGTGAAGATGCGGAAGGGATGGCCAGGCAAAGGGTTAATTAGGGACCCAAAGCGTCCAATATCGCCTTTAATTAACATCTCCTGAGGTATCCCAGGATGTAGCTGTTCTTAATGGTCGCCAGAACACAAAAACGCTGGGTTCGTCGTGTGGATTAAGTGAATCAAATGGCTTCTTTAGGAGTAAGCAGTCTCCATGTGCATAGGCAAATGGGTACTTCAGTTAATGATGGATGCAAGATCCAGCTGGCAGTCTTTCTACCATTTTTGTCCAATAAAAAAGGCCCCTGATAATCAGGAGCCTTTGCGCTATTAATTTACGTTATCGTCGTTTCAGAATTTTCTGCGATCATTGCGATCTCCGCGATCGAAAGAACGGCGTTCTCCCCGATCAAAACGGTCACCGCCACGATCACCGCCACGGTCAAAACGGTTGCCACCGCCATAACCACCGCCACCGCCGCCGGAACGGAACGGACGTTGTCCGCCACCGCCGCCAAACGGACGACGTTGTTGATTGTCAGGACGGGGTTCTGCTTTTTTAACTACAATGACACTGCCTTGAAAATCATTGTCATTGAGGCTTTCGATAGCACGCAAGCCATCTGCCTGAGTAGCCATTTCTACAAAGCCATAGCATTTGGAACGACCGGTTTCCCGATCCATAATTACTTTGGCGGTATTAACTACACCAAAGGTTTCAAATAACTGTTGCAAGTCATCCTGAGTCGTATCGGGACTTAACTTAGCTACAAAAAGATTCATATTGAAAAGTATTTAGAAAAATAAAAAATCAACAAAAAACTACAAATGGTAAATGCAACGAGCTAAGTAACTTCCCGATTTGGTTCTCCCTTGTTTCGTTCTGTTAGACCCAATAGCTTTAGCCAACCAATCTTTAATCAAAGATACGTTAATAACTCATCGCGGCGCCAAAAAATTTCATCAACGCCTGAATTCTGTATGGAAATTTGAATTTCGTTCGGAAATATATCGTAAACCCGGACTGACACGGTACCTCGGGTCTCCGTAATAACGATGCCAGGATTCCAACTTTCGTATGCTTTGAGCCATATCCAATTGCTCCACCCACTTCAATAATCCTTGTGGATATCCGGCGCCTAATTGCATGGCCTGATCGATATCCGCGGCGGTGGCGACGCCATAATACCAGGCATCGGCTGCTTCATTCACTAACAGGGTAAGGATGCGATCCTCAATTTGACGAGCTACGGCGTCACTGAAATTCACAGGGGATTTTAACCTGGGATATTGGTAAAATCCGCGCCCTGTTTTGCGACCCAGAAAACCGGCTTCCACCAGCCGTTGTTGATAAATACTGGGACGGTAGCGTGGTTCTCCGGAGTAGGCAGCGTACATCGACGCCGTCACCGAAAAATTCACATCGTTACCGATGTAATCCATTAAGGCAAAGGGCCCCATTGGAAAACCAGCTCCTTCCATGACAGCATCAATAACGGCCTCGGAGGCTATCCCTTCCTCGAGGATGCGTAAAGCCTCACTGTAAAATGGCCTTGCTACGCGATTTACGATAAATCCGGGGGTGTCCTTAGCGATAACCGGTGTCTTTCCCCAGTGCTGCAATTGGGTTATTATTGCTTCACCGATGGCCTTAGCGGTTTGCATGGCAGGTACAACCTCTACCAGAGGCATCAGGGGAGCCGGATTAAAAAAATGGATGCCGAGTACCCGTTCAGGTCGTTTGCAGGCAGCAGCTATACCGGTAATGGATAAGGAAGAGGTATTCGATGCCAAAGTGGTACCAGCTCCGACGATTGTTTCCAGTTCCGTGAATAAGTCTTGTTTCACCCTTAATTGTTCGACAACGGCCTCAATGACCAGGTTGACGGGATGGAGGTCTTTTAAGGAGCCTGCCAGGTGGATCCGCTCTTTTGTGGCGGCCACATCGCTGAGTGAAATCTGACCCTTGCCGGCCATTTTATCCAAAAAGCCGAAAATTTTGTCCCGGGCTTCCCGGCTTTGAGCTGTCTTAACATCGTACAGTAACACCTGTTCCCCAGCCAATGCTGCCACCTGGGCGATCCCCTGGCCCATTGTTCCGGCACCAATGATCCCGACAGATGAAGTCATACAAAGGATTTGATCAACTCTTCACAAGAAGCGTCCAGCAGGTTGTATACCTCCTGAAAGCGATCATTAAAGTAAGGATCGGGTACACCCCGGTGTTGCCCCGGAAATGCATAATCCAGGATAGGCTTAACTTTATTTTTATGATCCGGAAATCCGGCCAACTGGATGACATCCCGGTAATTCTCATTGTCCATGGTGAGGATCAGATCAAATCGGTCAAAGTCGCTTTTGGAGAACTGCCGGGCACGTAGTCCGGAAATATCCAGACCGTGGACTCGCATGGCGGCTTGAGCCCGGTGGTCAGGAGGCTGGCCAATGTGCCAGCTACCGGTACCGGCAGAATCCACATCCCAGTCCAAATGATGGGTGCTGACCTTATGCCTCAGGATGCCTTCTGCCATGGGTGAACGGCAGATATTGCCTAAACATACCATTAATACATTCATGGTTCACGTGTATTCGAAGTCACAAAGATACGGATATTCCCCCTGGAGTGCTGACCGGACAATGATGGTACTTGACATGGGTATGACACGAATCATGCCGAAAAAATACCTACTTTAAGGATTTAGTTATACTTTTGTTTGGAATTTGTCTAAATAAGAGAAGCCGAGTGTTGAACAAGCAGAATTGGGATCGATTACCTAAACTTGGATTACGGGTCCAACGTTTATTGGAAGATGCCAAGAGCACCAAATTGATGGCCATGGGTGTATTGCCCGGGAGTGTTGTCGATGTACTGCGTAAGGCACCATTCGGTCACGTCTATTACATTAAAGTCGATGGTCAGCGCATGGCCCTCCGGCAGGATGAATTAAGTTTTATCGTTTTTGAGTGAGTGAGGGTATGACAACGGAGGTCGTTAAAAAGAAATTGGTCAAAACGGTTGCACTGGTCGGAAATCCGAACAGCGGCAAAACCTCCCTGTTTAACCAGCTCACCGGTATGAATCAGCGTACCGGCAATTATCCGGGCATCACCGTCTCCATCAAGACCGGAAAGATTACCAAAAATATTGAATGTGTTGACCTCCCGGGGGCTTACAGCCTGCACGCCACATCCGGGGATGAATACATATTGACCAATGTATTGCTCGATCCGGAAGATCAGCATTTCCCCGATCTGGTTATCTATGTTGCGGATGTTACCCAGCTGGAGAAGCAATTTTTGCTATTCACCCAAGTCCGGGATCTGGGATTTCCCATCTTGCTGGTATTGAACATGATGGACCTTGCCGATCGTCAAAAATACCAGCTGGACATTCAGGCGCTGCAAGACCGGCTTAATCCGGTGGAAGTTATTCCCGTCAGCAGCAGAACCGGTGCCGGAATTGACCGGCTTAAACAACGCATTTATGATCTATCGGGTCAGCCGCTGACCGTACAAACTCCTGACCATCCGTTCTTTAAACTTTCCGATGCAGAACAGGAAGGGGTAACGTGGATGCACGATGCCTTTGGATATACGAACCCGTATCATTCCTTGTTATGCCTGCATCATCACCAGCATCTTGAGCATCATTCGGAAACAGAGAAAGCTCAGATCACCAACTGGTGTCAGGAGCACCAATTTAATTCCCTGCGTTTGCAGATTGATGATACCATGCACCGGTTTGATACCTTTGAACCCATCCTGCATCAGGTTAAATCAAAAAAACCCGAGCTTGAAAATGCATCCGACCGCGCAGACCGGTTATTGACTCATCACATCGCCGGACCCATCGTTTTTCTACTGTCCATGGTGGTGGTTTTCCAGGCTATTTTCAGTTGGGCCTCCTATCCCATGGAATGGATTGAGTCCGCCTTTGGGTATGCCTCATCCACTTTAGGAGAAACCCTACCAGCCACCTGGTGGTCTAGCTTGCTTATCGATGGAATTATTCCCGGTATAGCAGGCATTCTGGTTTTTATACCACAGATTGCTATCCTGTTTTTCATCATTTCTCTGATGGAAGAATCCGGATACATGGCACGGGCTGTCTTTATGTTTGACCGGGTCATGCAACGTTTTGGCCTGAACGGGCGCAGTTTGATTTCACTGATATCCGGAGGAGCATGTGCCATCCCGGCGATCCTGTCAACCCGCTCGATCAGCAATCCCAAAGAACGGTTGATCACCATCCTGGTCACGCCATTCATCAGCTGCTCCGCCCGTATTCCGGTGTATGCTGTCTTGGTTGCGTTTGTCATTCCGCCAGTGACCATTTGGGGCATATTTAATGCTCAGGGACTGGTATTTATGGGTTTGTATGCCGTGGGGATCCTGGTAGCCATGCTGGTCTCGCTCCTGTTGTCAAAAACCATGAAGAGCCAGGGCTCAAGCTACCTGATGATCCATCTGCCGGAATATAAAATGCCGAGTCTCCGGAATGTAAGTCTGATGGTTTATGAAAGCGTCCGGTCCTTCGTCCTGGAAGCGGGTAAAATAATCCTCTTCATTTCGCTGATCTTATGGGTTCTCAGTAGTTATGGACCGGGAGAAAAAATGCGTTTGGCAGAAGCTCAGGCTACCGAACAGGCTCAGGATCAGCAACTGGATGATGCAGCAACCGCCAATCTGATCGCCTCCCAAAAAATGGAAGCTTCCTATGCCGGCCATATCGGTAAATGGATGGAACCGGCCATTCGTCCATTGGGTTACGACTGGAAAATTGGCATCGCATTGCTTACCTCCTTTGCCGCCCGGGAAGTGTTTGTAGGAACAATGGCAACCATTTACAGCCTGGGCAGCGCCGATGACGAATTGACCATTCACGATAGGATGGCAAAAGAAGTGGACCAGGTGACTGGAAAACCCCGCTATGATCTTGCCACAGCTTTATCGCTACTGCTCTTTTATGTCCTGGCCATGCAATGCATCAGTACCCTGGCCGTGGTCCGGAAAGAAACCGGGACCTGGAAGTGGCCTGTAATCCAGTTTACCATGATGACCGGCCTGGCGTACCTTGTCGCCCTCGCTATCTATCAGTTTTTATCCTGATTCTCAGCACTTACAGATTGCGTACCCAGATGTTACGGTAGCGAACCTTATCTCCATGATCCTGCAATAACAAGGGCATCTTATCGGGATGCGCAATGTAATAGGGCTCGCCAATGTACACGCAGGGACCTTTCAGAGCTACATGATTTTGGATCAGGACCCCATTATGAAATACGGTGATGTAAGCCGGGCTTTCAATCGAACCGTCAGATTTAAACTTTGGAGCCATGAATATGGCATCGTAGGACTGCCATTCTCCGGAGGGTCTTGAGGCATTTACGAGAGGAATCGCTTGCTTATACATAGAACCTGCTTGTCCATTCGGGTAAGTGGTATTTTCATAAGCGTTTAATACCTGTAGCTCATACAAGCTCATAAAAAAGATCCCGCTATTGCTGTAGGCCTGACCTTCTTTTCCCGGATCGGTCGGACAAAGCCACTCGATGTGGAGCTGCATGTCGCCAAACCCCATCTTTGTCTCAATAGCTCCCGATCCGGGGCGGACGATGCATTCGCCATCTTTAACCTCCCAGGCAGCGGGTGATTTGCTGTACCCGTTCATTCTCTTTTTTAGAATGGCTTCTACCACATCCATGCGTGCACCATAATCAACTTCCGGGGAGACCCACTGATCAAGATCCTGACCGTTAAATAGAACGATGGCATCGGATGGAGGTGCGGTGTAAACCCCCGGCGTCACCTTGGCGGGAACCGGATTCCATACTTCGGTTGCTTCCCAGGGTTTGGTCTTTCCTAATTCAGCCCAGTTTAGTTGTGGGATTTCCTGGCATAAGGATGTGGAGGTGATCAACACCAGCAGACTAAATGTTAAGAGGTATTTCATTTCAATACAATTTTTCAAAAACCGTGAATTTAGGAAAGGCCTTTCAAAAATTCGAATAGGAAATGAGATGGGAAAGACGACAATTACCAATTGAAAACCGAGCTTTGCGCGATGTTAAAGAAACATCTAGCGGCGCATCCGGATTTTAAAGCTTATTTGGCACTATACCTGGTATGTTTTATCTGGGGAATTACCTGGATAGCGTCGAAAGAAGCAGTCAATCACATGCCAGCGCTGCAAATGGCCGGATTGCGGCAGTTTCTTGCCGGCACCGCTTATGTAATTTATTTTTCGCTTAAAGGTCATGCCTTGCCCCGTGGTAAAGCATGGACACCCATCCTGTTGCTGGCAGTCCTGAATTTCGTGATCAGTAATGGTCTGAATACCTGGGGACTAAAGTACATTTCTGCCGGCCTGGGGGCGATTATCGGGGCCATTTTCCCTTTATGGCTGGTCATCATCGAAACGTTCCGCAAAGCTTCCAGGCTTCCCAATCTGGCCTATCTGGGTCTCGTGTTAGGATTCGGAGGAATTTTGGTTATTTTTTACGAGCACCTGTCTGATTTTTTCAATCGGGAATTTCTGTTTGGAATTATATTGTCGGTCGTAGCAACCTGGTCCTGGTCCTTTGGCACAATCTACACAAAAGCATTCGCTCAGTCCTTCAATCCCTATTACAGCATTGGGTTGCAAATGCTGATCTCAGGTACCTTTCTTTCACTGGTATCTTATGGCTCCGGTTATGTCATCCCATTAAACACAGTACCCTTACAAGCCTGGGTGGCCATTGGATTTTTAGCGATCGTGAGTTCTGTATTCACCTTTATCGCATACGTTTATGCATTACAGCATTTACCTACCAATTTAGTATCCATCTATGCCTACATCAATCCGGTCGTAGCTGTTCTTACCGGTTGGCTTTTTTTCGCTGAGATCCTCACACCTTTTCTGATTTTGGGCATAGGCATAACCCTGGCAGGAGTTTACCTGGTCAATGGCTCTCTTCGCCGCCAACGAATCGGTTATCCGCCCCCCAGAAATCGCATTTGAGCGCGCATACCCGAAACGGTCCAAAGCGGATTTTTGTAAATTGGATTCATCGTCTCCAGAATTCTATGGCATGAATTGGGTTAAAAAAGATGTAGTTCATTTTTTTGTCCGGGAAAACCGGGTTGCAGCCTGGATTTTGCGTGCAAAAGAATTACCATTTCCCGCACCGGCCATTGTGATGGGACCGGGTTTTTCTGGTGTCAAGGATTGTTTTTACGATTTGGTCGCAGATGATTTTGCGGCAGCAGGTTACCAGGTTGTGCTCTTTGATTATCCGGGATTCGGGGATAGCGATGGACTGCCTCGTCAAGAGGTGAATTATGAGATTCAGATCGAAACTTACCGGGCTGCAGTTGATTTTCTTTTTACCACGCTTCCGGACCATATCTCCAAGGTTGGACTATGGGGTGGCAGTTACAGCGGGTCCCATGCCCTGGTTGCTGCTGCGACGGATGATCGCATAGCCTGCTTGGTAGCCATGACGCCATTTGTGAGTGGATCGACTCATTGGCAAAACCTTCCTGAAAAGATAAGGGTGAAGTTGAGCTCCTATTTTGCTGCAGAAGCTGCCCGCCTGGAAGGAGGTAGCCCGGCCGGCATGGTGCCGGTTGTGACAAATGACCCGCATGTATTCTGCATGCTTCCGGGTAAACCGGCATACCATTTCGGTATGTTATGCCAGGACCGGTCAGCGCAATGGTTGAATGAAATAACGGTCCAAAGTGTTGCCATGCATTTTCAGTATGACCCCATCCACTGGGCCCGGGACATCAAAGTGCCTTGCCAAGTTCAGATTGCATCACATGATGAGCTCATTCCGGCTGCCGAATCCGACAGGTTATACCGGACCATTGCAGCGCCCATAAAAGAACTTAAAGTTATCCCCGGAGACCATTTTTCTCCTTTTCTGGCGAACAGGAAGGAAACAACCATCCAGGCTATAGACTGGTTTGACCGGTACCTCAAATAGCAGTTATCGGTCGATTCTACACATCGCAGGTCATCACCCCGTGGCGCAGAGAACCAATTGGATCATCGCCGGTTGGTATGAATTCTTGCGCTACATATCCTTTATAGCCCGTATCGACGATGGCCTGCATGATGGCTGGATAGAACAACTCCTGCTGTTCGTTGAGTTCGTGTCTGCCCGGCACACCGCCCGTATGATAATGACCGTAGTGATCTTTGTTTTTACGGATGGTGGCGATGACATCACCCTCCATGATCTGCATGTGGTAAATGTCGTAAAGAAGCTTAAAATTCGGTGAGCCCAGTTTCTCTACCAGTGCCACGCCCCAGGGGGATTTGTCACACTGGTAATCCGGATGGTTGACTTTGCTGTTCAGCAATTCCATCTGTAGGATTATGTTGTATTTTTCGGCCAATTTGACCAAAGGCTCCAGGCCGGCTGCACAATTTTCCAGCCCTTGTTCATCGCTGAGTCCATTGCGGTTTCCGGAGAAACAGATCATGTTTTTCAATCCAGCCTCACTCGCAAGCACAATGCCTTTTTCATAGGATTCCTGCAATTTTGCATGCATTTTCGGATCATTAAAACCTTCGGTAAGGCTTGAATATTCCGGGTATGCCATCGTACAGGTCAGCCCATGATCAAATGCTGTTTTCCATTCTTCCGGCTTTAACAGATCGATACCCACCAGGCCTATGGCCTTTGCTTGGGTACACAATTCATCCAGCGGTATTTTCCCATAACACCAGCGGCATGCGGAATGGTTGATATTTCCTTTTAAGGTTATTGTTTCAGACATAGATGGCCATTTTATCCCGGTTCCAGTCAATCCTAAACCAATTGAACCTCCGGTCATTAGCTGCAATGCTTCTTTGCGATTCATTTTATTCAAATTGATTATTCAGTAACTCAAGTACATGCTATGACCAACTAAGATAGCATTATGGATTTATTTCAAAAATTCCCCGAATCGTTTTGCATAGCGATCCATTCGCACGGCAATAAAATTTCCTAATTTCCAATCATCCAAAACTTTATTTAAGTTTAAGGAATATCTAAATACCATCTGTTTACCAGATACTGATTACTGAATACTTTCAAATATGTATTTCAACAGCAACGACACCAATACTTTCGACGCCATCGTTATCGGGTCCGGCGTGAGCGGCGGATGGGCCGCCAAAGAATTATGCGAAAAAGGATTAAAAACCCTGGTCCTTGAGCGTGGCAGGCCGGTCAGGCATATGGCGGATTATCCGACGATGAATACCGATCCCTGGGATTTGCCTATGCGCGGAGCATTGACTGCTGAAGAACGTGAAAAATTTCATGTCCAGAATCGCAGTGGTTTCATTGATGAATTTAATAAGCAATTTTTTATCAATGATTTGCAGAATCCATACCGCGAAGACAAACGTTTTGACTGGATACGCGGTGATCAGACCGGTGGAAAATCGCTGACCTGGGGCAGACAGTGCTACCGGTGGAGCGATCTGGATTTTGAAGCAAATGCTAAGGAAGGAGTCGGCGTCGACTGGCCCATCCGGTATAAAGACATTGCACCCTGGTACGATTATGTCGAAAAATTCGTAGGTGTCAGCGGTGAGAAACTGGGACTGGCTCATTTACCCGATGGTCAGTTTCAAAAACCCATGGAATTGAATTGTGTGGAAGCGGTGGCCAAGGAAAAAATTGAATCTACTTTTCCGGGTCGGGTATTTACCATCGGCCGGGTAGCCAATCTTACCGAGCAGCTGAATGGCCGGGGTCCGTGTCAATTTCGTAACCGCTGCAACCGGGGATGTCCTTATTCCGCCTACTTCAGTAGTGTATCGGTCACCCTCCCCGCAGCTGAAAAAACCGGTAATCTGACTGTCCGCAATCATTCCATAGCGCATTCGATCATCTATGATCCGGAAAGTGGCAAGGCCAGTGGAGTTCGGATCGTTGATACCGAGACCAAAGAAATGCAGGAATTTTATGCCAAAGTGGTCTTTGTTTGTGCGTCGGCTATGGCGTCAACGGTTGTTCTGCTGAATTCGACCTCGGAACGGTTCCCGAACGGGCTGGGTAACGATAGTGGTGAATTAGGTCACAACCTCATGGATCACCATTATTTTGTCGGCGCCATTGGATCATTCCCGGGAATGGAAGATAAATATTACAAGGGACGCCGTCCTAACGGGATCTATATTCCCAGGTTTTACAACGTCGATAAAGGCAGTAAAAATGACGCTTTCCTACGTGGTTTTGGTTATCAGGGCGGCGCAAGCCGCAGTGGCTGGGACGGAGGAATTAACGGTGGCGGAATTGGTGCTGACTTTAAAAATAAATTGTTTGAGCCGGGTGGCTGGAGCCTGGCACTTAACGGCTTTGGGGAATGCCTGCCTGATCACGACAATCGCCTTTACCTCCATGAAAGTGAAAAAGATCCTTATGGGATTCCAATGGTCGTCTTTGATGCCGAATTCAAATCGAACGAAATCGCCATGCGGGATTTCATGAAGAATGATGCATCGGCCATGCTGGAAGCAGCCGGATGTAAGGACATCTATACCTTTGACTACCTGGGCGCGCCAGGAAAATGCATCCACGAGATGGGAACAGCACGTATGGGGCATGATCCCAAGACATCCGTCCTTAACAAAAACAATCAGGTGCATTCGGTACCTAATGTTTATGTCACGGATGGAGCCTGTATGACTTCATCTTCCTGCGTCAACCCCTCCATTACCTATATGGCTTTGACGGCACGTGCTGTTGACCATGCCGTGAAAGAACTCAATCGCCAAAACCTTTAAACCGGAAATCATGAATCGCAGAGAAGCGTTATTATATAGTGGTCAATTGCTGGGTTATTCCATCACCGGGAGTATTTTAGCTGGTGTTCTCAATGGCTGTCAGGCACCTCCCGCGCTTGGATGGGAGCCCAAAGTTCTGACTCCGGAGGATGTAGCATTTCTGGCTGAAGTTTGTGAAACCATCCTGCCCAAGACAGATACACCGGGAGCTCGTGAAGTTGGGGTTGATCGTTACATTGATGCCATGATCGCTGATAACTATAGTGAGCAGGAGCGCAACGCCTTTAAGGATGGAATCAAAACATTTCGGCAGGAATGTTTGTCCAGCCAGGGTAAAGATTTTCTAAAACTTACCCCGGAAGAACGCACCGCATACCTGGCGTCCATGGATGCCAATACCCCTCCAAAACCACCATCGATGTGGGGAGTCTCCACCGAAAAATTTGTAGCACCTCCTTTCTGGAGATCCTTGAAGGAATTGACCGTAACCGGTTATTTCACCTCAGAGGAAGTTGGCGAGCATGTCCTGCGCTATTTGCCCATTCCGGGAAGCTATGAAGGATGTATTCCCTATGTGACCGGAGAGCGGGCATGGTCTTTGTGATTTGAGCAGGGTATGGCGCAATGTTTTGATTTTCTGTAATTTTGCAGCATGATGTACCGGCGATCCATCACATATCGGCTTATAGCAGGGTTCATGGCCCTGTGGATGCTTGTGGTAAGCATGGGAGCTACCGTGGATATGCATTTTTGCCGCGGACATCTGGTGGATTATAAGATATGGGGAAAGGCCCGTACTTGTGGCATGAAAGAGGATGCCTCCGCTTGCAGCCATTCATCTCAAGGCATCTCGCATCCGAAATGTTGTGATCAGGCGACCCATCAACTCTATTTTGATCAAACCAATGTTGGCGCCCAAAATTCAAGTGTTTCTACACTGACCCATCAGGAACAGGTCGCTATGGTACCTGTGTTTATACCGAATTGGGACCAACGAGAGATATCCAGACCACTTCCTGACCTACCCCTTCATGGTCCTCCCTGGCAAGCGCGGGACCGTACGATCCTGTTCTCCTGCATTTTGTGTTAGATCTCAATGTGTGAAGCTACGGTTTTCAACACCGTAGGTCCTGGTGCATTGGTGCACCTTCTATTGCACATTGATTCTTCGCGAAATGAATTCTTATGCTCAAACCGATTATCCGGTTTTTCCTGGAAAATAAACTGGCAGCTTTTGTTCTCCTGATCGTTTTTACGATTTGGGGTTTGATCACGGCACCTTTTACCTGGAATTTACCATTGCCCTCAGACCCCGTACCTGTCGATGCTATCCCGGATTTGGGTGAAAACCAACAAATTGTTTTCACTGAATGGATGGGCAGGTCTCCTCAGGATGTCGAGGATCAGATCACCTATCCACTTAGCACGACCTTATTGGGAATCCCTGGCGTCAAGTCCATTCGCTGTAACTCCATGTTTGGTTTTTCCAGCATTTACATCATTTTTGATGAAAGCGTTGAATTTTACTGGTCCCGCTCCCGCATTTTGGAAAAGCTGAATGCGTTGCCCAATGGTTTGCTTCCTCCCGGGGTGCAACCCAGCCTCGGACCGGATGCTACGGCACTGGGTCAGGTATTCTGGTATACGCTGGAAGGCCGCGATGAAGCTGGAAACCCAACCGGTGGCTGGGATCTGCAGGAAATACGCTCGGTACAGGATTTTCAGGTCAAATATGCGCTCAATGCGGTAAATGGAGTTTCGGAAGTAGCATCCGTAGGAGGCTTTGTGAAAGAATATCAGATCGATGTGAATCCTCAGACCCTGCAATCCTATGGCATTCCCCTCTCGGCGGTGCTGGAAGCAGCCCGTAACTCCAACCGGGACGCTGGAGCCCAAACCATTGAAATGAATCAGGCAGAATACCTGGTCAGAGGGCTGGGATACGTGCATACCGTTGAGGATTTGCAAAAAGCGGTGGTTCGCGTTACCAATAATGTTCCGATCCGCATCAGCGATTTAGCAGTGGTTACTATGGGTCCCGCTCCGCGCAGAGGCATTTTGGATAAGGACGGTGCAGAGGTGGCAGGAGGCGTTGTGGTGGCCCGCTATGGTGCCAATCCGCTCCTGGTCATTGATGGCATCAAGGCAAAGATTAAGGAGATCAATGCCGGTTTACCCCGAAAAATCCTGGCTGATGGCCGAATATCGCAGCTCACGGTGATCCCGTTTTACGACCGCACACAGCTGATTCATGAGACCATTGGCACCCTGGAACGGGCATTGTCTGATGAGATCCTGATTACCATCATTGTGGTTATGGTTCTGGTCTTGAATCTGCAGGCTTCAATCCTGATCTCCAGCCTGTTGCCAATCGCTGTATTAATGACCTTTATTGTCATGCGCTATGCGGGTGTGGAGGCCAATATTGTTGCCTTATCAGGTATAGCCATTGCTATTGGGGTAATGGTGGATGTAGGCATCGTTTTCGTGGAAAATATTGTCCGGCATTTGGAAATGCCCGAAAACCGGGGAATTCGGGGTAAAAAATTACAGGACGTCATATTTACGTCAGTCAGTGAAGTATCCAGCGCTATTTTTACCGCGTTAGCTACTACACTGGTGAGTTTTCTGCCGGTTTTCGCTCTGCAGGGTGCTGAGGGAAAACTTTTTAAACCGTTGGCTTTTACCAAGACGATCGCATTGGGGGCCGCTTTTATACTGGGATTGGTGGTGCTTCCAGCGCTGGCTCATTTGGTGCTTTCCCTGAAAACAGATCGCAAACGTACCAGGCGCTTCTGGAGTATCGTGTTGATCGTTCTTGGAGTAGGATTGTATTATTTATCCGGTCAATGGATAGGGCTTATACTCTCGGTGCTGGGAGTCAATCGTCTGTTTGAAGATCGCTGGCCGGCAAGTCGTAATTCGGCGCCTGCTATCCTCCAGATCGCGATTCTGGTTCTAGCGGCAACTTTCCTGCTTGCCGGTGAGTGGGTGCCTCTGGGCCACCAGCAGCCGGCTCTCATTAACTTTTTGTTCGTAATTTGTATTGTCGGAGGCATATTAATGGCGCTCTGGGCCATGGTCTACTTTTATGAGCCGATACTAAAATGGTGTTTGCGAAACAAAGCACTCTTCCTCCTGCTTCCTGTGTTTACCATCTTTTTTGGCATCATTATCTGGTTGGGTTGGCAGCGCAGTATGGGCTTTGCGGATAAATCGTTGGATACTATCGGAATGAATGCCGGTGAATCTTCTTTCTGGAAATCAATGGAACGCAGGTTTCCGGGCCTGGGAAAAGAATTTATGCCCAGCCTGGACGAAGGCAGCTTTCTGCTGATGCCGACAGCTATGCCTCATTCCGGCGTAGAAGCAAACCGGCAGACAGTAGCTCAGTTGGATATGCTTTTGGCCAATATTCCGGAAGTGGATCTGGCTGTTGGTAAGGCAGGCAGGGCGGAGAGTGCACTGGACCCGGCACCCATTTTTATGTTTGAAAATGTGATCAATTACAAGCCCGAATACATCATCGATGCTTCGGGAAAGCGGCTCACCTTTCAGGTAGACGATAAGGGCAGGTACCTGCTGAACACCGGCGATACGCTAAGCCAGGAGCAAATTCTGGCCAGGGGAATCGGTCAGGATGCTTTGGTTCCAGACAAGGAAGGTCAGTATTTCCGCAATTGGCGGGCCCAGATCAAACGACCGGATGACATTTGGCAGGAAATTGTTCGGGCAGCCCAGCTGCCGGGCATCACCTCCGCCCCAAAATTGCAGCCCATAGAAACACGGTTGGTCATGTTGCAGACCGGCATGCGGGCCCCAATGGGCATCAAGGTGTTTGGTCCTGACCTTCAAACCATAGAAGATTTTGGTCTCCGTTTGGAATCCTTACTCAAGGAAGTAGATGGCGTAAAAGCAGAAGCCGTTTTTGCGGACCGCATCGTTGGAAAGCCCTATTTGAATCTCCGGATTGACCGGGATGCAGCTTCCCGGTTTGGCCTCAATATTGAAGACGTGCAGAAATTCATCGAGGCTGCGATAGGCGGGGTCACTGTCACAACAACGGTGGAGGGCCGAGAGCGTTATGACGTCCGGGTTCGTTATCCGCGTGAGTTGCGGGATAATCCAGAAAAAATACGCACTATGTTAATTCCTACCCCCGTCGGCGCTCAGATTCCACTGGGCGATCTGGTTAAGATCGAATACCTGCCGGGACCGCAAATGATCAAAAGTGAGGAGACATTTTTGGTTGGTTTTGTCCTCTTTGACAAGGAAGCAGGCAGGGCTGAAGTTGATGTGGTCCAGGCGGCTCAATCCTTTCTGGCCGAGAAAATCCGTACCGGTGAGCTGATCGTCCCGACCGGTGTCCGCTATGTCTTTTCAGGGACGTATGAAAATCAGGTACGCGCAGTCAAGCGGCTCGGGATTGTCATTCCGCTCTGTTTGATCCTGATTTTCCTGTTGCTCTATTTTCAGTTTAAGACAATCATCGCCTCGACCATCCATTTCTCCGGGGTGTTTGTGGCTTTTGCCGGCGGGTTTATTCTGATCTGGCTCTATGGCCAGGACTGGTTTCTGAATTTTTCAATTGCGGATATGTCCATGCGATCCCTGTTCCAGATACACCCTATCAATTTGAGTGTGGCCGTATGGGTAGGGTTTATTGCTTTATTCGGCATAGCGACCGACGATGGGGTGATTATGGGGACTTACATCCACCAGGTCTTTGAAGAGAAACAACCTCAATCTGTGCAGGAAGTTCGTGCCGCAGTATTAGAAGCCGGGAAGAAAAGAGTCCGGCCTGCCATGATGACGGCCGCAACAGCTTTGATCGCCCTCTTGCCGGTGCTAACCTCTACCGGAAAAGGTGCTGATATTATGGTACCTATGGCCATACCCACCTTTGGAGGCATGTCCATACAACTGATGACCATGTTTGTCGTCCCGGTGTTACAGGCCCTGTGGCGTGAAAATGCAGTTAAAAAACAATCCAAATCGTCAAACCATGAAATTGCATAAATCGAAAATTCATTTTATGGAGATCCTTGCCCTCGTAGTCTTCACGGCCGGATGGGCAAGGGGTCAGGAGCTGGAGGATTATGTGCACCTGGCGTTAAACAGCAATCCTGCCATTAAGGCGCAGGCACTTGCTTACGATGCGTCCATGCAAAAGATACCTCAGGTCAGAAGTTGGGCTGACCCCCAGGTCAATGCATCGCTATTCATCAACCCGATGATGCTTCCGATGGGCAATCAACTCGGAAGTATTTCTGTCATGCAGATGTTTCCCCGTAAAAATGAATTCAATATCCGGGAATCTTTGATTTCCGTGCAAGCAGATTTAAATCGGAAAGAAGGACGCATCATCGCCAATGATTTGATTGATAAAATTTCATCCGTCTGGTATGCCCTGGTGGCAAACCGTGAGAAGCAGACCCTCCAACAGAAAAACCTGGACTTGTTGAACGATATCCGCACACTCGCGGAAGCCCGTTTTCGTCAGGGTAGTGCTTCAATGGCAGATGCGTTGCGTATTGATGTTTTGAAAGATGACATCCAGACGAACCTGGAAATACTGCTTGATGAACAAGCTTCCCTGCAAAGACAGTTTAATGTCCTGCTCAACCGCGATCCGGCAGTTCCCCTGCAAATTCCGGACTCACTGGAACGCATTAATTCCGGTCATTCGCAGAACGACGACTATGGTGCCCATCCGCAGGCGGTTTTACTCGATCAACGTTCCACAATAGCAGACGCTGTGATTGAAACGACCAATCTGAGCCGCAAGCCGGTATTCGGGATCGGATTGCAATATACTCCCCTTTACCGGCGCAAGAATGCCGCCTTCGAGTTGCCACCGAATACCGGGAGGGATATGATCATGCCGATGGCAACGGTCTCGATACCCATCTGGCAGAAAAAATACGATGCGGCTGTCCGGGAACAACAAATATCCCAGGACCAATTTGCCCAGCAAAAGGAAGCATTGTATCAGATGTTGAGGCAGTCGGATGAGGAATTGGGTTTCCAGCAACAAAAGACGTTGGCCAATCTGCGCAAACGCGACCGGCAATACCAAACGACCCGTCAAATACTGGATTTGCTGATGGTGGAATACGCTAATGGGTCAGGAACTATGGAAGAATTATTACGGGTAGAACAGCAATTGCTGAACTATCGTTTGGAGCAAATTGAATTGAAATTGAATTATCATCAAATGGAAGCCAAGCGGGAGATGCTGCATGGCAACCGTGCATACAACTATTAAAAACAGGTTATATGAAACCAAATACGAGAACCTTGATTCTGGCCGTTTTGGTCACGCTGTTGGTAGGAATTCTCATCGGGAGATGGTGGTCATCACCGCGTCAACAGAACATGGATATGTCCCATCCTGAAGTAACAGAACAAGCTGGCACAAACGAGTGGACCTGTTCCATGCATCCACAGATCCGGCAACATGAACCCGGTAAGTGTCCCATCTGCGGGATGGATCTCATTCCTGTCGGAAACCTGTCCGGAGAGGAGAACCCCCTGGAGATCAGTATGAGCCCTACAGCCATGCAACTGGCAAATATCCAGACCGAGGTGATCCGTACCGGCCAGGCCGAAAAAGAAATCCGGGTGATCGGGAAGGCTCAGGCGGATGAGCGGCGGATATTTTCACAGGTGACGCATCTGGAGGGCCGGATCGAGTCACTGGAAATAAACTTCACCGGCGAGCCGGTGACAAAAGGACAGACAATTGCTACCATTTATTCACCGAACCTGGTCACAGCCCAGCAAGAGCTCTTTACCGCCTATTCCCTGCGTACCACCCAGCCAGCGCTGTTCGAAGCCGCCCGGGAGAAATTAAAAAACTGGAAAATCTCCGATGCAGAGATCGATGCCATCTTGACCGAGGGCAAACCCCGGGAATCCTTTCCGATTACAGCCGATGTAGGCGGTCTGGTGCTGACAAAAAAAGTCAATCTGGGAGACTATGTGATGCGCGGCATGCCCCTCTACGATGTTGTGGATTTAAAACAGATTTGGGTACTATTTGACATCTATGAACAAGACCTCAATTTGGTCCATGTGGGGAGTAAAATCGAGTTTACCTTCCAGTCCATTCCCGGACAGAATTATGCCGGCAAAATATCATTCATGGATCCCGTTATTGATCCGATGACCCGATCGGCGAAAGCGCGTGTTGAAGTTCCAAATAACAATGGCCTTTTAAAACCGGAAATGTTTGCATCCGGTCTTATGCGGATTCCGGTAGGATCCCGGCAGAACCAAATTGTCATTCCTTCCTCGGCTGTATTGTGGACCGGTGAGCGGTCCCTGGTTTATGTCAAAAATCCGGATTCGGACATGCCGTCCTTTCAGATGCACGAGATCACGCTCGGTTCGAATCTTGGCAACGAATACCTCGTCAAAGCTGGATTGGAGACGGGAATGGAGATTGTAGTTAACGGCACCTTTGCAGTTGACGCTGCAGCCCAACTGGCAGGAAAACCGAGCATGATGAGTCCACGGACCATACCAGCTTCCAGGATGGATACCATCCCCCGGTTGACAGAAGTGCCTCCTGCATTCCATCAGGCGATTGGCGCTATTCTGACCGACTATCTGGTATTAAAGGATGATCTTGTTTCCGGTAATGCAACCAATGCACCACAGATATTGTCCCAACTCTATCGTAAAGCGGAAGAGCTACCTGTGGATGCTATCAAGGGCGATGCGTCAAGCATCATCCGGAACCAGATTCATTCATTTAAACAAATATTAAAGCGCATGCAGGATAACAATCAGTTGGCGGACCTGCGTGTTCAATTCAAACCATTATCAAAACTGATGATTGATTTTGCAACCGCCTTCGGACCCTTTGAGCAGCCGGTCTTTGTCCAGCATTGCCCGATGGCCGATCAGAACAAAGGTGCAGATTGGTTGAGTGTGCAGAAAAACATTCGCAATCCTTATTTCGGAGATGCAATGTTAACTTGTGGTTCAACCATCCGGGAGATAAATGATTAGGATCAGTTTATGCAAAGCAATTCGGATGCATCCTTCCCTTAATTGATTTGTTGATAAAAAATAATGTGTGATTGATATGAAAAAGACCTTTGAAGTAACCGGTATGACCTGCAATCATTGTGTACATACGGTGCAGCGCCTATTGCAAACGCTGGATGAAGTAACCGAAGTAAGGGTTTCGTTGGAACCACCCCAAGCGACAATAGAAGCCGATAAAGATTACAGCCTGGAGGAACTGAATGCCCAGTTGTCCGAAAACAGCAATTATCAATTGAAAGAATAAACCGATAAGGATGAAGGCCACCGGTCAGGTGCCCGGTTTTGATTGATCTTGATCATGAATTCCGGTGATTTGGTTTCAATCAAAAGAATAGGGCATAGACTAACTTAAGGATATAAAACCAGTGCATTATGCGTATCCTGATTCCTTATGATTTCTCCAGCAATGCGCACCATGCATTGCGTTATGCCTTAAACGTGTTTCCTGCTGGGGAACACGAAATTACGGTCGTCCATATCTTCCTGACCGATTCGATCCGGCCGGTTTTGCCGCTACCCGATGATCATTTGATCCGGAATGAAATTATTCAAAATCTCCAGGAAGCGATCGCCGATTTTGATGATGCACAACGGATTAATCTGGAGGCAGCCTATGGTTTGGCCAATGAAGTATTGGTCGATATGGTTCGGGATCGGTCGTTTGATCTGATCGTCATGGGAACCCATGGAGCGGATCAGGCTTACCGGCTGTTATTGGGCACCCATGCTTCTTACCTGGCCAGTCATGCCGATTGTGCCGTATACATTGTGCCAGAGCATAGCGTTCTGCAGGCACCGAAGCGGGTTGCATTAGCCATTGACCCGCACCATCCCGTCGTGCCGGAAAACATAGAGTTGATCAAGAAATTGCCGTTGGAACATCTTGAGATTATTTCGGTGGCCAATAGTCGTAAACAAGCCTCGGAAATCGAAGAACTGGCCTGGTTGCTGGAATTGCGTAAACTGGACGTCTTTTCGATGGAGGTCATCGAACCGGCTGGCAGCATTGATCAGACGCTGGAAAAATTGGTCAAAGAAAAATCCATCGGACTGGTTAGCCTCATTCGTCGTAAACACCGGTTCCCGGAAAGCCTTTTCCATGATAGCGTACTATCGAGGATAACCAAAAGCGCTAAAATGCCAATTCTGGTTCTGCCGGGCGAGGCATAATTTTCGGACGTTTTGTGTATTTCTCTGCCATTTGAAGGAATGATTTTGCTTTTTAGTCGTTCTACAATTAACGCTATTCTATTTAGACTGAAAGCATCAAACACCTATGGCATCCGATAAAGAAGAACAGTTAAATGCTTATACCCACGGACTTGGCCTCCTGTTTGGTCTGGTCGCTTTACCACTGCTGCTTATCCAGGCCTATCAAAATGCCGCCATGGATCTCTTCATGGCCATCCTGATCTATAGCATCTGCTTTACGCTGCTCTACCTGGCATCGACCTTATATCACGGCATCCGTCACCCACGCCTGAAAGAAATATTCCAGACCGTCGATCACATCAGCATTTATTTTAAAATTGCCGGTACCTATACTCCATTTATCATGGGTTATCTCTACGGGCAGGAAAAGATGGTTTTTATGATGGTTATCTGGAGCATCGTCCTGGTGGGTACACTGTTTAAGTTGCGGTATACCGGCCGGTTTGAAAAACTTTCGGTTGCCTTATATCTTTTTATGGGTTGGTTGGTGATTTTCCGGGCTCCTACGTTTTATGAGCGGATGCCACTGAGTATTATCCTCTTCATCATTCTCGGTGGACTGGCTTTCACCATTGGTGTTTATTTCTATCGTCGCGATGATCGCCGGTATTACCATGCCATCTGGCATGTATTCACTTTAGCCGGTAGCATACTGCATTATATTGCCGTCTTTTTGATCATCCATTCCTGGAGTTAGCATTAGCGAATCGATCACAGCGCCTTATCTTTGATCATGCACTATCAGGTTGTGGTCATCGGAGGCGGTGCAGCCGGTTTTTTTGGCGCTATTGTGCTGGCTGAGGCATTGCCAGGCATCCGTATACTCATTACGGAGCAAGGTAAAAATGTACTGGAGAAAGTGCGAATCTCCGGTGGTGGCCGCTGCAATGTTACCAACGGATGTGAAGATCCTTCGGAGCTAGTCAATTTCTATCCCCGGGGACAAAAGGAGTTACTAGGACCTTTTTACCATTTCGGACCTTCCCAAATGAAGGCATGGCTTACCAGTCATGGAGTCCAGCTTAAGGAAGAAGACGATGGGAGGGTATTTCCGGCATCCAATACCTCCGAAACCATTATCGATTGCTTTACGCGATATTCCCGGCAATATCAAATTGACCTGGTCACCTCCAGTAAGGTGACCGGTATCACGCATCATAATGGGGATCCTTATCCTTTTCAGATCCATACGAAACAGAGGGTGATGCAATCTCAATGTCTCTTGGTTACGCCGGGGTCCCAGGCTTCCGTTTGGAAAATGCTGGAACAGATGGGCCACCGGATCGTGCCACCGGTACCATCATTATTTACCTTCCAGATCAGGGATCCTCGAATCAGATCATTGGCAGGAATCCAGGTGCCTCATGCCCGTGTTTCTATCCGGGATACAAATTTGGAAGCAGAAGGACCATTATTGATAACGCATTGGGGGGTAAGCGGTCCGGCTATCCTGAAATTGTCATCCTGGGGTGCGCGGATTCTGCATGAACGCCATTATCGGTTTGAATTGCAGATCGATTGGAATCCGGCGTGGAATCTGGATGAAGTGCGAAAGATGGCCATAAATGAGTCAAAAAGACAGGTAAAAAATACGGGTTCCCCTCCGGTACCCCGACGTTTATGGCATGCCCTTCTGCAAGAAATGCCCGTGTTGGAACGCAACTGGAACACCTGCACTCCCTCGGATCTACAGCAGATCCTGGACAGCATCACAACGTCCACGTGGCAGGTAACCGGAAAGGCTACCTTTAAAGAAGAATTTGTCACCTCCGGCGGGGTAGATTTGAAAGAGGTGGATTTCAAGACCTTCCGTAGTCGAAAGGTTCCGGGCCTTTATCTGGCTGGCGAAGTACTTAATATTGATGCACTCACCGGAGGATTTAACTTTCAGGCAGCCTGGACCGGCGCCTATCTTGCAGCTCAGGGTATGGCCAGCGAGCTCGCGGCGTATTAATTTTCCGGAGCTCCGTTTTGTACCCAGCAGGTAATCAGTTTTATTTGAGCATCGGAAAGCGGTGTTGCACCTGCCGGCGGCATGGACTTGTCCGAAACCCGGGACTGGATGCTACTGACTAATGCTTTGACAGCGGCATATGAATCGTATTTTGGCTGAGGAACATCACCGGTATGGCATCCTGCCAGGGCGCAACTGGAATTAATAATGGATTGTATCCCATTGTTGTAGGTGGCTGTAACACCGGAACATTCGTCGGGAGTCGGATCCTCCGATTTACTGCATTGCAAAAGGATCAACGAGATAATAATTCCAGGAAGCAGGAGTCTCTTCTTCATAGATATAAGCTTTTCAAGGCCAAAGTACCAAGGTCGGGAGAAATCCTTTGGTTTTACCTGTTGAACGGGAAGAAGCGCTGGATGAGAAGGTAAGAATTCCAGGTTGAATCCGTTTTTCAGCAGGTAACCTTGGGACTAATGGATATGCTTCCAGGTGATCAATAGCGAAATTTATTTTTCTGAGTCCTGAATGGATTGCTCATCGATAAGACCCATTTTAAGAGCCCGTTCATGCCATTTTTCCCGGGCTAGTTGTTGTAAATCTGCGGTTGCATCTGATTCGTCAACGATTTCCAAGCCCAAAATCGTCTCGATGACATCTTCCACGGTAAGCAAGCCGACAACGCTACCGAATTCGTCAATTACGATAGCGATATGGGTTCGCAGATGCATCAGCCGGTCAAAGACCTGAGGTAATGGTAAGTCATCGGAAAGAAATACGATCGGCCTGCGTATTTGGGTCAATGGCTGGAGACCTTCTTGCTGGAGCAATTTGAGTAACAGCTCATCCTTGAGAAAAAATCCGGTGATGTGGTCGGGTTCTTCCTGATAGAGCGGTATGCGGGAAAAACGCATTTTTGGGTGCGTTCTGAAATATTCATCAAGGGTCAGGTCCTGGTTGGCCACCTGCATCACCGAACGCGGAGTCATGACATCTCTGCTGGTGAGATTGTTCAGCTCCAGTAAATTGCGGATCATTACCGATTCGTTTTCCGCCAAAACACCACTTTCTTTTCCGGCATGAGCAAGCGCTACAAAATCGGCACGGCTCAAAACACTGCGATCTTTGTCCGACTTTAGTTTCCTGGTGATCACCTGACTGAGCCACACGAGGGGAGCCAGAGCGACAAGCAATATGCGCAGCGAGCGGATGGTGAAAGTCGCTAACTGTTGCCAGTAATTGGCGCCGATGGTCTTGGGAATGATTTCGGAAAAGATTAGAATGGCCAGCGTCATCAGGGCCGCTATCACCGATTCTGCATTCAGATGCAGTCCGCCGATCTGCCATCCGGAGTCTCCAAACAATTTACCCGCCTGCGCACCTACACCAATGGCTCCGACGGTATGGGCGATGGTATTCAGGGTAAGAATAGCTGATAGCGGGCGATCGATGTCGTCCTTATAGACCAGTAATGTCCCCGCAATCTCATCCTCATCCTGAATCTTCCGGCTGATAAATGAAGGCGTAATGCTTAAGAGGACAGCCTCCCAGATGGAGCATAAAAATGAAAACAACAGGGAGACAAAAAAGAAAATTAACAACAGGACCATATCGCAATATACAACGTCGGCGGGAGTCGTCTAAACCGGATTGTTTCTGATAATGGCGAGTCAAATGAAGTCATCGGTAGGAAAACCACTTATTTTTCTAAATTGCTTACAGCTTCTAACCAAAATAATTGAAGGTGATTTGTACCGGTCGAATTGTTGATGTACACCAGCGCAGGATCTATCCGGGCCACGTGGTTTTTGATGAAACAGGGATTAAGGAGCTGATTCCTGATTCAAGGGTTACCGGACCATATATCTTACCCGGATTTATTGATGCCCACGTCCACATCGAGTCTTCCATGCTTCTTCCGACGGCTTTTGCACGGATGGCCGTTCGCCATGGTACCGTAGCCACTGTTTCGGATCCACATGAAATTGCCAACGTACTTGGTGCCGCCGGGGTGCATTATATGATCAATAATGCCCGGGAGACACCCTTCAAAGTGTTTTTCGGCGCTCCATCCTGCGTGCCCGCCACTTCCTTTGAGACAGCAGGCGCGACCATCGATGCGGCGGAAATTGATCGATTGTTAGGTGACCCGGATATCTGGTATCTCGCGGAGATGATGAATTATCCCGGTGTACTTCATAAAGATCCGGAAGTGCTTGCCAAAATTGCAGCAGCGCAGCGTCATGGCAAGCCGGTTGATGGACATGCCCCGACGCTAGCCGGTGATGATGCGCTAAACTACATTCAGGCTGGTATCTCGACCGATCATGAATGCATCACGTTGGAGGAAGCCAGGTTCAAAGCGCTCCATGGAATGCAAATCATCATCCGGGAAGGAAGCGCTGCAAAAAATTTTAATGCGCTCATTCCACTGATCGGTGCTTATCCCGACCGGATCATGTTTTGTTCCGATGATAAGCATCCTGATGACCTGCAGGTCGGACACATCAACACCCTGGTCGCCCGTGCCATCGCACTTGGGTACGATCTATTTGATGTTTTAAATGCCGCATGCATTAATCCGGTTAAACATTACCGGTTGCCGGTAGGCACGCTTCGCCCGGGCGAACCGGCCGATTTTATATTGGTTCCTGATCTGCAAACCATGCTACCGGTGGCAACCTTTATCGCAGGTAAGAAAGTGTTCGAGCGGGGTCAGGTATTCATCGATCACAAAATTCCTGCTGAAATCCCCAATGCATTCGCTGCCCAGTCAATCGTACCAGCGGATCTCCGGCTTCCGGTTCATCCCGGAGAAGCCAAGGTTATTCATTGTTGGGATGGATCCCTGGTGACAAAGACAAAAATGTATCCCATACCGCAGGGTCACACCAGCTTCGAAGCAGATGTCGCCGCAGATGTCTTGAAGATCGTTGTTCTCAACCGGTATCGAACGGCACCCCCGGCCATAGCGCTGGTGCATGGGTTTGGGCTCCAGCAGGGGGCATTGGCATCAACCGTAGCACACGACTCGCATAATATTATTGCAGTAGGCACGTCGGACGAAGCCATTTGCCGGGTTATTGATGAACTCATAGGCAGTTGTGGGGGAATTGCAGCCGGCCAGGAAGATTCCGTGCAACATTTGTCGCTTCCGGTAGCCGGATTAATCGCCACGCTGGATGGGGATCAGGTTGCAGAACGATATACGGCCATTGACCGATATGGCAAGGAAGTGCTGGGCTGTACCCTGAAGGCACCCTTTATGACCCTCTCCTTTTTAGCACTCCTGGTCATTCCTCAACTCAAATTGAGTGATCTGGGATTATTTGATGGCCAAAAGTTTACATTTACAGAAGTAATAAGTTGAATCAACAAAATCAGTCTCCAAGTCGGAATCCGATCAAGATGAATATGCATACTCCTTCACTTTTAGATCGCGTGGTCGAAGAATTTAAGATCCAATTTAACCGTACCCCACTTGTCCTGGCGCAGGCTCCCGGTAGGATCAATCTGATCGGAGAGCACACGGATTATAACGAAGGTCTGGTTTTACCTGGAGCCATCGATCGCAATACCATTTTTGCTTTGGGATTTTCTCCGGATGCACAGATTTGTGAGGTGCATGCTTTGGATATGGGAGAAATGATCCGTTTTGATATCGGGGACTTGAATAAAATGCAGACCGAAGGATGGGGACTTTACATACTAGGGGTAGTTGCCGCCTTGCAGCAGGCTGATTATGAGGTGCGTGGATTTCAAGCCGTCTTTGCCAGCTCTGTTCCACTGGGTTCAGGCGTTTCTTCCTCTGCAGCTTTGGAATGCAGTCTGCTCATGGCATGCCGCGAATTATTTGATCTGGACATTGAGCCATTTGAGATCGCCAAACTGGGGCAATGGGCTGAACACCACTACCCTGGAGTTCTTTGTGGTCTGATGGATCAGTTTAGCAGTGTTATGGGCAGAAAGGACCAATTGGTATGCCTGGATTGCCGGGACTTGAGCTATCAGTACATTGATTTCCCTCTGCCGGACTATCGTTTTGTCCTCCTGAACTCCAATGTCAAACACAGTCTGTCCTCATCAGAATATAATGTGCGCAAACGGGAATGCCAGGAAGCCGTGCAATTGATTAGCCAGGCAGAAGGAGAAAACTTTCCAAGCCTGCGGGAGATCACGATGGCCCAACTGGAAAAACATCAGAGGATTTTATCGCGCAAACAATATTTACGGGCTCATCATGTGATTACCGAAAATGCGCGGGTCATGCAAATGATGCAGGAACTGGTACGTGGGAATGAAGAGATGATCGGTAGCCTGATGTTTGCTTCTCATTACAGTCTGCGGGATGCTTATGAAGTCAGTTGCCCGGAGCTGGACTTTCTGGTGATGCAGGCTGAAAACCATCCCGGAGTTTTGGGTTCCCGCATGATGGGAGGTGGTTTTGGAGGATGTACCATCAATCTGGTAGAAGTGGACCGGATTGCAGACTTCATCAGTCAGACCACCGAGGCATATCTGGAAAGCTATGGCATCCAGCTTACCCCCATTACAGTCAAGCTGGCGGATGGTGCGGGAATTATTTCCTTCCCCTGAAGTCTAAAAAATCAGATCGGGTTTCAGGCCATCAAGACTTTTACCTGTTGATAAACATTCTCCCCGGTGAATCCAAATTTTTCATCCAGCACCTGATAAGGAGCGGAATAGCCAAAATGCTCCAGGCCGAAGACTTTGCCGTTTTCACCGACCAGGCCTTCCAGATTCACAGGTAAACCGGCGGTCATTCCAAAGCGGAGAATGCCAGACGGCAAGATCGATTGCTGATAGGATGCTTCCTGATCGCGGAAACGCCCTTCCGAAGGGACCGATACGATCCTGGTCTTGATGCCATCGGATTCCAACAACTTGGCTCCTTCAACCAGGGTGGCCACTTCCGATCCATTGGCAATCAATACAACATCTGGTGTGCCCGGGCAATCCTGCACGATGTATCCCCCTTGTTCTGAAGCCAATGCCTCCTGATACCGGTTGCCGCTGGAAGCGGGCAAATCTTTGATGCCCTGCCGGGAAAGGATCAGTCCGGTAGGTGTATGGCGGTTTTCCAGGGCCATTTTCCAGGCTACCGTCGTTTCTGCCGAGTCAGCCGGACGCAGAGCCAGCAGGCTGCGGTGATGGGCGTGATTCTTCAATTTTTCCAGCAATCGAAGTTGTGCTTCCTGCTCGATCGGTTGATGGGTAGGCCCATCTTCGCCAACACGAAATGCGTCATGGGTCCAGATAAAGATCACCGGGGTTTGCATCAAAGCAGCCACCCGCAGTACAGGTTTCATGTAATCACTGAAAGCAAAGAAGGTGCCGCAGGCTGGTATAACCCCGCCATGCAGTCCCATCCCGGTCATGATCGCTGCCATGGACAGCTCGGAAACACCGGCTTGCAGGAATCCTCCGGAGAAATTACCTTTTTCAAAGGCTTTGCGCTTCTTAAGGAAAGCGTCTGTTTTATCACTGTTGCTCAGATCTGCTGAAGCAACCACCATATTTTCAACGTGGTCCGCCAGATAGGAGAGTACCGATGCTGAGGCGTCCCGGGTAGCAGCATTTGCCTTCTGTGGGATGGCAGAATAGTCAATATCCGGCAAATTTCCACGCAGGAAATGCTCCAGTTTTTTTGCCATTTCCGGATTCTCTGCAGACCATTTCTGTTGTTCCTTTTTCGCATCCTGAACCTTTTTGCGCTTGTCAGCAAGGACAGCATGATAGTGTTCACGAACATCCTCGAAGATAAGAAACGGGTTATCCGGGTTAGCGCCCAGATGTTGCAGGGTTTTGGGGAAATCGCCTCCTGTATTGCCCAGGGGCTTGCCGTGCGTATCGACTTTTCCTTCATAAGGTGTACCGTCGGCGGTGACTGCACCCTTACCCATGATGGTATGGCCGATGATCAGGCTGGGCCTTTCGGTCTCTTCGGTCGCGGCTTTGAGGGCCATGCGTATGGCATCCGGGTCGTTTCCGGTAATGGTTTGCACATGCCATCCCCAGGCGCTGTATTTTGCGGCCGTGTCTTCCCGGGTTACCTCATGGACTTCGGTAGACAGCTGGATGTCATTGGCATCGTAAAACATTACGACCTGACCAAGGCCAAGGAATCCGGCGATGCGGCCGACCCCCTGGGAGATCTCCTCCTGGATGCCACCGTCTGAGATGTAGATGAATGTGCGGTGACTCATCCATTCACCAAACCGTTCGACCAAAAATCGTTCCGCGATGGCTGATCCAACGCCGAAGGCATGACCCAGGCCTAATGGTCCACTGGTATTTTCAATGCCTCGTTTGACATCAATTTCGGGGTGTCCCGGGGTAGGGCTGCCCCATTGCCTGAAGTTTTCAAGCTCTTCCATCGTGTAGGATCCGATCAATCCAAGTTGGGCATAGAGCATGGCGGACATGTGACCCGGATCCAGAAAAAACCGGTCACGCATGGGCCAGGTCAAATCATCCGGATCAAAGTTCAGAAATTCCGAATAGAGGATGTGGATGAAATCCGCCCCACCCATAGGTCCACCCGGATGGCCGGATTTTGCCTTTTCAACCATGGCTATGGCCAGTGCCCGAATGTTGTCTGCTGTCCGTTGATCGATTGATGTCTTGACTTCCATGCTGTTGGATGCTTTTTAGAATTGAGTTGCAAAGTTAACGTTTAC
>ERZ795053.1470-NODE-1470-length-29913-cov-6.476824_pt1 | contig 29913 bp, 24 predicted proteins | sample MGYA00375137_ERZ795053 | MGnify/ENA primary metagenome ERZ795053 (study PRJEB30182, sample SAMN05720284) | activated sludge metagenome | isolation source: Anaerobic digester | place: Hong Kong | collected 2014-12-17 ...
TCGCCGGGCTCATAACCCGGAGGTCGCAGGTTCAAATCCTGCCCCCGCTACGAATCGAAGGGCCGGTCCAGGCGGACCGGCCCTTCGTGTCTGTCTGAGCTCAACGGTGCGCTGCGGCCTAGAGCCGCCGCAGGGCTGTCGCCAGCAGCACCAGCTCGCCGGCGGCATCGCTCGCGTCGAGGTCGACCTCGGCCTCGATCACCCAGTCGTGGTCGCCCTCCGGGTCGGCCAGCGTCTGGCGGACCAGCCACCGCCGGCCGCCGTCCGGGTGCGGGTCGATCGCGAGCAGGGCTGGGCTGCCCGCTGCCGCATCGGCTCCCATCTCGTCGTGCTCGGCCCAGTAGCCCTCGAGCGCGGCATCCCAGGCGGTGGCGTCCATGACCACCTCGCGCGGCGGGTCGGTCACGGCGGCCCGGGCCTGCTCGGCAGCCGCGAGGCCGGCGACGTCGTCGCGGGCTGCCAGCTGCACCAGTCGCCACATCGCCCGGCGCACCATCGCCCGCACCGCTCGGTCGTTGGCCGTAAGGGGGCGCGGCGGCGGGGGAGTGGCCGCCGGGTCGCCGGCCACCCGCACGACGCCGGTGAGCGACTCCCACTCATCGAGCAGCGACGAGTCGGTCTGCCGGATCGTCTCGCCGAGCCATTCGACGAGCTCGTCCAGCTCTACCGAGTGGTATGCCGCGGGAACCGTCTGGCGCAAGGTGCGGTAGGCGTCGGTGAGGTAGCGCAGCAGCACCCCCTCGGATCGGGCCAGCCGATAGCGGCCGACGTAGTCGGTGAAGCTCGCACCCGACTCCCACATGTCGCGGACGATCGCCTTGGGGGATAAGGCATCTGCCGGCAGCCACGGGTGGGACTGGCGATAGGTCTCGTAGGCGGGCTCGAGCAGCTCGGCCAGGGGCTGCGGCCAGCCGATCTCGTCGAGCAGCGCCATCCGCTCCTCGTAGTCGACGCCGTCGGCCTTGAGCTCGGCGACCGCCTCGCCACGCGCGGCCCATTGCTGGGCCAGCAGGACGACCATCGGTGAGTCGAGCACGGCCTCGACGACGCTCACCACATCGAGGGCGTGGCTGCCTCCGGCTGGCCGGTCGGGTTGATCGGGGTCGAGCAGGTCGAGCGCTGCCAACGCGAAGTGCGCGAGCGGCTGGTTGAGCGCGAAGTCCTCGGGCAGGTCGACGGTGAGCGCGACGGTGCGTCCGTCGGCGGCCGGCTCGGGCAGCCGCACGAGCACTCCGGAGTCGAGCAGGCTGCGCCCGAGCGAGATCGCTCGCCGGGCCAACGCGGCCCGTCCGTTCGGCGACTCGTGGTTGTCGCGCACCAGCCGCGAGATCGCCGCCACCGGATCGCCAGGCCTGGCAACGAGATTCAGCAGCATCGCGTTGTCGATGCGCATGCGGCTGGTGAGCGGCTCAGGAGCTGCGCCGACGAGCCGCTCGAAGGTCTGCTCGGTCCACACGATCTGCCCCGGCTCGGGCTTGACCCGCTGCACCCGCTTGAGCTTCACCGGGTCATCACCGGCCTTGGCGATCCGCCGGGCGTTCTCGACGAGGTGCTCCGGGGCCTGGGCGACGACCTCGCCGCGGGTGTCGAAGCCGGCCCGGCCCGCGCGCCCGGCGATCTGGTGGAACTCGCGAGCCCGGAACACCCGCTCGCGGTGCCCGTCGAACTTCGCCAGCCGGGTGAGCAGCACGGTCCGGATCGGCACGTTGACGCCGACCCCGAGCGTGTCCGTGCCGCAGACGACCTTGAGCAGCCCGGCCTGCGCGAGCTGCTCGACGATCCGGCGATAGCGCGGCAGCATCCCGGCGTGGTGCACGCCGATTCCCTTGCGCAGCAACGCCGCAAGCACACGCCCGAAGCCGGCGCCGAAGCGCACCGGCGCGAGCCGCTCGGCGACGAGCTCCTTCTCCCGCGCATCGAGCAGGGGTATGCCGCGTAGCGACTGGGCGTGCTCGGCCGCCGCGGCTTGGCTCGGGTGCACGACGTAGACCGGTGCCCGCCGGGTCGTGACGATCTCCTCGACCGTCTCGGCGAGCGGGGTGAGCGCCCACGAGTAGGTGAGCGGCACCGGCCGCTCCGCGCTCGTCACGTGGGCGACCTCGCGGCCGGTGCGCCGGTGGAGGTCGGTGCCGATCGCCTGCATGTCGCCGAGCGTGGCCGACATGAGCAGGAAGCGCGCGTCGGTGAGCTCGAGGAGCGGCACCTGCCAGGCCCAGCCCCGCTGCGGGTCGGCGTAGTAGTGGAACTCGTCCATGACGACGAGCCCGTCGAGCCCGGCGCCGGATCGGCCCTGACGCAGGGCCATGTTGGCGAGCACCTCTGCGGTGCAACAGATCACCGGCGCCTCGCCGTTGACCGATGCGTCGCCGGTGAGCAGCCCCACCTGCTCGGGCCCGAGGACCTCGCACAGCCCGAAGAACTTCTCGTTGACGAGCGCCTTGATTGGGGCGGTGTAGAAGGAGCGCCGGCCCTCGGCGAGGGTGGCGAGGATCCCCGCGGTCGCGACGAGCGACTTGCCCGAGCCGGTCGGCGTCGCGAGCACGACGTGTCGCCCGCTGAACAGCTCGATGATCGCCTCGTCCTGGTGCTCGTAGAGCGAGAGCCCTTGTGCGACAACCCAATCGGTGAACGCGGCATACAGGCTGTCGATGTCCGCGCCGGCCGGCACGGTGAGGCGGGGAGTCGTCATCGGCTCACGCCGGCCAGCGCGGCACGGCATCGGCCGGGCGCGCCTGCTCGAACCACGAGACGGCCCGCAGCACCCCGACGTCGTCGAAGCGCCGCCCCGCGACCTGGAGACCGACGGTGCGACCGTCGCCCAGGTGGCCGGCGTTGACCGAGCAGGCCGGCTGCCCGGACATCGAGAAGGGCACGGTGTAGCCGACGTGCGCCATCCCGAGGCTCGGGTCGTCGCCCCACGGCATCGGCCACTCGGCGGGGAAGGAGACCACCGGTGCGACCGGCGACAGCACGAGGTCATAGGCCGCGGTCGCCGCCACCGTCGCGCCACGCATCGCCTGGACGCTCTGGTAGGCGCGCAACACCTCGACGCCGGACGCGTGGGCACCGCCCTCGGCCCAGCCGAGGATGTAGGGCAGCACCCGGGCCTGCTGCACGGGTGGCAGCGCGGACACGTCGTTCCACGACCGCACCCGCCAGAAGAGGTCGACATCGCGCAGCATCGCCTCGGTGAGCCATGGGCGGATCGGCTCGACGTGCGCGCCGCCGGCCTCGAAGACACGGGCAGCGGCCTCGGCCACCTCGAGCACCTCCGGGTCGCAGGGCAGCCCGGCCCCGGCATCGAGGAGCAGGCCGACCCGCAGCCCGGCCACCTCGGCCCCCTCGACCGACCAGTCGAGCTCGCTGGGCGGCAGCGCGGTGTAGTCGCGGCTGTCGGGCCGGGCGAGCACCGACATCGCGAGGGCGGCGTCGGCAGCCGTGCGGGTGAGCGGCCCGGCCACCCGGCCGAGATAGGGGGCATCGAGGGGGATCCGGCCGAAGCTCGGCTTGTGCGCGACGACACCGAGCCAGGTGCCCGGCAGCCGCACCGAGCCGCCGATGTCGGTGCCGACGTGGATCGGGCCGTATGCCGCGACCGTCGCCGCGCCCGCGCCCGAGCTCGACCCGCCGGTCGTGAGCACCGGCTCGGTCGGGGAGCGAGTGATGCCGTAGAGCGAGGAGACCCCGGAGGACAGCATCCCCCAGTCGGGCATCGTCGTCGCGCCGAGGATCACGGCCCCCGACTCGAGGCAGCGCTCGGCGACCGGCGCGTCCCGGACCGGGTCGGTCGGCGTCGCCCCCGCGCTGCCGGCCCTGGCCGGGTGGCCGACGCGGGCGAGGTTCTCCTTGAGCGTCATCGGGATGCCGTCGAGGGGGCCCAGCGGCTCGCGCCGGGCGAACCGCTGCTCGGCTGCCCGGGCGGCGGCCTCGGCGGCGTCACGGTCCTGCCAGGCCAGGGCGTTGACCACCGGCTCCCAACGCTCCACCTGCTGCCACACGTCGGCCAGGACCTGCACCGGCGACACGCTGCCGGCGCGGTACGCGGCATACAGCTCGGTGGCGGTGAGCCGCGCGAGCGCTCCGGAGTCAGGCACCCTGGCAACCTACCCCGGCGCCCAGGTGCCGAGGGTCAGCCCAGCCGAGCGGCGATGGCGTCGTGCATCGGGGTCAGCGACGGGCGGGCGTCGTCGGCGTCGGGGCGCTCGTGCCGGGGCGCCGCGTCGGGCAGGTCGGAGACCTCGACCCAATAGCGACGCATCCCGCGGCGGACCCCCTCGAGGACCCCGCCGTTGTGCTCGATGACCTTGGCGGACGCCTCGTTGACCGTCGTCGTCGTGATGAGCACGCGCTCGAGGCCCAGGTCACGAGCCCGGGGCAGCGCCAGGCGGAGCGCCTCGGACGCCACCCCCTGACCGCGGGCGGACGGCCGCACCGAGTAGGAGATGTGCCCGCCCATGTCGGAGAGGAAGTCGGTGAGCCAGTGGCGCAGGTGGATCGAGCCGAGGAACTGCTCCCCACGGGTGATGAACAGGTGCGTCGTCGGCACCTGGACGACGGGACGCGGGGTGGCATCGAGGGAGTCCTTGACCAGCCAGTCGCAATAGCGGTCGAAGCCCTCGACGGTCTTCATCTCGGCCAGGCTGAAGCTGATCCCGGGGTAGCCGGACTCGCAGGCCGGCGCGCTCCACATGCCGCCCGCGTTGCGGAACTCACCGCGGAACTCGAAGTGCGCCTCCATGAACGTGTCGTGGAAGCGCGCATGAGGGCTCTGTAGAGCGATCACCCCTCGACGGTAACAACGAGGTCACGCCGGGCAGGTCAGCCGAACGGGTGGCTCGCACATGACAGTTGGGTCTCATTCGGGAGGTCACCGGCCCCCCGCCCTCGCCGCGTCGCCCCGCGGGCCGTAGTGTTGCCGAGCCGAAACGCCCCGCTGGACCCTTGAGGGAGCCCATCGTGACCAGACTGCCCCGCCTCCTCGCGCCCGTGGCCGCCCTGGCCCTGGCCCTGACCGCCTGCACGGCCGGCTCGAGCACCGCGCCCGCCCCGAGCAGTGCGGGATCCGGATCCGGCACCGCGGCCGGCCCCTCGTCGGACAGGATCACCATCGGCCTGGTCCTCGAGCCGACCAGCCTGGACTTCACCACGGTGAGTGGCGCGGCGATCCAGCAGGCGCTGATGTACAACGTCTACGAGAGCCTGGTCAAGGTCGACGACACCGGCAAGATCGTCCCCGGGCTGGCCACGTCGTGGAAGCTGTCCGAGGACCGCAAGACCTACACCTTCGAGCTCGCGCCGAACGCGAAGTTCTCCAACGGCGAGGCCTTCACCGCCGAGGACGCGGTCTTCTCGATCAACCGGACCAAGACCGACTGGAAGAACTCGCTCAAGGCCGCGATGGACGTCGTCGCCGAGGCCAAGGCGCTCTCGCCCACCCAGCTGCAGGTCACCCTCACCCGGCCCAGCAACGACTGGCTCTACCGGATGACCACCCACCTCGGGGCGATGATGGACCCCAGCGGGGTCGCCGACCTGGCCAACAAGCCGATCGGCACCGGCCCCTACACGCTGACCTCGTGGACCCGCGGTGACTCGATCGTGTTGTCCCGCAACGAGTCCTACTGGGGGACCAAGCCCTACTACCAGTCAGTCACGCTGAAGTACATCAAGGACACCTCGGCGATGAACAACGCCCTGCTGTCCGGCCAGATCAACGTCATCGGCGCCATGCAGGCCCCCGAGGCGATGGCCCAGTTCACCGGCAACGCGAAGTACCAGGTCATCGAAGGCTCGACCAACGGCGAGGTGCTGCTGTCCTTCAACAACGCCAACGAGTTCTTCAAGGACAAGCGAGCCCGGCAGGCGATCCGCCAGGCGATCGACCACAAGGCGCTGATGGACACCTGCTTCGCCGGCAAGGGCACGCTCATCGGCTCGCTCGTGCCGCCGACCGACCCCTGGTACGAGGACCTCACCGGCGTCACGCCCTTCGACAAGGCCAAGGCCCAGCAGCTGCTCACCGAGTCCGGCCGGGCCGGCCAGACCCTGCGGCTGCGGGTGCCCAACCTCCCGTATGCCGTGCAGTGCGGCCAGGTCGTCAAGGCCGACCTCGAGGCGGTGGGGCTCAAGGTGACCTACGAGACCCTCGAGTTCGCCCAGTGGATCCCGCAGGTCTTCAGCGGCGGCGACTTCGACATGTCGATCGTCGCGCACGTCGAGCCTCGGGACATGGCGGCCGTGTTCGGCAACCCGACGTACTACACGAAGTACGCGACTCCCGAGCTGCTCGCGCTGCTCAAGGCCGCCGACCAGGGCACCGAGCAGGAGTACGTCGACACCATGAAGAAGGCCGCCCGGCTGATCGCGGAGGACGCCGCCGCGGACATGCTCTTCCTGCTGCCCAACCTCGTCGTCGCCGACGCGAACATCACCGGGCTGTCCAAGAACGCCGCCGGGGTCGCGCTCGACCTGTCCCGGCTCGGCAAGCGCTGACCCGCATCCGGTATGCCGCGTGGCCGACTCCTCCCGTCTGCGTCCTGACCCGGTCGTGACGGTGGGGAGCCGGCCACCGGCAGCCGGTCGGCCGGCGCTGCCTTCACCGGGGGGGGGCTGGACGAGGACGTCGTCCGCGTGCTCCAGCAGGCCGCCGCCACGGCGACCGGACGGCGCTGAGCGGCAACCCGGATCGGGTGCCGCCCATATGACAGGCTTGCGCCCATGCTGCTGCGCCTCGCCGAGCGGACGCTGATCTTCCTGGTCAGCCTCGTGGTGAGCTCGGTGTTCGTCTTCGGCTTCATGGTGCTGCTGCCCGGCGACCCGGCGAAGGTGGCCCTGGGCACGAACGCGACCCCGGAGAGCGTGGCTGCGCTGCGCGAGGAGTTCGGCCTCAACCGGCCGCTGCTCGAGCAGTTCCTCTCCTGGGCCGGCGGGCTGGTCCGCCTCGACCCGGGCGTCTCCTACATCAGCCGGGCCGAGATCGGACCACAGCTGGCCGACCGGCTGCAGGTGAGCCTCATCCTCGTGCTCGCCTCGATGCTCATCGCGGTCACCATCGCCTTGCCGCTCGGCACGTTGATGGCCGTGCACCACCGCAGCACGCTCGGGCTCGGGCTGTCGGCGCTGTCGCAGGTCGGCGTCGCCGTGCCCGCCTTCCTCGCGGGCATCCTGCTCATCACCGTCTTCGCCGTGCAGCTGCGCTGGCTGCCGGCCGGGGGCTGGGTGCCCCCGGCCTACAACCCGGTCGAGTTCCTGCGCCACCTGCTGCTGCCCGCGCTCTCACTCGGCCTGATCCAGGGCGCGGTGCTCACGCGCTACGTCCGCAGCGCCGTCCTCGACGTGCTGCGTGAGGACTACCTGCGCACCGCCCGGGCCAAGGGTCTCACCCCGATGCGGGCCCTGGTCCGACACGGGCTGCGCAATGCCGCGGTGCCGGTCGTCACCGTGCTCGGGCTGCAGCTCGCGACGCTGCTCGTCGGCGCGGTCGTCATCGAGCGGGTCTTCGTCATCCCAGGGCTCGGGTCGATGCTGCTCGACGCCGTCGGCAACCGCGACCTGCTGGTCGTCCAGGACGTCGTGATGGTCCTCGTCGTCGCCGTGCTCCTCGTCAACTTCGTCGTCGACCTGCTCTACGTCGTCATCGACCCGCGATTGCGGACGGGAGCCCGATGAGCGAGCCGACCGCCGTCCCGTCCGCCGGCCCGCCCGACCTCCCGACCGCCGGCCCGGCCCGCACCGGCGGTGCCGGGAGCACGCCAACCCGGCTCCGCGGCATACCCGAGGCGCCGGCAGGTGGGCGGCGACGACGTCGCCCGGCCGGCGCCCTGCTCGTCGGCGGGGCGATCGTCGTGGCCGTCGTCGTCATCGCGCTGGTGTCCTTCGTGTGGACCCCGCACGACCCCGGGATCGTCAACGCCGCCGACCGCCTGCAGACCTCGTCGTGGCGCTATTGGCTCGGCACCGACCGCTTCGGCCGCGATGTCGTGTCGCTGCTCATGGTCGGCTCGCGCACCACCTTGCTCGTCGGGATCGTCGCCGTCGGTGTCGCGATGCTCGTCGGCGTGCCGCTGGGCATCCTCGCCGCCATGGTGCCGCGGTGGTGGGGCGAGCTGCTGATGCGCGGCAACGACCTGCTGCTCGCCTTCCCCGCGCTGCTGCTCGCGATCATGCTCACCGCCGTCCACGGGCAGGGCATCGTCACCGCGATGATCGCCATCGGCATCGCGAGCATCCCGTCCTTCGCGCGGGTCGTGCGCTCCGGGGCGCTGTCGGTGATGAAGACCGAGTATGTCCTCGCGGCCAGAGCAGCCGGGCGTCGGCCGGTCGGGATCGCCCTGCGGCACGTGCTGCCCAATGTCGCGAGCCTGGTCATCGTGCAGGCGTCGGTGTCCTTCGCGATCGCGGTGCTCGCGGAGGCGGCGTTGTCCTACCTCGGGCTCGGCGCGCCGCCCGGCACGCCGTCGTGGGGGCGGATGCTGCAAGAGGGGCAGGAGCTGCTCTTCGTCGCACCACGGCTCGAGGTCTTCCCCGGGGTGTGCATCGCGCTCGCGGTGCTGGGCTTCAACCTGCTCGGCGACGGGCTGCGGGACCACTTCGACCCGCGCTTGGAGGACCGGCGGTGAGCGCGCGCGAGGCCGCACGCAAGGCGGGCGGCGCGGCATACCAGGGTGATGCGAGTATGCCGCCGCACGTCGCCGAGGTCCGCAACCTCGCCGTGCGGGTGGGCGGGCTCGACCTCCTCGTCGACGTCGACCTCACCGTGCGGCGCGGGGAGCGGGTCGGGCTCATCGGCGAGTCCGGCTCCGGCAAGTCGCTGACTGCGCTCTCCGTGATGGGCCTGCTCGGCGAGGGACTCGAGCCGTCGGGGCAGGTGACCGTGACCGGTCAGGACGGGCGGGTCACCGAGGTCGTCGACCCCGAGCGTGGCGCGGCGGCCGAGCCGGTGCTGGCCCGGATGCGTGGGCGCGACGTCGCGATGATCTTCCAGGAGCCGATGACCGCGCTCAACCCGACGATGCGGGTCGGCGAGCAGGTCGCCGAGATCATGACGATCCACCGGTCGCTGCCGGGAGCGGGTGCGGGCGGCTTCCGCGCGACGGCGCGGGCGCGCGCGGTCGAGCTGCTCGACAAGGTCGGGCTGCCCGACCCGGCCGACGCGGCACAGGCCTATCCGCACCAGCTCTCCGGCGGGCAGCGCCAGCGGGTCGTCGTCGCCATGGCGCTCGCCAACGACCCGGCCCTGCTCATCTGCGACGAGCCGACGACCGCGCTCGACGTCACGGTGCAGGCGCTCGTGCTCGACCTCATCGTCCGGGGAGTCGAAGCCCGTGACGCCGGAATGCTGTTCATCACCCACGACCTGGCGGTCGTCGCCTCGGTGTGCGAGCGGGTGCTCGTGATGTACGGCGGGCGGGTGGTCGAGGCCGGCCCGGTGCACGAGGTGTTCACCCGCCCCCGGCACCGCTACACGCGGGGGCTCATCGGGGCCTCCGATCTCGAGCTCACGAGGGCGGACGGGCGGCTCTACACGATCCAGGGGTCGGTGCCAGGCGCTGGGCGATTCCCGGCAGGGTGCGTCTTCCGCAACCGCTGCACGCACGCGACGACCGAGTGCGAGCAGCTGCCGCCGTGGGAGGGGCCGGGGCCGGAGCAGGGCTTCGCCTGCTGGCACCCGGTCGTGCTGCGGGACGAGGGGGGATCGTGACGGAGTCGGCGTCGGAGTCGGCGGCGGAGCGGGCGCGGGGTGCAGGAGTGATCGCGCACGACGCTCAGGAGTCCCCTGGTGATGCGGCTGGCGCCGCGGGGTCGCCGATCATCCGGGTCCGCGACGTGACGCGCGAGTTCCGTCGCGCGCGCACGTCGCTGCTGCGGCCCGCCCCGGTCGTGCACGCGCTGCGCGGGGTGTCCCTCGACGTGCTCCCCGGCCAGCGCTTCGGCATCGTCGGCGAGTCGGGCTGTGGGAAGTCCACGTTGTTGCGGATCGTCGCGGGGCTGGACCGGCCGACGTCCGGCTCGGTGAAGATCGAGGGGCAGGAGATCTCACAGCTGCCCGAGCGGCGGCTCGGGTTCTTGCGAGCCCAGCTCCAGCTCGTCTTCCAGGACCCAAGGGGATCGCTCGACCCCCGGATGCGGGTGCGCGAGATCATCGCCGAACCCCTTGTCGCACAAGGACATCGGAACCGCCGAGCGAATCTCGAGCGGGTCCACGAGCTGCTGGTCTCCGTGGGGCTGCAGCCGGACGCCGCCGATCGCTACCCGCACCAGTTCTCCGGCGGGCAGCGCCAGCGCATCTCGATCGCGCGGGCGCTCGCGCCCGATCCACGCATCCTCGTCGCGGACGAGCCGGTGAGCGCCCTCGATGTGTCGGTGCGCGCCCAGGTGCTCAATCTCGTCGCCGAGCTCGTCGACCGGCTCAACCTCACCCTCGTCTTCGTCTCGCACGACCTGTCCGTGGTCCGGCACGTGTGCGACCAGGTCGCGGTGATGAGCCGGGGCGAGATCGTCGAGCAGGGACCGGTCGAGCAGGTCTACGACGCACCGGCGCATCCCTACTCGCGGCAGCTCGTCGCGGCCGCGCCCCGGTTGCGAGCTGCGCTGGCCGGTCGGACGGCAGCGGACCTGGCTGCCGAGACACTGGCTGCTCGGAAGGCCTCTGCCGCACCGCGATCCAGCGTCTCGACGACCCCGACCTCGCCCACGACCTCGCCCGCGACCCCCACGTCGACCCCTCAGGATCTCCCATGACCTCAGCGCCCTCGGCCGAGCTGCGCCCGGGCACCACGAACACCCTGGTGGACGTGCGCGGCATCCGGGTCGGGCAGGCCACCCGGATCGGCGACGGATGGCTCACCGGCACGACCGTCGTGCTCGCCCCCGAGGGGGGCGCGGTGGCGGGGGTCGATGTGCGCGGCGGTGGGCCGGGCACCCGCGAGACGGACCTGCTCGACCCACGCAACCTTGTCGAGCGGGTGCATGCGATCTGTCTGTCCGGGGGGTCGGCCTTCGGGCTGGCCGCCGCTGACGGAGTGATGCAGCGGCTCTATGCCGACGGCATCGGCTTCCCGATGGGCGGTCCGGGCGAGGTCGTGCCGATCGTGCCGGGCGCGGTGGTCTACGACCTCGGGCGAGGCGGGGAGTTCGGCAAGCGCCCGGATGCGAGCTTCGGCAACGACGCCTATGTCGTCGCGTCGGCAGAGGCGGTGCAGCAGGGGTGCGTCGGGGCCGGCACCGGAGCGCGATCCGGCGGTCTCAAGGGCGGCGTCGGCTCGGCGAGCGTGGTGCTCGCGGACGGCACAACGGTGGCGGCGCTGGTCGTCGTCAACGCGGTCGGATCGTGCGTCGACCCGCTCACCGGCGAGCTGTATGCCGCCCGCTTCGGTATCGGTGACGAGTTCGCCGCTGTTGCAAGGCCGTCCGCGGCGGAGCTGTGGGCGGCACGAGAGCGCGCGGATGCGGAGTCACGGGAGACGCCGCTGCGGCATACCCTCGCAACGACGATCGGGGTGATCGCGACGGATGCGCGGCTCACCAAGGCGCAGTGCGCGAAGGTCGCCGGGATCGGGCATGACGGGCTGGCTCGAGCGATCCGGCCGGTGCACACGCTCTTCGACGGCGACACGCTCTTCACCTTGGCGACGGGGGAGCGGGAGGGCGCCGTGGGGCCCTTCGAGCTGCACCGGCTGCTCGACGCCGCCGGCGACGTCGTCACCCGCGCGGTCGGTCACGCGATGCTCGCGGCGACCTCGGTGCGGACACCGGCGGGTGAGATCCGGTGCTACCGCGAGGTCTTCCCGAGCGCGTTCGCCGGGTAGCCGCTCGGGGTGACGCCACGTCCCGTGGTGCAGTGTGAGGACATGGGGCTGGCGCGGGCGACGGCGTTGAGGCAGGCGGTGGTACGTCACACGCGTCTCTCCTGCCACAGCCGAAACACGTTGGCAGATGGGGGTTCTCGGGTTCAGGGGCCCTGTCAGTGGTGGGTCGTAGCGTCCTGGACATGAACAGCGCAGGCATCGACGACGCGGGCGGACCGGCGGGTCCGCGGGTGTCCGCTGCCGTGCTGCGGGAGGCCGTGGTCGCGGCGACTGAGCTGCTGGGCGGCATACGGGACGTGCTGTGGCAGGTGGGGGGCGCGGAGCTGCCGGAGCTGCTGGCCGACCTCGACGCGCTGGCTGCTCTCGCGAGCGGAGCTCGAGTGAGCGTGGTCGCCGAGGCGGTGCGACGTGGTGAGGTGGAGCGGTCGCGGCAGGGCAGCCTGACCCAGTGGGTGCGGGAGTGGGCGCCGTCGACCGCGGCGCTGGGCGCGAGCGCGATCGCCACGACCGTGCGGACCTGCCTCGACCCGGCCCGCGAGGTCGAGCTGGCGCCGGTGCTCGATGCGGCGTGTGCCGGCGAGCTGCCGGCCGCCGTCGCCGTGCGCGTGCTGCACGACTACGACCGGCTCCATCCGGATCTGCTCGAGGCGGCTCGGCCGACCGTGCTCGACGGGCTCGTGAGCGTGGGGACGGCGCATGGGGTCGGCGCGGTGTCCGAGCTGCGGACCCGCATCGTCGCCGAGTTCGGAGCTGCGGGAGCGCTGCAGCGCAGCCAGGATCGAGCAGCCCATCTCATCGAGCTGTCCACCCCGGTCGGAGATGACCTCGACGGCTGGCGCTATCGGCTCACTGCCGATGCCGAGGGCAAGGCCTTGCTGGAGTCGGCGCTGTCGGCGCTGACCCGACCGCAGCCCGCGCCGGACGGCAGCCCTGACCGCCGGCCCTACCGCCGCCGGCGCGGTGAGGCGCTGCTCGAGCTGGTGCGCCGCGCAGTGCGGGCGTCTGGGCTGCGCGGTGTGGGACAGGAGGCGGCGATGCCTGAGGCAGGCGCGTCAACCACGCGCAGCTCGGCATCCGACGCTCCAGCGCCCGATCCGGTTGTGCCGGCGGACGACGACCCGACCAGACCGGCCTGGACCGCGTCCCCGACCAGCACGATGTACGTCACCGTGGCGCTGGCTGACCTGCGCTCCGGGCTGGGCGCCGCCACCACGCTCGGCCCGGCCGGTGACCCGTCCATCCTTGGGGCGGACACGGCTCGGCGGCTGGCCTGCGACGCCGGGATCATCCCGGTCGTGCTCGGCGACCGCGGCGAGATCCTCGACTACGGGCGAGAACGACGGCTGGTCCCACTTCCCATGCGCAAGCTGCTGTGGCTGCGCGACCGGCACTGCACCTTCCCCGGGTGCGATCTGCCGGCCTGGTTCTGCGACGCCCACCACATCGAGCACTGGGCAGATGGCGGCGCGACGACTGCCGAGAACACGGCGCTGCTCTGCGCCCGCCACCACACGATCGTCCACCGGGACGGGCTCACGGCGACCATCGACGCAGCGGGGCTGGTGAGCTGGCATGAGGGTCGAGTGATGACTCGCTCGGATCCAACGCAGGCGGGTCCAGTCCGCTCGGACCTACGGAACGGGAATCGCTGGCGTCCGTCCACGCCCTTCCGGTCAGCGATAGGGCCGTCGAAGGGCTCGCATGATGCCCTCGAGCACGCCGACCGCGAGCAGGGCGGACACGGCGAGGCAGAGGATGACCATGGAGGGGAGCAGCGGCTGGGCGACGACCGTGCTGACGCGGCTTGGCGCTCCGGCGGACCGCTCAGGTGCGATCGCCCAGAACAGTCCGCTCGCCAGCCAGGCCGTCCACCACGCCGGCAGCAACCAGCCGGGCCGTGGCTCGGCACCACCACTGCGCCGCAGACCCGCGACCCATAGATCGCGATGAAGCTGATAGGGAATGACCCAGCAGGCCACCGGCACGAACCAACCTGCCCAGACCCAGCTCGCCGCGTGCCGGACCTCGTTGGGCTGGATGCGTCCCGAGGAGTAGATCCCGTTGAGCAGCAGTAGCCAGCAGCCAGCCGTCACGACGACCATGGCTGCGTTGACGAGCACGAGCCAGCCGGATCGAGTCACCAACGCCGCCACCGCCAGCGCAGCGGTGACCAGGAGCATCGCCTGCGTGGCGCGCGTGGAGGACAGCAGAGGGGCGTCCTCGACCAGGGTCGCACGAGGCGGTCGGGGGATCGACGGCATTGCGCGCAGGATGCGCACGGCAACCTGGTGGACCCAGCCGTCGCGGTGTCGTTCCGTCCACTCCGAACCGTCCCAATAGCGCTTCCCCGGCAGCCCCAGCGGATCGGAGTACCAGCCGGGGCGCTTCTGGGTCGTCTCTGCCATGGCCGCACCATAGGCTGATCTGCGATTGCGCCGCTGGTGTTATCCACAGACCCGGGAGTTATCCACATGTCAGAGTCCGGTGCCCGTCCCGTCTCGTCCCCGACGCCAGCCCACGCACCAGAGGGCACCGGTTTGGCCCCCGTCGCCGTCGGCAGCCCGCTCGACCTGTCCCGCCTGTTCCGACTGGACGGAAAGACTGCTGTCGTCGTCGGCGGGGGGAGCGGCATCGGACAGGCGGTGACCCTCGGCCTGGCGGCCCACGGCGCCCATGTCGTCTGCGCGGATCGGGACGGCTCAGCTGCCGAGGTCACCGCGGGCCAAGCGGGCGGACTCGACGGGACGGTCGCGGCATACCAGGTCGACATCCTCGACGAGGCCGCGGTGACTCGCTTCGTCGCCGACCACGCCGACGCCGACATCCTCGTCGTCACCCCCGCGGTCAACGTGCGCAAGCGGCTGCTCGACTACAGCAGCGACGAGTTCGACCGAGTGGTCTCGCTTAACCTGCGGGCGGCCTTCGAGCTGACCCGGGGCTTCGGGCGCGAGATGGCGGCGCGGGGTCGGGGGAGCATCATCGGCTTCAGCTCGATCCGGTCGCTGACCACCGAGCCCGGTCAAGGCGTCTACGCGATGACCAAGGCCGGCCTGGTGATGCTGCTGCGCACGCTCGCGGTCGAGCTCGGTCCGCACGGCGTGCGGGCCAATGCCGTCGCCCCGGGCGTCATCGACACCCCGCTCACCGCGCCGATCAAGAACACCCCCGACTGGTATGCCGCCTACGCCGCCAAGAGCATCGCCGGCCGGTGGGGTCGGCCGGAGGAGCTCGTCGGCGCCTGCGTCTATCTCGCCTCCGACGCCGCGAGCTACGTCACCGGCACGGTGCTCTTCGTCGACGGTGGCTGGACCGCCGCCGACGGCCGGTTCACCCCGCCGAGCTGAGCGACCGACGGCCGGGGGCGCGCGGCATACCGGATGAGTGGAAGAATTGCCCGGACCACTGCCGCGCACCGACCCGACGAGGTATCACTGCGATGTCCGAGCCCGCCGCGCCGTCCCTCGAGCAGCTGCAGGCGTTGGCCCGAGCACATGGCGTCGGCGTCGACTTCTACGGCTTCTACGGCGACCTGCAGCAGGTCTCGGCCGAGACCCTGACCCGGGTGCTCGGTGCCCTCGGAGTCGACGCGACGACCGAGGACGCCTGTGCGGCCGCCTTGATCGACCGCGCCGACCACAGCTGGCGCCAGCTGCTGCCGCCGACCGTCGTCATGCGGGAGGGCCAGCCGACGAGCATCCCGGTCCACGTCCGGCACGGCGAGCCCGTGCAGGTCTGGGTGACCGACGAGTGGGGACGGGACTGGCCGGCCTACCAGGGACCGCAGTGGGTGGAGCCCCGCACGGTCGACGGCGAGCTCCTCGGCGAGGCGACCTTCTGGCTGCCGCCGGAGCTGCCGCTCGGCTGGCACCGCATCCATGCCGACGCGTCCGGGCGTCGGGTCACCTCGACGCTCGTCGTCGTGCCCCACCGGGTCACGACGGGTGACACACTGCCCGAGCGCACCGGCCGCCAGCGGACCTGGGGCCTCATGGCCCAGCTCTACTCGGTGCGCGGCCGGCGCTCGTGGGGCGTCGGGGACATCGAGGACCTCGCCGACCTCGCCGCCATCGCGGGGGATGCCGGAGCCGACTGGGTGCTCGTCAACCCGCTGCATGCGGCCGAGCCGACGCCGCCGATGGAGGCCTCGCCCTACCTGCCCGCGACCCGGCGCTTCTTCAGCCCGCTCTACCTGCGGATCGAGGCGATCCCCGAGGTGGCACTGTTGGACACGTCAGCCCGGCGCGAGCTCGCCCGGCTGGCGAAGACGGCACGTGACGGCAACACGAACGCCGACGAGGTGCCACGCGACGCGGCCTACGCCGCCAAGCTCGCCGCGCTCGAGCTCATCCATGCCGTCCCGTTGTCGCCCGGGCGGGCCCGGCGGCTGCAGGCCTTCCGCGAGTGGCACGGCGCGGGCCTGGCGGACTTCGCGCTGTGGTGCGCGGTCCGCGAGCATGCCGAGGAGGATGCGGCCATCTGGGATGAGCTCACCCCGCATGGCGTGCGGTCCGATGCCCTGCGCGAGCGACTGGCCCACCGGATCGACTTCCACGTCTGGCTGCAGTGGCTCATCGACGAGCAGCTCGAGTCGGCCCAGCGCACCGCCCGGCAGGCCGGGATGGGGGTCGGCATCGTCCACGATCTCGCGGTCGGGGTGCACCCTGCGGGGTCGGACTCGTGGGTGCTGCAGGATGTGCTGACCGCCGACGCCGAGGTCGGCGCGCCGCCGGACATGTACAACCAGCAGGGGCAGAACTGGTCGCAGCCGCCGTGGCACCCGGGGCGGCTCGCCGAGGCAGGCTATGCGCCCTTCCGCGACATGCTCCGGACCATCCTCCGGCACGCCGGCGGGATCCGGGTCGACCACGTCCTCGGACTGTTCCGGCTGTGGTGGGTGCCCAAGGGCATGCCCGCCGACCAGGGCGCCTACGTCTACTACGACCACGAGGCGCTCGTCGGCATCCTCTGTCTCGAGGCGCAGCGGGCCGGTGCGCTCGTCGTGGGCGAGGACCTCGGCACCTTCGAGCCATGGGTGCGCGACTACCTCGCCGCACGTGGCCTGCTCGGGACCTCCATCCTGTGGTTCGAGTATGCCGCCGACAAGAGTCCCCTTGCGCCAGAGGCGTATCGGCGCGGGTGTCTGGCCTCGGTGAACACCCATGACCTGCCGCCCACGGCCGGCTATCTCGTCGGTGAGCACATCGTGCTGCGCGACCGGCTCGGCCTGCTCACCCGCTCGGTGGACGAGGAGCGCGCGCACGACCGGGCCGAGCAGGAGCGAGTCCTTGACCTGGCCCGGCACCGTGGTCTGCTGCCCGACCAGCCCACCGAGCAGCAGACCGTCGAGGCGCTCTATCGGCTGCTCGCGGCGGCGCCGTCGATGCTGCAGGGTGTCGCCCTCGTCGACGCCGTGGGTGAGCGGCGCATCCAGAACCAGCCGGGCACCGACAAGGAGTACCCGAACTGGAAGATCCCGCTGGCCGATGCCGCCGGCCAGGTCGTGCTCGTCGAGGATCTGGCCACTCACCAGCGGGCTCAGTCTCTCTTCAGGGTCGTGCGAGAAGCATTGAGCGAGTAGGCGACTCGCGCGTGAACCTCCGACACCGGCTGTTCTGCCTGTCTTCGACCGAGCAGGCTGGCTGCGGGTGCAGGACATGCCGGTCGCCTCACTGCCCCGCCATCGGCGGCCCTTCCGGCCCGCCTGGGCAGCCGGGCTGATCCAGGGCCGGGCACCGCGCGGCGTGTCGATCCGCGACGAGACGACCTCCGGCCCGACGGGTGCTCCGTTGCGACTGCGCATCTACACCCCGAGCGGTGCGTCACCCGCGGCCGGCCGCCCGCTCGCCGTCAACATCCACGGGGGCGGCTGGGTGCTCGGCAACCCGGAGATGACCGAGTGGCTGTGCGGGCAGGTCGCCGAGGGCTGTGCGGCGCTCGTCGTGTCGGTCGACTACCGGCTCGCACCCGAGCATCCAGCGCCCGCGGCATACCAGGACTGCTGGCATGCCGTGCGGCATCTGCTGGCGAATCACGTTGGCTACCAGGTTGATCCGCAGCGGTGGTGCGCGTTCGGTGACAGCGCCGGCGGCAATCTCTCGGCGCTGCTGGCCATCGGCTGGCGGGACGCGGTCCGCTCGGCACGGGCGCGCGGCGACGAAGCCGAGCTCGCCTCCCTGGGCACGATGCGTGCCCAGGGCCTGGTCTACCCCGTCACCGACCTCACCTTCGCGAGCGACTCGTATCGCCGGCATGCCACTGCGCCGGTGCTCACTCGCGCGGCGATGATCGCCTTCCGCGAGCACTACCTCGGCCGCTCGGGCATCGCGCCCGGCGATCCTCGGGTGAGTCCTGCCTTTTGTGCTGACCTGGCCGGGCTGCCGCCGGCCATCGTCACCGTCGCCGGCCGTGACCCACTCGCCGACGAGGCTGTCGAGTATGCCGCGCGGCTCGCGGCGGCCGGCGTGCAGGTCGAGCTCGATCGGCACCCCGGTGTCCCGCACGGCTTCACGACCATGCGCGGCGTGTCGAGCGCCGCTGCGCCGGCGGGCCAGCGGATCGTCGCCTTCCTGCGCCGGCAGCTGACTGCGTCGCTGCCCTAGGTGTACTGACCTGACAGGTTGGTCAACCGCCGATGACGGCGTTCCACGGCCGGATCCGGTGGTTGCCGGCGGCGCCCGCGGCGGTGTAGGGATCGCCGGCAATCACCTCGCGGACCGCCTCCTCGCTGTCGGCGCGGAAGACTCCCATCGCCCCGGCGCCCTCGCCGATCGGCCCGGCCATCACGCAGACGCCCTGCTCGTGCAGTCCGGTCATGTAGGCGAGGTGATCGGGGCGCGCGGCAGCCCGGGCGTCCATGTCGGTGTAGTCGTACTCGAGGACCCAGTAGCTCATAGTCCCGAGCATGCCAGGCCGAGCCGCCGCGGTGCGGGCTGGCGGCAGGTGGGGACGTCAGCGGGACAGCTCGACGACCAGCTCGCCGATCGTGTGCGTGGGCTTGGGCGAGAGGAAGTAGGAGAAGTGGTCGGAGTCGACCTCGCGATACGCCACGGCGTCCCGGTCGGCCAGGCTGTCGACGACCAGCCGGATGCCCTCGACCTCGCACAGCTCGTCCTGGCGGCCAGCGACGACGCCAACTCGCACCCCCGCGTCGACGACCGCGTCGAGATCGGCGGCCCCTTCCTGCGAGATAGCGGTGACGTCGTCGCGCAGCTCGAAGGGATGGGCCAGCATCTCCTGGGCCAGCCGCATGCTCGCGCCGACGAGGTTGATCCGGTCCATCCAGCCGGAGCGCACCATGCCGCGGGCGCTCTCGGCGAGCCCCCGCTGGGCCAGCTCGCGCGGATTGACGTCCCGCCCGAACCACGTGGGAGCCACCAGCGCCAGCCCCTTGACGACGTCGGCATGCTCGACCGCGGCCATCCGCGCCGGCGCCGTGCCGCGCGAATAGCCAACGACCACAGTGGTGCTCGTGTCGTAGATGGTGTGGTCGCGCAGGTGCTGGATGACCTCGCCGAGCACTGCGGTGCGGAACGGCAGGATGTCCGCGACGGTCACCCGCTTGCGCGGATACTCGATCGCCACGGCGAGCGCATTGGCCGAGCGCACCAGCGCCTCGCACGCGGTGCGGGCGGCGCCGAGGCCCTCGCCCCAGCCGGCCGAGTAGGGACAGAGCAGGTCCGGCTCACCTCGGATGCCGACCTGGCGCATCGAGGGCAGGAAGAGAGTGACCCCCACCCGACCGTGCTCGCCCTCGAAGGACAGGTCGTCATAGCGGGTCGCGTCGATGTCTCCCCGCGACACCCCGTCGATCGGCCTGGCCATGACTCCATCGTCCCTCGTGTTACCCGTGGGTAGCCTAGTCGACCGACCGTGACCCCCGTCACCACCCCGTCCGGTATGCCGGGTGGTGCACTCCGCTCAGCCCGGATGGCACTCGGCCGGCAGCTCGAACCAGCGCAGCTCGTCGTATGCCGCGGACAGACTCGCGTCGCGCCCGCAGCTCTGCGCCCCGGCAGCCAGCACCCGCCGCCCCTCCTCGAGGTAGCCCGCGAGGGCCGACTCCGGCGCGCGCGCGGTGTGCGGCGGATAGCTGAAGGCGCCGTCCGCGGCATACCAGATGTCCGCGAGGCGCAGTGGCGGCTCACTCGCGCCGTCCTTGTGCCGCCAGCGGCCCGAGGCGTTGTCGAAGCGATAGTCCGGCAGCAGCCGCCAGCCGTCGCGGGCGACGAGGCGGACAGCCTCGATGATGTAGTCGACGATGTCGTCGGAGACGAAGTAGTTGAAGTTGACCCGCACCCAGCCCGGCTTGATCCCCTCGCAGCCGTGGCTGATCTCCCGCTCGTACTCGTGCGAGCGCTCGAGGTCGATGCCGAGCAGCGCGTGGCCGTAGGGGCCGGCGCACGAGCAGCCGCCCCGCGACTGGATGCCGAAGAGGTCGTTGAGCAGCGCGACGACGTAGTTGTGGTGGAGGTACTTGCCGCTGGGGGCGGTGACGACGAAGGACACGATCGACAGTCGCTCGGCCGCGAGGTTGCCGAGGATCTCGATCCGCGGCTCGGCCTGCCAGGCGGCCACGGCGCGGTGCAGGAAGCGCTCCTCCTGCGCACGGATCGTCTCGACGCCGACCGCCTGCTTGAGCTGGAAGACCAGCCCCGCGCGGATCGACTCGATGATCGCCGGCGTGCCGCCCTCCTCGCGGTGGGCGGGGTCGGCGAGGAAGACGTGCGCGTCGGAGTTGACGTAGGCGACGGTGCCGCCGCCGACGACGTCGGGCACCCGGTTGGTCAGCAGCTGACGGCGCACGACGAGCACACCCGGCGTCGACGGCCCGCCGATGAACTTGTGCGGCGACAGGAAGACCGCGTCCTTGTATGCCGCGCCCGCCTGCGCGCTGCCAGGCCCGCCGGAGTACATCTCGATCTCGATGTAGGGTCCGGCGGCGGCGAAGTCCCAGAAGGACAGCGCGCCGTGCTCGTGCAGGAGGCTGCTCACCGCCGCGGTGTCGGTGACGATGCCCGTGACATTGCTTGCGGCACTGAAGGATCCGATCTTCAGCGGGCGAGCGGCATACTCCTGCAAGCGATCTCGCAATACCTCGAGGCTGATGTGGCCGTCGAGGTCCTGCGGGATGACGACGACGTCGGCGATCGTCTCGCGCCAGGTGAGCTCGTTGCTGTGATGCTCGAAGGGGCCGATGAAGACGACGGGGCGCTCGTCGGCGGGGATGTGCGCGCTGAGCCGGTGGGAGTCCTCGAGATTGCTCGGGATGCGCAGTCCGAGGATGCCGATGAGCTTGTCGATCGCGCCGGTGCACCCGGATCCGGTGAAGATGACGACGGTCTCGTCGTCCCCACCGACCGCCTCATGGATGATCCGGCGTGCGTCCTCGCGCAGGCGCGTCGTCTGCAGGCCGGTGCCGCTGGACTCGGTGTGCGTGTTGGCGTAGCGGGGGAGGACCTCGGCGCGGATGAAGTCCTCGAGGAAGCCCAGTGCGCGGCCCGAGGCGGTGTAGTCGGCATAGGTCACCCGGCGTGGGCCGTAGGGCCCCGGGAGCACCTGGTCGTCACCGATGACGCTCTCACGGATCGCCCGCAGCAGCGGGATCTCAGGGGAGGACTCCATCGCCCCAGGATAGGACGGTGTTTGGGTTGCCTGTCTAGATATGACACAAAGTTATGTCAGGGCGGGCTGGTCAGGCCGCGGCTGCGCCGGGTGGGACTCCGGATGGGCGGCCTCGTGCGGACGGGGGATCGCGAGCGTCGCCAGCACGCCCAGGGCCAGCGCCCCGGCCGCGAACCCGGCGGTGCGCCGGCTCGCGTCGATCATCGCGTCCCGCGCGGCGTCGGCCGCCCTCGCCGTTTGCGGGGATGCGTCGAGCGCCGGGATGGCCGCGCCGGCCGAGCCCCGGACCAGCTCCACGGCGCGCGCCTGGGCGGCCGGCGGCATACCGGATGACGCGAGCCGGTCCTGCAGGCCCGAGCCGAGCGAGGTGACGAGCAGGGTGCCGAGGATGGCAACGCCGAGGGCCGAGCCGAGCTGGCGGACCGTGCTCTGGATGCCCGAGGCCTGACCGCCCTGTGCGGCCGGCACCTCGCTCATGATGATCGACGAGAGCTGCGCGGTGGCCGCGCCGACGCCCAGGCCGTAGCCGAAGAGCCAGCCGGCGATGGTCCACGGGCCGACGGTGCGCGACATGGTGAGGGCGAGCCCGGCCACGGCGATCGCCTCGAGGGCGAGCCCGGCCCGCACCACCGCGCGAGTGCCGAAGCGCTCGGTGAGCAGGTGGCTGACCCCCGAGACGACGAAGGCGCCGACGGCGAGGCTGACGAGCAGCCACCCGGCGCCGAGCGCCGAGTAGCCCAGGGTGCCTTGCAGCAACAGCGGGAGGGTGAACATCAGGCCGAACTCGCCGAAGGCGACGATGCCGGCGGCGATGACGCCGTAGCGCAGGGTGGGCAGCCACAGCAGCTGCAGGTCGACGAGGGTGGGTGCCCCCTTGGCCCGGCCGCGCGCCTCGCGGACGAGGAAGAGGACCAGGCAGACCACGGCCAGCGCGAGCGCGACGGGCACGGGGGAGAGGCTGCCGTCGGCCTGCTGCCACCAGCCGTAGGTGGCTCCCTCGATGAGCGCGAAGACCAGGCCCGCCATCGCGATCGCCGAGAGGGCGGCCCCGACGAGGTCGAGGCGCGAGTCGACGCTCGGCTCACGGGTCTCCGGGATGACCCAGGCGATGCCGGCGAGCACGAGCAGGCCGAAGGGGATGTTGAGCCAGAAGGCCCAGCGCCACGAGACGTCGGTGGCCAGCCAGCCCCCGACGAGCGGCCCGATCGCCGCCATGCCGCCGATTGTCGACCCGTAGACCGCGAAGGCGATCCCGCGCTCCCGGCCGCGGAAGATGGCGTTCATCGTCGACAGGGTGGTGGGCAGGATCATCGAGGCGCCCACGCCCTGGGCGAAGCGGGCGGCGACCAGCAGCCAGCCGGTCTGCGCGGCGCCCGCGCCGACCGAGGAGAGCATGAAGACGACCATGCCGATCGCGAAGACGAGGCGCCGGCCGCGCAGGTCGCCCACCCGGCCGACGGTGAGCAGCAGGGCGGCGAAGACGAGGGCGTAGATGGTGTTCATCCACTCGGCCTGGCTGGCGCTGAGGTCGAGGTCGCGGATGACGACCGGCAGGGCGACGTTGACGATCGTCGCGTCCATGATGATGAGCGACACGCCGAGGGCGATCGTCGCGAGGGCGAGCCAGCGGCGGCTGCCGAGGCGCTGGGAGAGATGTTGCGGGGTGGCTGGTGGCGTGCTCACGAGGCCATCTTACCGACAGATGTGTCGACAAGACAACCCGGAGCATTCGCGCGCCATGTCCTCCCTAGAATCATGGGTATGCCGCGCATCGAGGCCCCGACCGTCGCCGAACACAGCGCCATGCGACGCCGTCAGGTGGTCGAGGCGGCGGCCGCCGTGCTCTCCGAGAAGGGGGTGTCCGGCTTCACGCCGGCTCAGGTGGCCGGCAAGGCCGGCCTGGCCCGCAGCAGCATGTACCAGTACTACCCCTCGACCGAGGCGCTCATGGGGGCGGCGATCGCCGAGCTGCTCGGGCGCAGCCGCGACCGGATGCGCGCGGCCGTGGCCGGTGCCGACACCCCGAGTGCGCGGGTCGCGGCATACATCGAGGCTGCGCTCGACGACGCGACCTCCGGGCACGGCTCGCTGCCCGACCTCGCCCGCATGGAGATGCCGGACAGCTGCCGGGCTGGAGTACGCCAGCTGCACGACGAGCTGCTCGAGCCGCTGCGCAGCGCGCTGCGCGACGGGGCGGTGGCCGATCCGGCCACGACGGCGCTGCTCGTGAGCGGCGTCATCGCCTCGGGGGTGACCTCGATCCTGCACGGGTCGGATCGCGACCGGATCGCCGAGGCGACGGTCACGTTCTGCCTGCGCGCGGTCGCGCTCGACTGAGCCGGCGCCGTCCAGGCCGTCGAAGCGGCCCCTCGACGCCGGCGTCCCCACGGCTAGCCGTCGAGCAGTGCGGCCCCGAGATAGGAGCCCTCGGCCACCCCTGGCAGCATCGCGAAGACGGCCGAGCCGATCGGCGTCGTCCACACGTTGAGCAGGTCGAGGGTGTCCAGTCGCCGTTGGATCGGCACGAACTGCCGCACCGGATCGCGTTGGTATGCCGCGAAGAGCAGCCCCGCGTCGCCGGTGCGCCGGGCCTCCGCGGCGGCCGCCGCGGCGGGTGGGAGCGTGGGACGCGGAACGGCGATCCCTGAGCCTCCGAGCCCGCCGTTGCCGGGCAGGCCCTCGTCGTAGGAGTAGGGCCGGCGCAGGATCCGCTCGTGCGGGGCGCCGGCGGCCGGTGCGGCCTGTCGAGCATGCGCGAAGTCGGGGATGACGTGCAGGCCGCCGGAGGTCCGCGCCTCGAGATCAGGCTGGTCGGTCTCGAGCTGGCCGGTGAGCGGCGCACCGCTGGTGAGCCGGCGGCCGATGACCGCCTCCTTCGCCGCCGGGTCGAGCTCGTCCCACGTCTCGAGGTTCATGTGGATCCGGCGCAGCACGAGCGAGCTGCCGCCGCGCAGCCACGCCGGCACCTCCGACCCGCACCAGACGAGCTCGTCGAACCTCGACGGCTCGGGCTGCACCGTGCCGTCGACCTGGCCGAAGAGGTTGCGCATCGTCGCGGGTGAGCTGGCTGGCCGCCGGAATCCCTGCTGGTGCCAGCGCAATTCGGCGATCCCGGTGGCGTCGATGAGCAACGCCCGCACGGCATGCGCGAGGACCGTCGGGTCGTCGCAGCACACCTGGGCGACGACGTCGCCCGAGCTCCACTGCCGCTCGAGCCGGTCCACGGTGAAGGCCGGCAGGTCGCGCAGCCACTCGGGAGCCTGACCCTCGAGCCCGGCGGCGACGAGCGCCCCGCGCCCGAGGCCGACGGTGACGGTGAGTCGTGACGGCGGTCCGGCGAGGTCGGGTTGCGGGTCGGCGATCGTCGGGATGCCGCGCTGCAGGCGGCTCGCGTCGTCGGTCCACATTCGCAGCAGCCGGCGCAGGCCCTCTCGGCCGGCCCCGGCGAGCAGGTCGAGGGCCACGAAGCTCGCGTGCGCCTGCGGGGCGGTCACGATGCCGGACTGGTGGCTGCCGAAGAACGGCTCGACGGCCTCGACCCAGCCCGGGGTCGGCGCCCCAGCAGGGCCGGCAGCGCCGGACGGCTCCGGCTGCCTCGGGCGGGACAGCCCGGCGCCGTAGCCGAGCAGACCCGCGCCGGCCGCACCGACGACGCCGGCCCCGATGCCGAGGACGGAGCGCCGGCGCGGGGCCGCGGCCACCGAGGTGTCCCCGGTGGCCGCAGCGCCCTGGTCAGCCATGGGAGGTCATCGCCCGACTGCTGGTCATGCCACCGGTCATGCCGGGCATCGATCCGGTGCCGGTCGTGGCGCCGGGGACATAGGTCTCCTTGGCGCCGGTGAAGGTGCGCACCTGGGCGGTGACGGCGAGCGTCGAGCCGTCCTGGCAGGCGAGGGTCCAGCTCGTCGTCGTCCCCGACGGCAGGGGACCGATGAGCTTCATGAACATGATGTGGTTGGCACCCGGGGCGAGGCTGAGGGTGCCACCGGGCTCGATGGTGAAGCCGCCCTCCTTGGCCCGCATCATCGTGCCGCCCTGTGGGCTGGCGACCGTCTCGTGCAGCTCCATCATCGCCGAGGCCGGGCTGGTCGCCGACACGATGTGCGCGGCCGTCGAGCCGGTGTTGCGCAGGCTTGCGAAGCCGCCCGTCATGCCGGTGTCAGCGGCCTTGACCCACGCGTCCGACGTGGTGAGCTTGCCGCACTGTCCCGTGCCGGCAGCTGCCGAGGCACCCGCCGTGCCGGTCGTGCTGGTGGCCGCTCCTGAGGTGTCGGTGGTGCCGCAGGCGGCGAGTGCGAGCAGGGCCGCTGCGGCGGGGAGGAGTCTGGGGTTCATAGCGAAAGTCCTTGTCCACGAAGTCTCTTCGCGCGCCCGAGCGGGCGCGCGGCATACCGGAGGTGGCCCGGCGAGCGCCGGGCTGTGGTGAAGTGGTCGGTCAGGCCACGCAGGGCGGCCCGCGCCGCCACGGCATCCGGTATGCCGCCCGCTCACCGGCCGCGCGCAGCGGCGCCGCGACGAGCGGGGCCGGGACTGCGGGTCGAGGCCCGTCGAGTCGCGGCAGCTGTGGGCGCAGCAGGTCCCACAGCAGGAAGAGGAGCCGGTCGCCGAGCCCGATGGCCGCCGCGGTGAGCACGGTCGCCACAGCGTGGGCGGCGAGCATCGAGAGCGAGGACGCCTCGGCGCCGGCCGACGCAGCGACGGTCGCCGTCTCGGCCGGCCCGGCGTGATGGCCGGTCGGTCCCACGTCGGCCGAGAGCGCCGTGAGCAGGTGGTGCAGGCCGAGCTGGGTGAGGGCCAGCCAGCCGAGCGCGGTGCCGGGCCGCACCACCCGGCCGGTGAGCCAGATCGAGCCGAGCGTGGCGACGAGGGCGGCGACGAGCAAGGCGGCCGGTCCGGTGGAGCCTCCGCCACCGGCGGCGTGGGCCGGCACCGCCAGCCCGAGCGTCACCCCGGCGAGCAGCACCGCGCGCGCCAGCCGCCAGGCGCCGGAGCGGGGATCGCTGCCCATGCGACCAGCGTAATGAGCGACCTCGACGGCTGTCCGGGGAGTCGGCGCACGCCGTCGTAGGCTGCGGTGATGGTCGTCACACCCTCGCTGGCCCCAGCGCCGGCCGGTCGGCACCGGGTGCTCGTCATCGGCTCCGGCTTCGGCGGGCTCTTCGCCACCCAGGCCCTGCGCCGGGAGCCGGTCGAGGTCACCCTGGTCTCCAGGACCACCGCCCACCTCTTCCAGCCGCTGCTCTACCAGGTCGCCACCGGCATCCTCTCGCCGGGCGAGATCGCCCCGGCCACTCGCGAGATCCTCAAGCGCCAGCGCAACGCGACGGTCGTGCTCGGTGAGGTCACCGACATCGACCTGCATTCCCGGGTGGTGACCGCCTCCTCGATGGCCGGCGACCTCGAGCTGACCTACGACTCGCTCGTCGTCGCCGCCGGGGCCGGGCAGTCCTACTTCGGCAACGACCACTTCGCCCGCTACGCCCCCGGGATGAAGGACATCGACGACGCCCTCGAGCTGCGCGGCCGGATCCTCGGCGCCTTCGAGGTCGCCGAGGCCGCCGCGGTGGCGGGCGGGCCGGGCGCAGCGCCGGACGAGCTGGGCCGGCTGCTGACCTTCGTCGTCGTCGGCGCCGGCCCGACCGGGGTCGAGATGGCCGGTCAGATCGCCGAGCTCGCCCACCGCACGCTGGCCCGGGACTTCCGACACATCGACCCGCGCACGGCCCGCATCGTTCTGCTCGACGCCGCTCCGCAGGTGCTCCCGAGCTTCGGAGATCGATTGGGTGACAAGGCTCGTCGTGAGCTGGAGCGGGTGGGCGTGGAGGTCGTGCTCGGCGCCAAGGTCGTCGATCTCGACGGCCGCGCTGTGACCTACGAGGACGCCGACGGGCACCGCATCGCGCTGCCCTCGGCCTGCGTGGTGTGGGCCGCCGGAGTGTCGGCCAGCCCGCTCGGCGAGGTGCTCGCGCGGCAGTCCGGAGCCGAGCTGGACCGGGCCGGCCGGGTCCTCGTTGAGCCCGACCTCACTCTGCCGGGTCACCCCGAGGTCTTCGTCGTGGGCGACCTGATGGCCCTGGACCGACTCCCCGGAGTGGCCCAGGTAGCCATCCAGGGGGCCCGCTTCGCGGCCCGGCAGATCGGCAACCGACTCGCCTGCCGGCCCACCGAGCCGCGGTTCGGCTACCACGACAAGGGGTCGATGGCGACGATCTCCCGGTTCTCCGCGGTAGCCAGCATCGGCCGGCTGCGGCTCACCGGCTTCCCCGCCTGGTTGCTGTGGCTCGCGATCCACCTTGTCTACATCATCGGCTTCAAGCACCGGGTGACGACCCTGCTGCACTGGGCGGTGAGCTTCCTTGGCCGCGGCCGGGCCGAGCGGGTCATCACCGAGCAGCAGGTGCTCGCCCGAGAGATCATCGACGACATCCCCGACCGACCTCGCCCCGATCCGGCCGCGTGAGCGGTGCCGGTCCGGTGCCGGCGATCCGGGCAGTCCACCGACCGCAGCCGGTCACCCGCCGCCCCGGCATAGAGTCGAGGCGTGACCGACCGACCCGAGCCACATCGCTTCGTCACCACCCACCCCACCCGCGTCGAGGACCTCAACCTCGCGGTCCATCTCGACAACCTCGCCATCCTGCGCGCTGTCGACGAGGCACGCACCGCGCTGCTGGGCATGGCCTCGCCCCTGGGCGGGTCGGTGACCGAGGGCGTCGTCGGCTTGCCGCCGCCGCTCATGGCCTTCGTCGCCGGTCACCAGGTCGAATACCTCCGTGAGCTCGCGCACCGGGCCGACGAGCCGCTGCACCTCGCCCTGTGGGTATGCCGCGTGGGCACCTCCTCCTTCGACCTCGCCGCCGAGGTCCGCCAGAGCGCGTCCGAGCCGGTGGCCTGCGTGGTGCGCAGCAGCCTCGTCGTCGTCGATGCGACCACGGGCCGCCCGGCGCAGCTGCCGGAGGACGTGCGGGGCGCGCTCGCGGCATACCTCGGCGAGCCGCCGACCTTCCGCGGCGCGGGCTGAGCCGGTCCGTCGGGCCGCAAGACCCCTGTTAGGGTCAGCGCGTGCCCGACATCGCCTATCCGATCGCCGAGCGCACCCTCGACAACGGGCTGCGAGTCGTCGTCTCCGAGGACCGGACCGTCCCCACGGTGAGCGTCTGCCTGTGGGTCAAGGTGGGCTCGCGCGACGAGGTCGCCGGACGCACCGGGCTGGCCCACCTCTTCGAGCACCTCATGTTCCAGGGGTCGCGCAACGTCGCCTCGGGCGAGCACTTCTCGGCGCTGATGGGCGTCGGCGGCCGACTCAACGCGACGACCTGGTTCGACCGGACCAACTACTTCGAGACGGTGCCCAAGGGAGCCCTCGAGCTCGCGCTCTGGCTCGAGGCGGACCGGCATGGCCGATTGCTCGACGCGGTGACCCAGGCCAACCTCGACAACCAGCGCGACGTCGTCAAGGAGGAGAAGCGCCAGCGCTACGACAACGCCCCTTACGGCAACGCGCTCCGTGACGTCTACGCGACGATCTTCCCCGCCGACCACCCCTATCACCACCCGACGATCGGGTCGATGGAGGACCTCGAGGCGGCGACCCTGGCCGACGTGCACGAGTTCTTCCGCCGGCACTACGGGCCGAACAACAGCGTGCTCACCCTCGTCGGCGACGTGACCCCCGAGCAGGCCTTCGAGCTCGTCGAGCGGCACTTCGGTCAGCTGCCGGCGAGCGCGCAACGCCGCGAGGAGGGCCGCATCCCTGTGCTCGCTCCGCTCGCCGAGCCGGTGCGCCTCGAGCGGCACGAGCCGGTGCCCAACGACCGGGTCTACCTCGCCTTCCGGCTCCCGCCGGATGCCGGCGACGACTTCCATGCCGTCGGGCTGGCGCTCGACGTGCTCGGTGGGCTGGCCAGCTCGCGCCTGGTCGAGCGGCTGGTCCGCGAGGAGCGGCTCGCCACCGGGCTGTCCGCCCACCCGATGGGGCTCGCCGCCGGGGTGTCGCTCGGGCTGATCTCGGTCGACGTGTCGGCCGGTGTCGACCCGGCCCAGGTCGAGCAGGAGGTCTGCGCCGAGCTGGACCGCTTCATCGCCGACGGACCCACCGCCGAGGAGCTCGAGGCGGCGGGGGCCGAGACCGAGCGCGCCTGGCTCTCGGCGCTGGCCGCGCAGGACACCCGGGCCGACACGATCTGCCACTACACCGCGCTCTTCGACGACCCGCACTACGTCAACACCTTCCTCGACCAGGTGCTCGCCCTCGACGCCGAGGCGGTCCGCCGGGCGGCCGAGCGCTACCTGCAGCCCGCGTCGCGCGCCGTCGTGACCTACCTCGCCGCCGCCGCCGAGCAGACCGACGAGGACGTCGCATGAGCCAGGCCAGCCCAGCCGAGACCGACGCGCTCGAGCCGAGCGCACCGAGCGCACCGGACGTGCCGGACGCCGGCCCGCGACCCACGGTCATCCCACCCGAGCCGTATGCCGTGCCGGCGCC
>ERZ795053.1473-NODE-1473-length-29868-cov-9.361185_pt1 | contig 29868 bp, 24 predicted proteins | sample MGYA00375137_ERZ795053 | MGnify/ENA primary metagenome ERZ795053 (study PRJEB30182, sample SAMN05720284) | activated sludge metagenome | isolation source: Anaerobic digester | place: Hong Kong | collected 2014-12-17 ...
GCGAACACCACCAGCGCGAGCGCGATCCAGCCGCGCCCGGCGACCATGCCCTCGGCCCACATCGGCGTGTAGAACACCGACAGGAAGGCGCCGCCGATGCCGGCCATCGCGCCGCCGAAGAGCACCGCCAGGTAGCGGATGCGGATCACCGGATAGCCGATCGCGTGCGCAGAGGACGGGGCCTCGCCGACCGCGCGCAGCACCAGTCCGGCGCGGCTGCGGTGCAGGAACCACAGCAGGCCCCAGAACAGCGCCCAGGAGAAATAAACCAGCGCCTGCTGGTTGTAGAGCGCCTCGCCGATCAGCGGCAGGTCGGCGATGAAGGGGATGCGGATCGGCGGCACCGCCTGCAGCGCCACCGCCTCGTAGGGCTTGCCGACGAAGGCCGCGAGGCCGACGCCGAAGATCGCCAGGGCGAGGCCGGAGGCGACCTGGTTGGCCATCAGGGTGAGCGCGAGCACGCCGAAGATCGCCGCCATCGCCATGCCTGCGCCCACGCCGGCGGCCACGCCCAGCCAGGGGTTGCCGCTCTCGTGGGTGACGGCGAAGGCGGCGACCGCGCCCATCGCCATCATGCCCTCGGCGCCGAGGTTGAGCACCCCGGCCTTCTCGTTCACCAGCAGGCCGAGGGCGACGATGATCAGCGGCGTGCCCGCCACCACGGTGGCGAACAGCATCGAGGTGAACAGCCCTGCGTCCATCGCGGCCTCCTCAGGCGCCACGCCGGCGCAGGCGCAGGCGGTAGTGGATGAAGACGTCGGCGCCGAGCAGGAAGAACAGCAGCATGCCCTGGAACACCATCGAGATCGAATTGGGCAGGTTGAGGTATTGCTGCGCCTGCTCGCCGCCGATGTAGAGCAGGGCCATGAGCAGGCTGGCGAGCAGGATGCCGAAGGCGTTGAGGCGGCCGACGAAGGCGACGATGATCGCGGCGAAGCCGTAGCCGCTGGCGACCTTGTCGGTGAGCTGGCCCATCGGCCCGGCGACCTCGCCCATTCCGGCCAGCCCGGCGGCGGCGCCGCCGAGCAGCAGGCCCACCCAGATCATGCGGGTGGCCGAGAAGCCGGCGTAGCGCGCCGCGTCGACCGCCTCGCCGGCGACCCGCATGCGAAAGCCGGCGTGGCTGCGGTTCATGAAGGCGTAGCCGGCCACCAGCGCGGCGAGCGCGATCGCGAAGCCGAAGTGCAGGCGGGTGCCCTCGATCACCATCGGCAACGTGGCCGCCTCGGCGAACATGCGCGTCTGCGGGAAGTTGAAGCCGTCGGGGTCCTTCCAGGGGCCGAACACCAGCCAGGACACGAAGAGCTGGGCCACATACACCAGCATCAGCGACACCAGGATCTCGTTGGCGTTGAAGCGCGTGCGCAGCAGCGCCGGGATCGCCGCCCACGCGGCACCGCCCGCGGCGCCGGCGAGGACCATCGCCGGCAGCACCAGCGCGCTCTCCGAGTCGCCGAAGTAGAGCGCCACCCCGGTGGCGGCCACCGCGCCGAGCATGAACTGGCCCTCGGCGCCGATGTTCCACACGTTGGCGCGGAAGCCGATCGCCAGGCCGATCGCGCACAGCATCAGCGGCGTGGCCTTGAGCAGCAGCTCGGAGAGGGCGTAGAGGTCCTTGACCGGGTTGAGGAAGAAGACACGGAAGCCCTCGACCGGGTCCTTGCCGAGCGCGGCGAACACCGCCAGGCCGCCTGCCAGCATCAGCGCCACCGCGAGCAGCGGCGAGGCCCAGGACATCAGCCGCGAGGGTTCGGCGCGGGCTTCGAGCTCAAGCATGCGGGGTCTCCATCGCGAGCGGGGCGTCCGCCGTGTCCCCGGCGCCCGGCCACAGCCCGCTCATCCACACGCCGATGTCCTCGATGGAGGTGTCGCCGGCGGCGCGCACCGGCGACAGCCGGCCCTTGGCGATCACGGCGATGCGGTCGCAGATCTCGAAGAGCTCGTCGAGCTCCTCCGAGATCACCAGCACCGCACAGCCGCGGTTGCGCAGGTCGATGATCTGCTGGCGGATGAAGGCGGCGGCGCCTACGTCCACGCCCCAGGTGGGCTGCGCGCACACGAGCAGGCGCGGCGCCTGCAGGATCTCGCGGCCGACGATGAACTTCTGCAGGTTGCCGCCCGACAGCGACTTGGCCGCGGCCGCCGGGCCACCGCACTTGACGTTGAAGTCGTCGATGCAGCGCCTCGCGAAGGCGCGCGCGCGCTCGAAGCGCAGGAAGCCGGCCGTCACCAGGCCCTGGTTGTGCGCGGCGGTGAGGAGCGCGTTGTCGGCGAGCGACATCGTCGGCACCGCGCCGCGGCCGAGGCGCTCCTCGGGCACGAAGGCCATGCCGAGCCGGCGTCGACGCCCGGGCGACAGCCGGCCGGCCTCGACACCGCAGATCTGTACGGGAAATCGCTCCGCCAGCGGCTCCTCGCCCGAGATCACGCGCAGCAGCTCCTGCTGGCCGTTGCCCGAAACGCCGGCGATGCCGACGATCTCGCCGGCGTGCACATCGAGGTGGAGGTCGCGCAGGTCGGTGCCGAAGGGGTCGTCCGAGGCGTGCGACAGTCCGGCCAGGCGCAGGCGGACCTCGCCGCCGGCCTGCGGCGCGTCGTGCTCGCAGCGCGGCAGCTCCTTGCCGATCATCAGGCGCGCCATCGAGGCGGGTGTCTCCTGCGCCGGGATGCACTCGCCGGTGACCCTGCCGCCGCGCAGCACGGTGGCGGTGTGGCAGAGCTCGCGGATCTCGTCGAGCTTGTGGCTGATGTAGAGAATGGAGCAGCCCTCGTCGGCGAGCCGGCGCAGGGTCTCGAAGAGCTTGCGCACGGCCTGCGGGGTGAGCACCGAGGTGGGCTCGTCCATGATCAGCAGACGTGGGTCCTGCAGCAGGCAGCGGACGATCTCGACGCGCTGGCGTTCGCCCACCGACAGGGCGTGGATGTGGCGGCGCGGATCGACCGGCAGGCCGTAGCGCGCCGACACCTCGACGATACGCTGCGCGAGCGCGTCGAGCGCGGGCTTGCCGGGCAGGGCCAGCGCCACGTTCTCGACCACGGTGAGCGTCTCGAACAGCGAGAAGTGCTGGAACACCATGCCGATGCCCAGGCTGCGCGCGTGCGCGGGGCTCTCGACCTGGACCTCCTCGCCCTCCCAGAACATGCGCCCGCTGCTCGGCCGGGTGACGCCGTAGATGATCTTCATCAGCGTCGATTTGCCCGCGCCGTTCTCGCCGAGGATGGCGCGGATCTCCCCGGCGCGCACCGTCAGGCCGATGTCGTCGTTGGCGACCACCGTCGGATAGACCTTGCCGATGCCCTGCAGGACCAGCCGTGCGGGGGCGGCGGCGCTGGGCTGCGGGGGGGTGAGCGGGGGCAGGATGGGCACGTCTTTCAGGTTTCGTCGATCGGGATGCGGAGCGGGCGCTGTCCGGGCACCCGCGTGCTCAGCGGCTGCCGTCTTCCTGCCCGGCTGCGGCTTCGCCCTTGGCCGCCTCGGCCTCGGCGGCCTCGAGCGACAGGGCTTGGGCCCGGTGCAGCTCGTCCGCGCCGAGCTTCACCGCGATGCTGTCGCGCTCCTGCACACCTTCCATGTTGAGCAGCGCGGCGGCCCGATTGAACCACACATAGGCCTGCACCGCATCCTGTTCCACGCCGATCCCGCTGCGATGCAGGCGACCGAACTCCACCATGCCCTCGGGATCGCCGGCGTTGGCAGCGTCGCCCAGCCAGCGCGCGGCGAGCGCATAGTTCTGTGGCATGCCAATGCCGCTGCGGTAGAGCTTGCCGAGCAGGACCATTGCGCCGGTGTGCCCGCCCTCCGCGGCCTGGCGAAGGCGGTTCACCGCGTCCGAGGAGACCTCGCGTCCGCGCGCCGTGTCGAGCAGTGCGGCGCGAGCGGCGCGGAACTGGGCGTCGAGCGCGTCGGTGGGTAAGGAGGCGTCGGCCGCGGCCGACTCCGGCTCCCCGCCTGGGAGGGGATCGTCGCGGTCGAGCATCGACACGGTGGCGATGCCGATCGCGAGCAGCGACAGCAAGGACAGGATTCCGACCACCAGCGGCCACTTGCGCCCTGGCCCGGCCGCGTCGTCGGGACCGATGAAGCGCTTGTCGCAGCTCCTGCAGCGCCAGGGGTGCAATCCAGGATGACTCTTGTGTTCCTCGTGCGAGCGCCAGCGCGAGCGCCGGCAATCGATGGAGCCGCAGGCGGGACAGGTCGGGGTCGGGAGGGGAGTGCTCATGGCGCCGTCCTCGTCAGCTCTTCCAGATCCACAGGATCACGATCACGGCGATGGTGAGCAGCAGTGTGCCGCCGCCCACCGCGGCCACGATCGGGTTGTCGCGCAGGAGGCCGCGCGATACCGGGGCGTGAAAGCGGTGTACGCAGGACATGCAGCGCCAGGCGCGCTCGCCCGGGTGGGCGAGGCGCTCATCCGCGGATTTCCACGGGGATTCGCGGCAGTCGGTGCCGTCGCAGCGCGGGCAGGTGGGCATGGGATCGTTGGTGCGGGCGGTGGTCGCAGGGCGGACCGCGTACTGTTTCTGAAGATTTTCGCGATTATATAGAGCGTCGGCGCGGGATGAAGGATCGTGCGTTCGTGCCGAAAGCAAAAAGGCAGCCTGCGGAGGCTGCCTTCTTGCCGGACGGGTGTGCGCGCAGCGCCGCGCGGCGTCCTCAGCCGCAGGTGCCCACCGCGCCGCACGCGGTGCAGAAGTCGCAGCCGTCCTTGCGGATCACCGTGTGGTTGCCGCACTCGTTGCACAGCGCGCCCTGCATCAGCTTGGGCTCGTTGTCGTCGCGCGGCGACTCGAGGATGCCCATCTCGCGCGTCGGGTAGCCGCGCTCGTCGAGCACGCCGAGCATGGCGTAGCGGTGGATGATGAGCTGCGCCAGGTAGGCCACCGTGCTGGGCCAGTTCTGCTGGCGGCGGGTGCCCGGCACGAAGGCCATGAAGTCGCCGAGCGGCTCGGGGTAGTCGAGCAGCTTGCGCAGCTTCATGCCGATCCAGGCCGGGTCCATGACGCGCATGTCGAGCGACAGGATGCGGGTCAGGCCGTCCAGGGCGCGCGGGTAGTTGCCCGACAGCCACACCGAGTAGGGGCGGGTGACACCGTCCGGCAAGGTGATTTCCTTGAGACCGAGGACGAAGTCTTCACCGGTGGCCGGGTTGTAGATGTCCACCGTCCACGACAGCGTGCCGTCGGTGCCGGTCTTGGGCTCCTCGAGGCTGAACAGGGTGTCGAGTACGCCGTTGCTCTCGTCTTCCTTGTCGAACACGCCGAGCTTCTCGCAGCGGTAGTTCACCACCTGGGCGAAGGCCGACACCACGCCGGGCACCAGCTTCTTCTCGCCGTGCGGCGGGAAGGGCATCTCGAAGGAGCGTTCGCCCACGGTGCGGGCCAGGGTGTCGAGCTTCAACTTGAGCCAGCCGCGGTCGTTGGCGCGCATGTCCATCGACAGCGTCTTGGCCACGGCACCCAGGCCGCGCGGCTGGTCGGCGCCGTTCACCCACACCTCGAACGGGAAGCTGCCGCCGTTGTTGCCGACCTGGCCGACGAAGAGCGCGAAGCCGCCGGTCGGGGTGTTGAGCATGTAGGTCCACGCCAGGTTGCCATCGGGCAGGTCGGGGCGGCCGGGCCAGCGCAGGCTCGAGAGCACCGGCGCGGGCAGGTTCTTGATCGACAGGCGCTTGTTGGCGTCGGCGATCTCGACGTCGTGCGGCTGCTTCTGCTCGGCGGTCGGGGTCACCGACAGCACCGATCCCAGCACGTTGTTGGGGCGGTAGGTGGCGAGACCCTTGAGGCCGGCCTTCCAGGCGGTGAGGTAGAGGTCCTCGAACTCGGCGTAGGGGTAGTCCTCGGGCACGTTCACCGTCTTCGAGATGGACGTGTCGACGTAGGGCGCGACCGCGGCGACCATGTCCTTGTGCGCCTGCGCGGAGATCTCCAGCGCGGTGACGAAGGACTGCGGCAGAGCCTCGACGTTGCCGCCGAGGTGCTTGTACAGGCGCCAGGCGTAGTCCTCGACCGCGTACTCCTTGAAGGTGCCGTCGGCCATGCGCTTGCGCCGGGTATACGTATAGGAGAACGGCGGCTCGATGCCGTTGGAGGCGTTGTCGGCGAAGGCCAGGCTGATCGTGCCGGTGGGCGCGATCGACAGCAGGTGCGAGTTGCGGATGCCGTGCTTGCGGATCTTGTCCTTGACGTCGGCCGGCAGGCGCGAGGCGAAGTTGCCGCCCGACAGATACAGGTCGGCGTTGAAGAGCGGGAAGGCGCCGCGCTCGCGGGCGAGCTCGGTCGAGGCCAGGTAGGCGCGGTTGCGCATGTACTCGGAGATCCTGCGCGCCTCGTCGCGGGCTTCCGGGGTGTCGTAGCGCTGGCCGAGCATGATCAGCGCGTCGCCCAGGCCGGTGAAGCCGAGGCCCACGCGGCGCTTGGACTGGGCCTCGGCGTGCTGCTGCTCGAGCGGCCAGTGGGTGACCTCGAGCACGTTGTCGAGCATGCGGATCGAGGTGTCGATCACCTTGCCGAAGGCCGCGTAGTCGAACTCGGCCTTGTCGCCGAAGGGGTTCCTGACGAACAGCGTGAGGTTGATCGAGCCCAGGCAGCAGCAGCCGTAGGGCGGCAGCGGCTGCTCGGCGCAGGGGTTGGTGGCCTCGATGGTCTCGCAGTAATACAAGTTGTTGTCCGCGTTCATGCGGTCGAGGAACAGGATGCCCGGCTCGGCGTGGTCGTAGGTCGAGCGCATGACCTGGTCCCACAGCTCGCGCGCGCGCACCTTGCGGTACACCCACAGGCCGTCGTCGCGCTGGTAGGCGCCGGCGGACTTGACCTCGTCGGTGGGCTCGGCCTTGTGCACCAGCTCGACGTCGCCGTCGGCCTCGACGGCCTGCATGAAGGGGTCGGTGACGCCCACCGAGATGTTGAAGTTGGTGAGGTCGCCTTCGTCCTTGGCGTGGATGAATTCCTCGATGTCGGGGTGGTCGCAGCGCAGCACGCCCATCTGTGCGCCGCGGCGGGCGCCGGCCGATTCCACCGTCTCGCACGAGCGGTCGAACACGCGCATGTAGGACACCGGGCCGGAGGCGTTCGACGCCGTGCCCTTGACCAGCGCGCCCTTCGGACGGATCGACGAGAAGTCGTAGCCGACGCCGCCGCCACGGCGCATGGTCTCGGCGGCCTGGGCGAGCGCGGTGTAGATGCCGGGGCGGCCGTCGACCGCCTCGGTGACCGAGTCGCCGACCGGCTGCACGAAGCAGTTGATCAGGGTGGCGGCGAGCGTGGTGCCGGCGGCGCTGTTGATGCGGCCTGCGGGCACGAAGCCCTTTTCCTGCGCCTCGAGGAACTTCGCTTCCCAGTGCGCACGCTTGTCTTCGGATTCGATCGCGGCCAGCGCACGGGCGACGCGGCGGCGGACTTCGGCGACGGTCTGTTCGTCGCCCTTGGCGTACTTCTCGACGAGCACCTCGCCGGAGATCTCCTGCATCGGCAGGTTGGCGGCGGAGGCTTTGGCGGTGTTCTGGGTGGACGCGCTGGTGGTCTCGCTCATGGTCTTCTTCTTCATCCGTTGTGGGTCTTGGGACGGACGGAAGGATAGCGCGGAACGAGTGCTCGTGCAAAAAAATAAAACTGTTTAAAAACAGTGTCTTATAGATTTGCTTTGTATTTCATGATTTTGCTGAACACTACATATAGTAGCCTGGAGGGTAGGGTTTTCAGGCTGGAATCCCAGTCTCCATGCGGGTTTGCGGGGGTTTTGAGGCCGCCTACCGGCGCGGGAAGAACAGCGACAGGTAGGCGGCGAAATCGATCTCCGCGCCTTCGCGCAGGCCGGCGAGGCGCTCGGGCTCGAGCCCGAGCAGATCCCAGGTCTCGGCTGCGACCCGGGTCGCGGCGGCGCTGCTCGGGAGGTCCAGCTCGTCGGCTTCGGCGATGCAGCGGGCGAGGTTGACCGTCGCCGCCTCTGCGGCGTAGGCGCCGCCCAGGCGGGGCAGCATCTGCGCGCCCACCGCGGTGCTGAAGCGCTCCGGCAGCTGCCAGCGGTCGAGCAGGGCGGCGCCGAGCTCGGCGAAATCGCAGCCGACGATGCGGCGCTCGGCGGCGTCGAGCGCCTCCTCGCCGGCTTGCGCCGCGAGGCGTGCGGCGGCGGCGTGCTCGGGCACGGTCTGGTACATCACCAGGTGGCCGGTGTCGGCGAGCACGCCGATCAGGAACAGGCGCTCGCCTGCGGTGAGCCCGGCGGCGACCCCAGCGGCGCGCGCGGCCAGCCCGGTGAGCAGGCTGTTGCGCCAGAAGCGCCGCATGTCCAGGTGGGCCGGGCGGACGCCGGCGAAGATGCCCTGCAGGGACATCGCCAGCACGAGATCGTGCACCTGCTGCAGGCCGAGCAGCGCGACCGCGCGCACGATGTCCTCGACGCGGCCGCGCTGGCCGAACAGCGGGCTATTGACCAGATGCAGCAGGCGGGCCGAGAGCGCCGGGTCGGCGGCGACCAGCCGTGCGACGGTGGCGACCGAGCCGGCGGGGGATTCGAGCTGCTCGCGCACGCGCATGTACACGTCGGGCAGCGAGGTCAGCGCCTCGATCTGGCTGACCAGTTCCTGGGCGGAGTGCATTGTCGGGGTCCTGTGGATCGGTGGAGGGGCTCAGCCGGCGTCGTGCGTGCGCCGCATGCGGGGGGTGAAGACCAGCGGCTGCGCCGGCGGCAGCTCGGGCTGCAGGGTGGCGTGCTCGATGCCGAAGCGGCCGTGCAGGAGGGCGCGCTCGGCCTCCAGCACCGCCGGCCAGCGCGCCGCATCGGCGAGCACGACATGGGCGGAGAGCGCGGTACGGCGCGAGTCCAGGCTCCAGATATGGAGGTCGTGCACCGAGCGCACGCCCTCGACGCCCGCCATCGCGCGCCCGACCTCGGGCAGCGACAGGCTGTCGGGCACGCCCTCGAGCAGGGTGTGGACCACCTGGCGCAGCAGCGACAGCGTGGAGTACAGGATCAGGCCGCAGATCATCATGGTCAGCAGCGGGTCGATCGGCATCCAGCCGGTATACAGGATCACGATCCCCGAGGCGAGCGCGGCGACCGAGCCGAGCAGGTCGCCGATCACGTGCAGCAGCGCGCCCCGGGTGTTGAGGTCGCCCTCGCCGCGGGTCAGCAGCCAGGCCACGGCCAGGTTCAGCACCAGCCCGCCGAGCGCGACCAGGATGACCGCCTCGCCGGCCACCGCGCGCGGCTCGAGCAGGCGCTCGACCGCGTGCCACACCAGGCCGCCGACGATCACCAGCATGAAGAGCCCGTTGGCGAGTGCGGCGAGCGCCTCGACCCGGCGCAGGCCCCAGGAGTGGCGGACGCTGGTCGGGCGCAGCGCGATGCGCGCCGCGAGCGCCGCCAGCCCGAGCGAAGCGGCGTCGGTGAGCATGTGGCCGGCGTCGCCGAGCAGCGCGAGCGAGCCCGACCACCAGCCGGCGATCGCCTCGACCAAGGCGAAGCCCAGCGTGAGCACGAGCGCGAGCGGCAGGAAGCGGCTGGCGGAGTGGTCGTGGGCGTGGTGATGGTGACCGCCGTGATGCCGATGCGCTTGCTCGTGCTCGTACCCGTGCCCGTGTTCGGGGCCGCCATGGTCGTCGTCGGGGGTGTGGTGCTCATGAGCGGAGTGGAGATGCATCGTAGCGCTTCCTCGATGGGTACCGAGGATTATGCCTGCGGTGCCGCCCGGCCCGGCAGGGCGGGCGTCCGTGGCGGTAGGCGGCGCGGGCCCGCAGCGGCCCGCCGGGACTCAGCGCTGCAGCAGCCCCGAGAAGCGCTCCACCACGTTGACGACTGCGGTGGCGCCGTTGTGGATGCCGTCGATGACCTCGCCGGCCTCGCGCGCGAGGTCGATGCTCGCAGTCGCCGTCTCGTGCATGCCATGCACCCGCGAGATGGCCAGGTGGGTGGCGTCCTGCACGGTGGAGATCATCGCGCTGATCTCGGTGGTGGCCCTGGAGGTGCGTTCGGCGAGCTTGCGCACCTCGTCGGCGACGACCGCGAAGCCGCGCCCGTGCTCGCCGGCGCGGGCGGCCTCGATCGCCGCGTTGAGCGCGAGCAGGTTGGTCTGGTCGGCGATCTCGCGGATGGTGTTGACGATGGTGGTGATGCGTCCGGTTTCGTCGCCGAGCTGTCCGAAGGTGTGCACGGCATCCTCGGCGCTGTCGGAGATCGCCACCATCTGCGTGGTGGCGCGTGCGATCACGTCGGTTCCGCGCTCGGCAAGGTGGGCGTTGTCGCGTGCGCGTTCGAGCGCGGCGGCGGCGTTGGCGATCTCTTCCTCGAGCGCCTCCACGCGGCTGCTGATGTCGGAGGCGAGCTTGATGAACTTGCACGGTCGACCCGCCTCGTCGAAAACCGGGTTGTAGCTGGCCTCGAGCCAGACCGTGCGGCCGTTGCGCGCGACGCGGCGGAAGCGGCCGGAGAAGTACTCGCCGTGGCGCAGGCGCTCCCAGAATCGCGCGTAGTCGGGTGCCTCGGCGTCCTCGGCGGCACAGAACAGGCGATGGTGGCGGCCGAGCACCTCGCCACGGGCGTAGCCCATGGTGGCCAGGAAGTTGTCGTTGGCGGCGAGCACCTTGCCGTCGAGGTCGAACTCGATCATCGCCATCGAGCGCTCGATCGCGGCCAGCATGGCGCGGCGCTCTGCCCCCTCGCGCATCTGGGCGGTGATGTCGGTGGCGAGCTTGACCACGCGCAGCACGCGGCCGTCGGGGCCGAACACCGGGTTGTAGGTGGCCTCGAGCCACACCGGCTCGCCGCTGGCGTCGCGGCGCTCGAAGCGCCCGCTCACCGGCTCGCCGCGGCGCAGGCGTTGCCAATGCGCGAGATAATCCGACGAGTTCGCGTAACCCTCCTCGCAGAACATGCGGTGATTCTTCCCGAGCACGTCTTCGCTGCGATACTTCATGGTGGCGAGGAAGAGCTCGTTGGCGAACAGCACGGTGCCGTCGGGCGCGAACTCGATGCGCGCGGTGGTGCGGTCGATCGCGTCGATCACCGCCTGGCGCGCGGCGAGCTCGGCCTGTTGTTCCTGGAGGGTGGTCTTGAGCTTGCGGTTGAGCATGGTCTGGTGGCCGTCGTCGGGAGTCGCGATGGCAGGCGGCCGCTGGCCGCCTGCCCGGATGCGCGGCATGTCGGGCGGGGAGGCGGCGGGGCGGCGCGCCCGCGCCGGACACGGGGCGTGTCCGGTATAACGGCGCGCCGGGGTGTTTCTTTACATTATGTCCAAACACATATGAAGAAGACGACCGGGCAGCGCAAACGAGGCATCCGCCTGCTGAGCTGGAACATCCAGTGGGGGCGCGGCGCGGACGGGCGGGTGGATCTGGAGCGCACGCGCGACACGATCCGCGCCGCCGGTCCGCTCGATGTGATCTGCCTGCAGGAGGTGGCGAGCAATTTCCCCGGCCTCGCCGGCGGCGCGCGCGAGGACGAGCCGGCCTTCTTCGCCGCGGCCTTCGCGGATTTCGAGCCGGTGTTCGGTGCGGGCATGGACGTGCCCGACGGCGAGGGCGGCCGGGCGCGCTTCGGCAACCTGCTGCTGTCGCGCCTGCCGGTGGGGCAGGTGTTCCGCCACCTGCTGCCGTCGCCCGCCGACCCCGCCTGGCCGGCGATGCAGCGGGTGTGCGTGGAGGCGGTGGTGGAGGCGCCGTGGGGGCCGCTGCGCGTGATGAGCACCCACCTGGAGTATTACTCCGCGCGCCAGCGCCGCGCCCAGGTCGAGGCCTTGCGCGCGCTGCAGGCCGAGGCCGCCGACCTGGCGCGGCTGCCGGCGGCGGGCAAGGAGTCGAACCCCGCCTTCGCCGCGCGCCCGCGCCCGGCCGCGGCGGTGCTGTGCGGCGACTTCAACTGCGAGCCGGGCTCGGCCGAACACCTCGCGCTGCAGCGCCCGCTGCCCGCGTCCGGGCTCGCACCGGACGCCCACCGCCCGCACTGGGTGGATGCCTGGCCGATCGCGCACGGCGCGCGTGCGCACGCACCCAGCGTGGGCTTGCACGGCGCGGAGTGGCCCGACCGCGCCTACTGCTGCGACTTCTTCTTCGTGACCAGCGACCTGGCGCCACGGGTGCACGCGCTCGAGGTGCTCGCGGACACCGCGGCGTCGGACCACCAGCCGGTGGTGATTGAACTGGCGTGAGGCGTGAGGGGGGCTGTTGGCCGCCCCGCGAGGCTCAGTCGCTCCAGAGCAGGGCGCGCACCACGGCGGCCGGGTCCTCTTCCTGCATCGCGTGGCCGCAGCCAGGCAGCTCGACCCGCCTCACCTCGCCACCGCCGGCTCGCAGGGCTTCGTGCAGCGGGCCGATGGCCTTGACCGGGGTCATGCGGTCGAGCGCGCCGCACAGCAGCAGGGTGGGGCAGTCGCGGCGCGTGGCGGCGGCCAGCCCGTCCTGCCAGGCGTTGCAGGCGGCGAGGTCGTGTGCGAGCGTCTCGCTGCCGTTGCGTTCCATGCGCGCGCGGTTGCCGGCCTCGAGCGCGCGCCGGCGCTCCTCGCCGAGCACCTCGGCGGGGGCGAAGGAGAACTTGTTGATCAGCGCGTGTGCCTGCGCAGGGTCGCTGCGCGCGGCGTCGAGCAGGAAGGGCGCGACCGGCATCGGTGCGAGGCTGCCGAGCAGGTGCAGGCGGATGATGCGCGCCGGCGCGGCCGCCGCGGCGGCGAGCGCGATCAGCGAGCCCATGCTGTGGCCGGCGAGTTCGAAGCGCTCCAGTCCCGCCGCGTCGGCGAAGGCGAGCACCCATGCCGCCATGGTGTCGACCGCGCCCGCCGCCTCGCCTGCAGAGTCGCCGTGGCCGGGAAGGTCGGGGACGATCACCCGCCGGCCGGCGGCGGCCAGCCCGGCGGTGACCGCCTGCCAGACTCCGCGGTCGTGTCCGGCGCCATGGATCAGCAGGATGGCCGGCGCGGTGGCCAGGCCGGACTCGTCGAAGGCGGCGCGGCGGCCGTCGAGCTGGAGGGTGCGGGTCATGGGCGTGTTCGTGGAGGGTTCGGGAGGGACGGGCAGCGGGTGTGTCCGCGTCCGCCTGGGCGCTGCGCGGCGCCGGGACGGCTGTGCGCCGCTTCAGGCGGGTGGTCGCCCAGGCGCTCGAATGTTCGAAAGAGCGGGGGCTTCGCCGCGTCGAAGCTCAGGCGTATTCATCCGGGTCCAGCATGTGCTCGATCGCCACGATGCGGTCCTTGAGCGCGAGCTTGCGCTTCTTGAGCCGGCGCAGCATGAGCTCGTCCTCGACCGGGTTGTCGGCGAGGCGGGCGATCGCGTCGTCGAGGTCGCGGTGCTCGAGGCGTAACTCCTCCAGCCGTTGGCGCAGGCTGGTCACATCGTCGAAGCTCTCCCCGCTCATGCTCGTTCCCCTGGCGTGCGCGCCGCGCCGTGGGCGAAGTGCCGGGCGGCGTCGTTTTGCCGGCAATGGTATGCGGCGGCGCGGGCGCTGACAACACGACCGCCAGCGCGGTCCCGACCGGGGCGGGAAACGTCGCGAAGCTTCCCCGGCGGGCGCCGATTTCTTACCATGCGCCCCTCGATACCGACCGGAACGTGCAAGTGAACAAGGCCTTCGTGAAGGAGAGCGATGGCAACGACGAGGACGAGGAACTCGCTCCCGCGTTGCGCCTGCCGCCGGGCAGCAAGAACTACATGACGCGGCGCGGCTACGACGCGCTGCGCGTGGAGCTCGACCAGCTCGTGCGCGTCGAGCGCCCCAGGCTGGTCGAGACCGTGGCCTGGGCCGCGGGCAACGGCGACCGCTCGGAGAACGGCGACTACATTTACGGCAAGAAGCGCCTGCGCGAGATCGACCGCCGCATCCGCTTCCTGATCAAGCGCATCGAGAGCGCCGAGGTGGTCGACCCCGAGCGCCAGCAGGGCCTGGAGCAGGTCTTCTTCGGTGCCACCGTGACCTTCAGCGACCTCGACACCGAGGAGGAGCAGACCCTGCAGATCGTCGGCGTGGACGAGGCCGACGCCTCGCAGGGGCGCATCAGCTGGATCTCGCCGCTGGCGCGCGCGGTGCTCAAGGCGCGTGTCGGCGACGTGGTGCGCTTCCATAGCCCCGCCGGCGTGCGCGAGATCGAGATCGGTGCGGTGGAGTATCGCTGAGGGGTGGAGTTTCATCCAGGATGCATAGGGCTCAAGTCGGGCCGAATGCTGCCGTAGACCGGACGAAGCGGTTGCGCGCCACGGCGGTGCGCCACCGTGCAAAAGCTCCCTCTCGTGGATGGTCCGGCAAGATGCGTTTCGAATCCCTCACCGTCGCTCGGCGCCTGGCGCTGATGCTGCTCGTCGCCCTCGCAGGCATGGTCCTGCTCGCGTTCGCGGCCTTGTACGAAAACCGCGACGACATGCGCGACGGCTACGCGCGCAACGTGCGCAGCCAGATCGAGCTCGCCACCGGGGTGCTCGCGCATTTCCACAGTCTGGAACAGGCCGGCGCGCTCGACCGCGAGGCGGCGCAGAAGGCCGCGAAGGAAGCGCTGCGTGGCCTGCGCTACCAGAACAACGAGTACTTCTTCGTGCTCGACCTCGAGCTGAACATGCTGATGCACCCGCTGCGCCCCTCGCTCGAGGGCAAGCTCGCCGACCTCAGGGACAGCGCGGGCAAGCACTTCGTGCGCGAGATGGTGACGCTGGCGCGCGCGCAGGGGCAGGGTTTCGTCGACTACACCTGGCCGCGTTCCGGGGTCGCCACCGACCCGGCCCAGCCCAAGCTCAGCTACGTGAAGGCCTTCCCGGCCTGGGGCTGGGTGGTCGGCTCGGGCGTGTATGTGGATGACATCGACACCGCCTTCCAGGATGCGGCGCTGCGCTTCGGTGGCCTGGTCGCGGTGGTGCTCGTGCTGCTCGGGCTGATCGGCGCCTGGGTGATCCGCGGGGTCACCGGTGCGCTCGGCGGCGAGCCGGCCTACGCCGGCGCGATCATGAAGCGCGCCGCCGCCGGCGATCTGGCGGTGGAGGTGGCGCAGCGCGGGCGGGGCGACAGCCTGCTCGGCAACCTCTCGACCATGCTCGCGCAGCTGCGCGCCATGATCGGCGCGATCGGCGGCAGCGCGTCGCGCCTGGGTGCCAGCGCGCGCGAGATCCACGCGGTGTCGCGCTCGGTGTCCGAGGCCTCGGTCTCGCAGACCGGCGCGACCGCCTCGATCGCCGCAGCCATCGAGGAGATGACCGTGAGCATCGAGCAGATCTCCGACAGCGCCCGCCTGGCCGAGCAGCACTCGAGCACCGCAGCGGGGCTCGCCGACGAGGGCGCGGGCAAGGCCGAGCGCGCGGCGCGCGAGATGCAGGCCATCGCCGCGCGCGTGGGCGACGCGGCGCAGAAGATCCAGCAACTCGTCGCACGCGCCGACGAGGTCGGCACCATCGCCAACGTGATCAAGGAGATCGCCGGCCAGACCAACCTGCTCGCGCTCAACGCGGCCATCGAGGCCGCCCGCGCCGGCGAGCAGGGGCGCGGCTTCGCGGTGGTGGCCGACGAAGTGCGCGGGCTGGCCGAGCGCACCGCGGTGGCCACCGTGCAGATCGAGAAGGTGATCGAGGGCATCCAGAACGAGACCCGCGCCACCGTCGGCGCGATGGCCGAGGTTTCGAGCCAGGTCGATGGCGGCGTCGCGCTGGTCGGCGACGCGACCGAGTCGCTGCACCGCATCCGCAGCACCGCGGGCGAGGCGCTCGAGCGCATCCGCGAGGTGGCCTACGCCACCGGCGAGCAGAGCAGCGCCTCCACCGAGATCGCCCGCCAGGTGCAGACCATCACCGAGATGGCCGACGGCACCTCGGGCTCGATGCACAGCGTGGTGGTGGCGGCCGAGCAGCTGCAGGGCCTGGCCGCCGAGCTCGACGCCCTGGTCGGACGCTTCCGCTGCTGATCCGCATGCCGGCGGCGCTTGAAATCCGCCGCCGCGCCCCCAACTGCTGCTCCGTTTCGACAACCTCCGACGGAGCAGCTTCCAATGTCCGAAGTCCACAACCCTTCGCAACCTTCCTCCCAGACGCTGGCCTTCCAGGCCGAGGTGAAGCAACTGCTTCACCTGATGATCCACTCGCTGTATTCCAACCGTGAGATCTTCCTGCGCGAGCTCGTCTCCAACGCCTCCGACGCCTGCGACAAGCTGCGCTTCGAGGCGCTCGACAACGGCGCGCTCTATGAAGACGACAGCGAGCTGAAGATCCGCATCGGCTTCGACGCCGAGGCCAAGACGATCACCGTCGCCGACAACGGCATCGGCATGAGCCGCGACGAGGCCATCGCCCATCTCGGCACCATCGCCAAGTCGGGCACCAAGGAGTTCTTCGGCAAGCTCACCGGCGACCAGAAGAAGGACGCCCACCTCATCGGCCAGTTCGGCGTCGGCTTCTACTCCGCCTTCATCGTCGCCGACAAGGTCACCGTGGTTTCGCGCCGCGCCGGGCTCCCCGCCGACCAGGGCGTGAGGTGGGAATGCTCGATGAGCGGCGACGAGGCCGGCGCCTATACCGTCGAGGCCGTCGACAAGGCCAGCCGTGGCACCGAGATCACCCTGCACCTGCGCGAGGGCCAGGAAGACCTGCTGTCCTCGTGGAAGCTCAAGAGCCTGATCCGCAAATACTCCGATCACATCGTGCAGCCGATCGTGATGAAGAAGGAGGAGTGGGACGAGGAGCAGAAGAAGCAGGTCGTCACCGACGAGGACGAGACGGCCAACCAGGCCAACGCGCTGTGGACGCGCGCCAAGAACGACATCACGGACGACGAGTACACCGCCTTCTACAAGCACGTCGCCCACGACTTCGAGGACCCGCTGGCGTGGACCCACTCGCGCGTCGAGGGCCGCCACGAATACACCAACCTGCTCTACGTGCCGAAGAACGCGCCCTTCGACCTGTGGGACCGCAACGCCAAGCACGGCATCAAGCTCTACGTGAAGCGCGTGTTCATCATGGACGACGCCGAGAAGCTGATGCCGACCTACCTGCGCTTCGTGCGCGGGGTGGTGGATTCGGCCGACCTGCCGCTCAACGTGTCGCGCGAGATCCTGCAGGAATCGAAGGACATCGACACCATCCGCGCGGGCTGCACCAAGAAGGTGCTGACGCTCCTCGAGAGCCTGGCCAACAGTGACGAGGCCGCAGACAAGGAGAAGTACGCCGAGTTCTGGAAGGCCTTCGGCAAGGTGCTCAAGGAAGGCGTGGGCGAGGACTTCGCCAACAAGGACAAGATCGCCGGCCTGCTGCGCTTCGCCTCGACCAAGCTGGATACGCCCGACGAGGTGGTGTCGCTCGCCGACTACATCGGCCGCATGAAGGAAGGCCAGGACAAGATCTACTTCGTCACCGCCGAGACCTTCAACGCCGCCAAGAACAGCCCGCATCTCGAGGTCTTCCGCAAGAAGGGCATCGAGGTGCTGCTGCTCACCGACCGCGTCGACGAGTGGGTGGTGGGCAACCTCACCGAGTTCGACGGCAAGGCGCTGGTGTCGGTGGCCAAGGGTGGCCTGGACCTGGGCGCGCTCGAGGACGAGGCCGAGAAGAAGGAAGCCGAGAAGGCCGCCGACGAGTACAAGGAGCTGCTCGACAAGATGAAGGCGAGCCTGGGCGAGCGCGTCAAGGACGTGAAGGTGACGCTGCGCCTGACCGACTCGCCCGCCTGCCTGGTGGCCGACGAGCACGACCTCGGCATGAACCTGGCGCGCATCCTCAAGGCCGCCGGCCAGAGCGCGCCGGTGTCGAAGCCCATCCTCGAGATCAACCCCGCCCACCCCGCGGTGCTGCGCCTGAAGTACGAGGAGCAGCACTTCGACGACTGGGCCGCGGTGCTGTTCGACCAGGCCCTGCTCGCCGAGGGCGGCACGCTCGACGACCCGGCCACCTTCGTCAAGCGCATCAACCAGCTGATGATGGCGATGAGCGGCAACTGATCCGGCTCCGGGCCGGGACTGCCACTGCAACGGGCGACGCGCCGAAAAGGCGGTCGCCCGTTGTCTCTTCGCGGGCGGCGTGCCTTGCCCGGCGGCACCGCGCGGGATCCGGCCCGCCCTGCAAATTGGGGCAAACCATAGGTTGACGCACCTCCTGCCGGCCGGAACACTGCCCGCATAAAAACGAACCCCGGGCAGGAGACACCCTTGAGCGAGTTCATTCTCGAAACCCGCGGACTCACCAAGGAGTTCAAGGGCTTCGTCGCCGTATCCAATGTCGATCTGAAGGTGCGGACGGGGCACATCCACGCCCTGATCGGCCCCAACGGCGCGGGCAAGACCACGGTCTTCAACCTGCTCACCAAGTTCCTGCCGCCGACCTCGGGATCCATCCTGTTCGACGGCAAGGACATCACGCGCGAGGCGCCGGCGGTGACCGCGCGCCGCGGCATGGTGCGCTCCTTCCAGATCTCTGCGACCTTCCCCAACCTCAGCGTGCTCGAGAACGTGCGCATCGGCCTGCAGCGCCGGCTGGGCACCGAGTTCCACTTCTGGCGCTCGGCAAGGTCGCTCGACGCGCTCAACGACGAGGCGATGGCGCTGCTCGAGGCGGTGGACCTGACCCAGTTCGCCGACACCGTTACCGCCGAGATGCCCTACGGACGCAAGCGCGCGCTCGAGATCGCCACCACGCTCGCGCTCGAGCCGCGCATGATGCTGCTCGACGAGCCCACCCAGGGCATGGGCGGCGAGGACATCGCGCGCGTGGTCGAGCTCATCCGCAAGGTCTCGGCCAACCGCACCATCCTGATGGTGGAGCACAACCTCTCGGTGGTCGCCAACCTGTGCGACCGCATCACCGTGCTCACCCGCGGCAGCGTGCTCGCCGAAGGCAGCTACGCCGAGGTGTCGAAGAACCCCAAGGTGCTCGAGGCCTACGTCGGCTCCGACGACATCGCCGACGCCCACCACTGATCCCCGCCCCCGACCGCCATGACCAGTGCCTTCACCCCTCACCCGGAGATGCTCCGGATCCATGACCTGCACGCCTTCTACGGCGAGTCGCACATCCTGCACGGCATCGACATCAAGGTGGCGCGCGGCGAGTGCGTGACCCTGCTCGGGCGCAACGGCTCCGGTCGCTCGACGACCTTGAAGTCGGTGCTCGGCCTGGTCGGCAAGCGCACCGGCTCGATCATGGTCAATGGCCGCGAGGTGATCGCCGAGCCCACCCACCGCATGGCGCGCTACGGCATCGGCTACGTGCCCGAGGAGCGCGCGATCTTCGCCTCGCTCAGCACCGAGGAGAACCTGATGCTGCCGCCGCAGGTGGCGAGCGGGGCGATGTCGGTGGAGGAGATCTACCGCATGTTCCCCAACCTGCAGGAGCGCCGCAACAGCCCCGGCTCCAAGCTCTCGGGCGGCGAGCAGCAGATGCTGGCGATGGCGCGCGTGCTGCGCACCGGGGCCAAGCTGCTGCTGCTCGACGAGATCACCGAGGGCCTCGCGCCGGTGATCGTGAAGAAGCTCGGCGAGGTCATCGTCGAGCTGAAGTCGCGCGGCTTCACCATCGTGCTGGTGGAGCAGAACTTCCGCTTCGCCGCGCCGCTGGCCGACCGCCACTACGTGCTCGAGCACGGCGAGATCATCGCCACCATCAGCGCCGAGGAGCTCCCCGGCAAGATGGACTGGCTGCACCAGACGCTGGGGGTCTGAGCGGCCGCGCCGCGCAGTCCCCGCGTGACAACCACACGAACGAGACGGAGACCCACGATGCACATGAAGAAACTCACCACCCTGGCCTGCGCGGCCGCCTTCGCCATGCTGTCGGGCGCCGCCAGCGCGCAGATCTCGGGCAATACCGTCAAGATCGGCGTGCTCACCGACATGTCGGGCACCTATTCCGACCTTGCCGGCGCGGGGGCGGTACTCGCCACCCAGATGGCGATCGAGGACTTCATCGCCGAGGCCAAGCCGGCGTTCAAGGTCGAGATGGTCTCCGCCGACCACCAGAACAAGGCCGACATCGCCTCCAACAAGGCGCGCGAATGGTTCGAGCGCGAGGGCGTCGACACCGCCACCGAGCTGGTGACGACCTCGACCGCGCTCGCGGTGATGAAGATCGCCAAGGAGATGAACCGCGTCGCGCTGATGAGCGGCCCGGCTTCGACGCCGATCACCAACGAGCAGTGCAACGACGTGACGGTGCACTACACCTACGACACCTACGCGCTCGCCAACGGCACGGCCAAGGCGGTGACCCAGCAGGGCGGCAACACCTGGTTCTTCCTCACCGCCGACTACGCCTTCGGCCAGGCGCTGGAGAAGGACTCGTCCGCGGTGGTGACGGCCAACGGCGGCAAGGTGCTCGGCTCGGTGCGCCATCCGTTCCCGGCTTCGGATTTCTCCTCCTTCCTGCTCCAGGCCCAGGCCTCGGGCGCCAAGATCATCGGCCTCGCCAACGCCGGCGCCGACACCACCAACGCGATCAAGCAGGCGGCCGAGTTCGGCGTCACGCCCAAGCAGGCGCTCGCCGGCCTGCTGATGTTCATCTCCGACGTGCACTCGCTCGGCCTGCAGGCCACCCAGGGCATGTACCTGACCACCGGCTTCTACTGGGACCTCGACGACCAGACCCGTGCCTGGTCCAAGCGCTTCTTCGACAAGCAGAAACGCATGCCGACCATGGTGCAGGCCGGCCAGTACTCCTCGGTGCTGCATTACCTGCGCGCGGTGCAGGCCACCGGCTCGGACGAGGCGGGCAAGGTCATGGCGCAGATGAAGGCCACGCCCATCAAGGACTTCTTCGGCAAGAACGGGCGCATCCGCGAGGATGGGCGCATGGTGCACGACATGTACCTGGCGCAGGTCAAGAGCCCGGCCGAGTCCAAGTACCCGTGGGACTACTACCACATCCGCCAGACGATTCCTGCGGAGGAGGCCTTCCAGCCTCTGGCGCAGTCGCGCTGCCCGCTGGTGAAGAAATAAGCTGATCGCGGGGGCTCCCGCACTTCACGACGCAGCGGGGCGGCACGGCCGTCCCGCTGCGGGAGTCGCACATGGAAATCTTCGGCGTCCCGAGCGCGCTGCTCGGCAGCCAGTTGCTGGTCGGCCTCATCAACGGTTCGTTCTACGCGATCCTGAGCCTAGGCCTGGCCATCATCTTCGGCCTGCTCAACATCATCAACTTCACCCACGGCGCCCAGTACATGATGGGCGCCTTCGTGGCGTGGATCGCGCTCAACAAGCTCGGCATCAACTACTGGGTGGCGCTGCTGTTCGCGCCCATCGTCATCGGCGCGCTCGGTGTGCTGATCGAGCGCACGATGCTGCGCAAGCTCTACAAGCTCGACCACCTCTACGGCCTGCTCCTCACCTTCGGCCTGGCATTGATCTTCGAGGGCATCTTCCGCGACCAGTACGGCATCTCCGGCCAGTCCTACCCGGTGCCCGAGCTGCTGCAGGGCGGGGTGAACCTCGGCTTCATGTTCCTGCCGATCTACCGCGGCTGGGTCGTGGTCGCCGCGCTGACGGTGTGCTTCGCGACCTGGTTCGTCATCGAGAAGACCAAGCTCGGCGCCTACCTGCGCGCCGGCACCGAGAACCCGCAGATGGTGCAGGCGCTCGGCATCAACGTGCCGCTGCTGATCACCTTCACCTACGGCTTCGGCGTCGCCCTCGCCGCTTTCGCCGGGGTGCTGGCCGCACCGGTGTACCAGGTGAGTCCGCTGATGGGTTCGAACCTGATCATCGTGGTGTTCGCCGTGGTCGTGATCGGCGGCATGGGCTCGATCATGGGCTCCATCCTCACCGGCCTCGGACTGGGGCTCATCGAGGGCCTCACCCGGGTGTTCTACCCCGAGGGCTCGGCGGTGGTGGTGTTCGTGATCATGGTGGTCGTGCTGCTGGTGCGGCCGGCCGGCCTGTTCGGCAAGGCCTGAGCGCGCGGAGAGGAATCAGACTGATGAACAACTCGAATTCGATGTTCGCACGTGCCACCCCGATCCTCTTCGGCGCGCTGTTCCTGATCGGGCTGGTGGCGCCGTTCGCGGTGTATCCCACCTTCCTGATGAAGATCCTGTGCTTCGGGCTGTTCGCCTGCGCGTTCAACCTGCTGCTCGGCTTCGCCGGCCTGCTCTCATTCGGCCACGCCGCCTTCCTCGGCAGCGCCGGCTACGTGTGCGGCATGCTGGTGCGCGACGTCGGCGTGACGCCGGAGTTGGGCATCCTCGGCGGCACGCTCGCCGCGGGCGTGCTCGGCTGGGTGTTCGGCGTGCTGGCGATCCGCCGCACCGGCATCTACTTCGCGATGATCACGCTGGCGCTGTCGCAGATGGTTTACTTCATCGTGCTGCAATGGAAGGCGACCGGCGGCGAGGACGGCCTGCAGGGCGTGCCGCGCGGCCAGCTCTTCGGCGTGATCGACCTGTCGAACAACATCGCGATGTACTACCTGGTGTTCGCGGTGTTCTGCATCGGCTTCTTCATCATCTACCGCGCCATCCACTCGCCCTTCGGCCAGATCCTCAAGGCGATCCGCGAGAACGAGCCGCGCGCGGTCTCGCTCGGCTACGACGTGGCGAAATTCAAGCTGCTGGCCTTCGTGCTCTCCGCCGCGCTCGCCGGCATGGCGGGCGCCACCAAGACCCTGGTGTTCCAGCTCGCCTCGCTGACCGACGTGCATTGGCACATGTCGGGCGAGGTGGTGCTGATGACGCTGCTCGGTGGCCTCGGCACCGTGCTCGGCCCGCTCGTCGGCGCCGCCACCATCGTGTCGCTGCAGACCGAGCTCGCCGACAGCGTGGGCTCCTGGGTCACGGTGATCATGGGGACGATCTTCGTGGTCTGCGTGCTGCTGTTCCGCCGCGGCATCGTCGGCGAGCTACAGGCCCTGATCCGGCGCGCCGGCATCCGCTGAGGACGGAGGTTTCGGGGCCGGCTGCGCGGTCGGCCCTGCAGCCGGCTCCGCGGCTGTCTTCGGAGCGCCGGCGCCTTGCGCACCCTCGGGCGGGTGGGCGGGGCGCTGGCGCTTTTCATGCACGCGCTTCTCGGCGCGGCGCAGCCAGGGGTGCGAGAGTGCGTGGTAGAGCGGCACCGGCGCCACCGAGCGCGCCACGCCGTGGGCCACCACCGCGGTGGCCATCAGCGGCAGCAGCATCTGGTGGTTGGCGGTCATCTCCATGACGATCACGAAGGAGGTGATCGGGGTCTGCGTCATCGCGGCGAGGAAGGCCACCATGCCCAGCACCAGGATCGCCGCGTCCTGCTCGCCCGGCAGCAGCAGCGCGAGGTCCGAGCCGAGGCCGGCACCCACCGCGAGCGCGGGGGCGAAGATGCCGCCGGGGATCTTCGAGGCGAAGACCAGCCAGATCACTGCCATCTTCATCAGCGTGAAGGCCACCGGCAGCGCCGCGCTGCCCTCGAGCGCGGCCTTGGATTCGGCATAGCCGGTGCCGTAGGTGACGCCGCCGCTGGCCAGGCCGATCAGCGCGGTCAGCAGGCCGCACATCGCCGCGAAGGCGACCGGCTGACCCGCGGCGACCCTGCCGAGGCGGCCGGGCAGGCCGCGCGCGGACGCCACCAGGATCCGGGTGAAGATGCCTCCGAGCAGGCCCCCGGCCACGCCGCAGGCGAGCACCGGCCAGATCCCGTCGGGCCAGCCCAGGCTCGCCAGGGTGCGGCCGAAGTAGGTGTAGTTGCCCAGCACCGCGAGCGACATCAGGCCGGCGAAGATCACCGCGGTGAGCGTCGTGCTGTTGGCCTGGAAGGCGCGGTAGCGGCACATCTCCTCGATCGCGAACATGATGCCGCCGAGCGGGGTGTTGAAAGCCGCGGCGATGCCGGCGCCGCTGCCGGCGACGATGAGGTCGCGGCTCGAGGCGATGCGGCGGTGGCGCTTGCGGCTGGCGAGCAGGTGCATCACCGAGGCGCCGACCTGCACCGAGGGGCCCTCGCGGCCCACCGAGGCGCCGCTGAGCAGCCCGCCCAGGGTCAGGAAGACCTTGGCCAGCGCGATGCGCAGCGACAGCAGCTGGCGGCGAACCTGCCCGTCGTCCGACATCGACGCCGCGATCGCCTGCGGGATCCCGCTGCCCTCGGTGCCGTGGAAGAAGCGTCGTGAGATCCAGGCCAGCGCGGCGAAGCCGGCGGGGGCGATCAGCAGGGTGAGCCAGGGGCGCTCGCGGATCAGCCCGGCGTGGGTGGCGATCGCCAGCTCGGCGCCGATGGCGAAGGCGATCGCGATCAGCCCGGCGAGCAGCGCCGCCCCCACCAGCAGCAGGCGTACCCGCCAGCGCCGCAGCGACAGCCAGGGCAGGGCGTAGCGGCGCCCGCCGCGCAGCAGGCGGGCGAAGGCGCGACCACGCGCGGCGATGCCGGGTGTAGCGGGCGAGCCGGGTGGCCCGGACGGTGGCGGATCGCCCGGTTCGGGCGGCGTGGCCGCTGCCGTGCCATCGGCCTGCGCGACTGGGGCGGGGTCCGGTGCGTTGCTCATCGGAGGCTGTGCTGCCATGCGGGATTCCTTCCCGGCGAAGTGGACGGCGGCAGCATTTTCAAAGGCTTTTCTGTAATGCTGCACATGCGAAGACCGAACGATACCGCTACCATACGCGTCGTTGCACGGCGTGATGTTTTTTTGACAATCATTGTTTGCGTAAATATAGTTCCAGCGAGACTCGAATGGCGGAAACGCAACAGAAAGTGAAGAAGCCGGTGGCTCCGGCGACCCCCCTGTCGGTCCTGCAGCGCTTCCGGATCCTCATCCGCACCGCGCAGCGCCACTCCCAGTGGATCGAGCGCCAGAGCGGGGTCACCGGCGCTCAGTTGTGGGCGCTGCAGGAACTGCGCGAGGCGCCCGGCCTGCGGGTGGGCGAGCTCGCGAACCGGATGGCGCTTCACCAGTCCACCACCTCGAACATGGTGGACCGGCTCGAGACCTCGGGGCTGATCCGCAAGGAGCGCACCAGCGCCGACCAGCGCGTCGTGCGGCTGTATCTGACCGACGAGGGGCTGGCGCTGCTGGCGCGCGCGCCGTCGCCGGCGCGTGGCGTGCTGCCCGAGGCCTTGCGCCTGATGGACGACGAGGGCCTCGCCAGCCTGCAGAGCGAGCTCGAGAAGTTGCTGCGCCAGATCAAGAATCTCGACGAAGGCTTCGGCATGCAGCCGCTGCCCTTCACCGAATGAATGGCGGTCCGCCCGGCGCGGTCTGCCTCGACCGTGCTTCAGACGAAGTGACCGCACTCGTGCGGACAGCAGATTCGGCGGCCCAGGAGGCCGCCATTTTTTTGCCGGTCGGTCTCAGGCCGTGCCGGACTGCGACGCAACCACCACGCGGTTGCGGCCGGTTCGCTTGGCCTCGTACAGCGCGGCATCGGCCTGCGCCATCACCGCGGCCAGTTCGCCGTTTATCTTCTCGGCCATTGCCAGGCCGATCGAGATCGTCATCCTGCCCGCCGCTGGGTGTGGCGTCCTCTCCACGATGTCGCGCAATTTCTCGGCCACCGTGCGCGCACCCTCGAGCGTGGTCTCAGGCAGCAGCACGAGGAACTCCTCGCCGCCGTAGCGTCCCACAAAATCCGATTCCCTCACCGTGGCGGCAAGCAGGCGCGCGACCTGGGCGAGGACCTCGTCGCCGGTCGCATGCCCATGGGTATCGTTGATCGGCTTGAAGAAGTCGATGTCGATCATCAGCACAGCGCTGGCGCTGCTGCGCCGCGCGGGCCGGCGCAGCGTCTCTTCGTGCAGGCGCTCCTCGACCGCGAGGCGGTTGGGGAGCCCCGTCAGTGCGTCGCGGCGGGCGAGGCGGGCGAGTTCCTCGTTGGCGCGAGCGAGATCGGCGGTACGCTCGGCGACCTTGCGCTCGAGTTTGGCGTTCGCGTTCGCGAGTGCGTCGGTCGCGAGCGAAAGCACGAATTCGTTGTGCTTGCGTGCGCTGATGTCGGTGATCGTGCCGGCCATGTGCAGCGGGCGGCCGTCGGGTGCGCGCTCGACGACGCGGCCGCGGTCGAGCACCCAAACCATGCTGCCGTCGGGGCGACGCAGCCTGTGCTCGTGTTCGTAGCTGCCCGTGCCGGCGAGCGCCTCGTCGAGCCGGGTCAGTACCTCGTCGCGATCGTCCGGGTGCAGACTGTCCGAGAAGGCAGCGATCGGGTGCACGAAGGTGTCGGGAGCATGGCCGAGCAATTCGCACCAGCGCCGGTTGTGGGTGAGCGTGCCGGCCTCGATGTCCCAGTTCCAGATGCCTTCGCCGGCCGCCTCCATGGCATGGGCGTAGCTGCGCTCGCGCTCCTCGATCGCCCGATGCGCGCGCTTCAGCGCGGTGATGTCGTGCGCGATCACGAGCATGCACGGCTCGTCTGCCAGACCGAGCACGGGCTTCCTGATCGAATGGAAGTGGCGCAGTTCGCCGGTTTCGGCATGGAGCGCGCTTTCCTCGACGATCTGCACGCTGTCGCCGTACGTCACCGCACGCACGCTTTCGAGGCCGAGGCCTATCCGCCCTGTGTTGCCGGGGAGGGCGGCATCGTCCTTGCCGACGAGCTGTTCGGGCGTGGTACCGTACAGGTGCGCAAGTGCGGCGTTGCAGAGCATGAAGCGGCCGTCGCCGTCCTTGAGCAGGATGAGGTCGGGCGATTCGTCGATCACCATGCGCAGCAGCGCCCTCTCGCCAGTCACCCGTTCCCAGTGCGACAGCGCCGCCCGGGCGTCGGCCGCGATCGGGCCGCGTGCGCCGCATTCCTCGCAGCGTGCGCTCCAGGCGCCGTCGGCATCGATGATCGGTCGGGTGTTGCTGGCCTTGCAGAAGGGGCAGGGGAGCTCGGTTTCGTCCATGGCCGCTGGCTGGGTATCCCGGTGCGTGCGGCTCAGTGGCGACGCGACAAGGCCTGCATCGCGCGCGCCAGGCCATCGAGCGTCATCGGGTACATGCGCTCGCCCATGATCTGGCCGAGGATTCCGATCGACTGGCGGTAGGGCCACAGGCGCTCGGGCTCGGGATTGAGCCAGGCGGCCGCCGGGTAGGCGTCGAGCAGGCGGCGCAGCCAGGTGGCGCCGGCTTCGGCGTTCATGTGCTCGACCGAGCCGTGCGGATGCAGGATCTCGTAGGGGCTCATGGTGGCGTCGCCGACGAAGATCAGCTTGTAGTCGGAGCCGTACTTGTGGATCACGTCGAGCAGCGGCGTGCGCTCGGCGTGGCGGCGGCGATTGTCGCGCCACACGCCCTCGTAGACGCAGTTGTGGAAGTAGAAGTACTCGAGGTGCTTGAACTCCAGCCGGCAGGCGGAGAAGAGCTCCTCGCACACCTTGACGTGGTCGTCCATCGAGCCGCCGACGTCGAGGAAGAGCAGCACCTTGACTGCGTTGTGGCGCTCGGGGCGCATCATCAGGTCGAGCCAGCCGGCGTTGCGCGCGGTGGCGGCGATGGTGCCGTCGAGGTCGAGCTCCTCGGCAGCGCCCTGGCGGGCGAAGCGGCGCAGCCGGCGCAGCGCGACCTTGATGTTGCGCGTGCCGAGCTCGACCGAGTCGTCGAGGTTGCGGAACTCGCGCTTGTCCCACACCTTGACCGCAGTGCGGTTGCCGGCGGACTCGCCGCCCACGCGGATGCCCTCGGGGTGGGTGCCGTTGTTGCCGAAGGGCGAGCTGCCGCCGGTGCCGATCCACTTGCTGCCGCCCTGGTGGCGTCCTTTTTGCTCCTGCAGGCGCTTGCGGAACTCCTCCATCAGCTTGTCCCAGCCGAGCTTCTCGAGCTTGGCGCGCTCCTCGGGCGAGAGGTGCTTCCTTGCCATCGCGCGCAGCCAGTCCTCGGGCAGGTCGGCCTCCAGTCCCGGCAGCGCGGTGACGCCCTTGAAGTATTCGCCGAAGGCCTGGTCGAAGCGGTCGTAGAGCGACTCGTCCTTCACCAGGCACAGCCGCGCGTAGTAGTAGAAGTCGTCGAGCGAGGGGCCGCACACGTGGTCGCGCAAGCCCTCGAGCACGGTGAGGAACTCGCGTGTCGACACCGGCAGCTTGCGGGCCTTCAGGTGCAGGAAGAAGTCGATCAGCATGGGGCCTCCCCTTCGTGCATGCTCAGTCCTGGATCTGCATGGCCCAGGACAGGGCCTGCAGGTGGCATTCGGAGGCCTGCTCGGGCGCGATGCCGCAAGCCTCGGCGGCCGCACGGAGCCGATCGCCGCCCGCGTCCGCCGCACCCGCGCCGTGCTCGCATGCCACCGCGAGGGCGAGCAGGGCCTGGTAGGGACCGCCCTCGCCGCGCAGCGCAGCCTCGATCCCGCTGCCCAGCGCGAGCGGCGCCAGCGCCTTGTCCAGCGGCACCTGCAGGATCACGTCGATCAGCGACAGCAGGCCGACCAGGAAGAGCGCATCGCGCTCGGCCGCCGGACGGTCGGCGCCGAGCAGTTCCATCATGCGGCCGCGCACCAGCGCGGTCTCGAGCGCCGCGCCGCCGCGCCCCTCGGCCTTGTCCACGGTGCAGGCGAGCAGGATCAGCCAGCGCTGCAGCTTCTCGCGGCCGAGCAGCGCGAGCGCGTGCTCGATCGAGGACACCGGCTGCGGCAGCGCGTTGGCGGCGGAGTTGATGTAGCGCAGCAGGCGCAGCGACAGCGCCGCGTCCTGCTTGAGCAGCCCGGCGAGCTCGCGCGTGTCCGCGTCCGCGCGCAGGCGCGCGATCAGGGTGCCGATGCGTGCGGTGTTGGGGCCGGGGTCGCGCGCGCTCCAGTCCTCGCGGCTGGTGATGAAGGGGCCCTGGAAGAGGCTGGCCCCGAGCTTGCAGCAGAAGCGGAAGTCGTCGAGCGATGGCAGCCCGCGAACCACCAGGCGCGCGTCGTGCGCGACCTCGAGGGCGATGTTGCCCAGCTTGAGGCCGCGGCGGGCGTCGAGGCCCTCGGCCTGGGCGACGATGAACTCGGTCTGCGGCAGCAGGTGGGCGAGCTCCGCGACCACGGTGGGATCGATCAGGCCGAGGCGAAAGCCGCGCTCGCGCAGCGCGGCCACGTTGGCGCGCAGGGCGGCGGGCTCGGGGGCCCCGGCGTCGGCGAGGACGGTGGGCACGATCACCACGTTGCGCGCGGGCAGGGCGGCGAGGCTGGGGTGGGACAGGAAGGAGTCGGGCAGGTCGATGAAGGCCAGGCGCTCGCCGAGCAGCTCGCCGATGTCGGCGTTGACCAGGCTGCGCACCAGCACCTCGGCATAGACGTGGTGGATCCTGCGGCTGCTGTGGCGGATGCGCGCGCGGGTGGCCTCCTGCAGCATGAACTGGTAGCCGGCGATGCGCTGGTTGCGCCCGAGCACCGCCTCGCGGCACAGGAAGGTGGCGCCGGCCTCGCTCGCGCCTGCGGGAGGCTCCTCGGCACGCAGCGGCGCCTCGCGCTGGAGGCGGCGGAAACCCTCCGCCTCGCTCGGCGCGGCGGGCGGAGAGGCAGGCTTGCGGCCGAACAGCCAGCCGAACAGGGCGCGGAACATGGTTGCTCGCGCCGGCTCAGCGGTTGTGACGGGCCATGAACACCAGGCGCTCGAAGAGGTGCACGTCCTGCTCGTTCTTGAGCAGGGCGCCGTGCAGCGGCGGGATCGCCGCCTTGCCGTCGGTGCTGCGCAGTGCCTCGGGCGGGATGTCCTCGGCCACCAGCAGCTTGAGCCAGTCGATCAGCTCGGAGGTGGAGGGCTTCTTCTTGAGGCCGGGGATGTCGCGCAGGCCGAAGAAGACCTCCATCGCCTCGGTCAGCAGCGCCTTCTTGATGCCGGGGAAGTGGACATCGACGATGCGCTGCATCGTGTCGCGGTCGGGGAAGCGGATGTAGTGGAAGAAGCAGCGCCGCAGGAAGGCGTCGGGCAGCTCCTTCTCGTTGTTCGAGGTGATGAAGACGATCGGGCGATGGCGCGCCTGGATGGTCTGGCGCGTCTCGTAGACGTGGAACTCCATGCGGTCGAGTTCGCGCAGCAGGTCGTTGGGGAACTCGATGTCGGCCTTGTCGATCTCGTCGATCAGCAC
>ERZ795053.1477-NODE-1477-length-29845-cov-18.760188_pt1 | contig 29845 bp, 25 predicted proteins | sample MGYA00375137_ERZ795053 | MGnify/ENA primary metagenome ERZ795053 (study PRJEB30182, sample SAMN05720284) | activated sludge metagenome | isolation source: Anaerobic digester | place: Hong Kong | collected 2014-12-17 ...
TCCAACTCTCAAACGGGATTGCTTCGCGATCCCTTGAAGTGGGGGGCTTAACCTGTTCACCCGCCGTCCCCTTTCAGGGTCCGGGGTTTGTTTCTTCTTGCACTCCACTCTCAAACTCCAACTCTCAAACGGGATTGCTTCGCGATCCCTTGAAGTGGGGGGCTTAACCTGTTCACCCGCCGTCCCCTTTCAGGGTCCGGGGTTTGTTTTTCCCGTCATTCCGCCTCAGGCGAGCCTGGTCGGTCTGCCGGAAAAAACAAACCCCACGCTTTCGCGTAGGGCGGGTTTTTGGGTTGCGGAGAGGGAGGGATTCGAACCCTCGATACCCTTTAGGGGTATACACACTTTCCAGGCGTGCTCCTTCAACCACTCGGACACCTCTCCATGCCTGATAAGGGAGGACAAAACTACGCATTTGCAGGTAAAATCAAGCAGGAAGAGAGAATAGTTTGCTGCTGTTTGCGGTGGTTGTTCGGGCTATCTCTTCTTCGGTCAGATCCAGTATCTCTGACAGTCTCTTCACAACCAATGGCAGATATGCAGGTTCGTTTCGCTTTCCGCGGTGAGGTGCAGGTGCCAGGTAAGGAGAGTCTGTTTCCAGTACCATCAGATCAAGGTCTTCCGGTAACAGCACCTTGTCCAGTCCGCCGTTCTTAAACGTGGCTACACCCCCGATACCTATATACATACCCAGATCATTTATCTGCTGCACCTGTTCACGGTTTCCGGAAAAACAGTGAAACACCCCTTTCAGCCTGCCGTCCTGCCGTTGCTTCGCCATGCTGATACAATCGTCCAGCGAGTCTCGGCTGTGAATGATGATGGGAAGATCCAGTTCGCAGGCCCACGAAAGCTGACGGTCAAAAGCTTTTTGCTGCTCCTTTTTATAGGTCAGATCCCAGTAATAATCCAGGCCCGTCTCACCTATACCCTTCCAGGGAATGGAATTGTTGGCGAGCCGCTTCTCATAGTCATCCAGGAGTTCCGAAAAATCATCTTTCACACTGCAGGGATGCAACCCCATGGCAGGCCAGCACCAGTCCGGATAGTTCTGGTATAACTGCAGCAACACCTCTGAAGTTTCTTCATCTATATGGGGCATGATCACAGCTTCCACCCCGGCATCCATCGCCCGGAGGATCATGGCCTGCTGATCTTCGCCCCAGTCTGCAACATAGATATGCGCATGGCTGTCTATCAGTTTCATCCACGTAGTGTTTCCGTTCTCAAAGTTCTGATCCGGATGGTATGCAATACCCGCTCAAGAGCCGGCAACATTCTGGGTGCAGCTTTCTCACTGTCGTGCCAGACAATGATGCTTCCGCCTCGCATACCTGACAATACATTGTTGGCACAGTCATCGGCCGTTAGTAGTTCATCAAAATCGCCGCTCAGTACATCCCACATGATGATCCTGTATTGTTGCTTCAGCAGCTGCATCTGCCGGTAACCGATCCTGCCGTAAGGAGGTCTGAATAACCTGCTGGACACCAGATCAGCACATTTCTCTACATCCTCCAGATAGGTTTCATCGTTGCTTCGCCAGCCGTTCAGGTGGTGAAAGGTATGGTTGCCCACCGCATGGCCTTCGTCCAGGATTCGCCGGTATAATTCCGGGTGTTTCTGCACATTATGGCCGATACAAAAGAAGGTGGCTTTCACTTCTGATGCGGCCAGCATGTCAAGCACCTTGTCTGTAACTCCCGGCACCGGTCCGTCATCGAAGGTCAGAAAGATGGCATCTGTTTCAGGCACATCCCAGGTGAGACCGCCGAACAAAGATTTCAGATAAGCCGGTGTGCGGGTAAAATACATGCAGCAGAAGGGCAACAATGATAATCATTTTTAACTTTACACCCGCTTATGGAAAATGCCGGAAAAGTCAGGCTGCGCTACGCTCCGAGCCCTACAGGGCCACAGCATATCGGGGGTATCAGAACAGCCTTGTTCAACTACCTCTTTGTCAAAAAACACGGAGGCACCTTTGTGTTCCGCAGTGAGGATACAGACCAGACCCGTTTTGTTCCGGGTGCAGAAGAATACATTGTGGATTCACTCCAATGGGCGGGTATCACCATTGATGAAGGCATCCATGTGGGCGGGCCTTATGGTCCTTACCGTCAGAGCGAACGCAAAGACATGTACCGGCAGTATGCGGAACAACTGGTGAAAGATGGTCATGCTTATTATGCCTTTGACACACCGGCAGAGCTGGAAGAGATGCGGGAGCGCATGAGCAGCCAGGGCAACCCGAGTCCGGCATATGATCATATCACCCGTCAGTACATGAAGAACAGCCTGTCACTGAGTCAGGATGAAACAGAAAAAAGGCTGGCCTCCGGCGATGCTTATGTGATCCGCCTGAAGATGCCCAGGAATGAAGAACTGAAGTTCGAAGACCTCATTCGCGGATGGGTGGTATTCAATACCAGTCAGCTGGACGACAAAGTGCTCTTCAAGAGTGACGGCATGCCTACCTACCATCTGGCCAATGTGGTGGATGATCACCTCATGCACATCACCCATGTGGTTCGTGGTGAAGAATGGCTGCCCAGTGCCCCTACACACATCATGCTGTACAGAAGCCTGGGTTGGGAAGACACCATGCCCCGGTTCGCACACCTGCCACTGGTACTCAAACCGGAAGGGAATGGCAAACTGAGCAAGCGGGATGGCGACAGGTTAGGTTTTCCCATTTATACCCTGAACTGGGAAAACCCGTTAACGGGAGAAAAGATCAGCGGACTGGCAGAACGCGGTTTTCTGCCTGAGGCCTATATGAATTTCCTGGCCTTACTTGGATGGCATCCGGGGGGAGACAAGGAAGTAATGACGCCTGAAGAGCTGGTAGAGTCTTTCAGCCTGGACCGGGTTGGAAAATCAGGAGCCCGCTTTGACCCCGAGAAGGCCAAATGGATCAACCAGCAGCATATCAAGATGAAAACCGGAGCTGAACTGGCTGAACTGTTGGCTCCCACCCTGGAAGCTGCAGGGGTTTCAGCTGAGCCGGCATTTGTGGCTGCGGCATGTGAGCTGATGAAAGACCGGGCGGTGTTCATTCCTGATCTCTATGAGCAGGGGAAATTTCTATTCGGGGATGATCTGGAATACGACGAAAAAACCGTCGCAAAAAAATGGAAAAAAGAAAATGCCGGATTGTTTGAAAATCTCCGTGAGCGTCTATTTTTGCTGGAACAATTCAGCGAATCAGAACTGGAAAGAACAGTCCACGATTTTATGGAAGACAAAGGACTGAAAGCAGGAGAAGTGATGCCTGTGCTGAGACTGGCACTGGCAGGCGGATTACAGGGACCACCGGTATCAGCCATGATGGCCCTGCTTGGAAAAGAAAGTTGTGACAACAGGCTGAAAAAAGGTTTTCAATTGTTCAACACCTTGATTTAACTTTATACCATGCCCAAAAAGAAACCTATGGAAGGCAAGCCTGAAGTACATGAAGAACTCGAAGGATTTGACATGCAGATCAACGAATTCGGTGAGATCATCAGTAATACATCGGTCGATAAACTGAACCGTTTCCTCAACAAACATGTAGAGGACAAGAAGTTCAAAGGAATGGATCAACTCCCCTATGCTCAGCATGATGACGATGATGATGAAGACCTGGATGACGATGATTTCGAAGAGGGCGATGACGACCTGGATTTTGATTCAGATGATGATGATGAAATAGCTGATCTGGTCAAGAACATGGAAAAGGATTTCGGAAAAAAAGGTGGTAAGAAAGGCAAGGACTTCGAAGACTTTGACGACGAAGAGATGATAGACGAGTATGGTGAAGAATATGGCGAAGAAGACGACTATGATTTTGACGATGATCTCTGATCATCATACATGATACGACTGACCCGGTGCGACACACCGGGTTTTTTATTGTCTGTTCCTGTTAAAGGTAGAATGCCTCTGTCAATCGTTGATATGATGAATGCCTGGTGCCATCAGGGCCTTCCAGAATGATCTCATCCGTTCGGATCGTCTGCGGTTGCCTGTACCAGGCTGATAAGATCCGGTTCACCGGTTTTCCTGCTCTGCTGTACACATTTGTCTGCCGGCGCAGATACCAGCCGTTATGTATGGCATGTCTGGCATATACCTGATGCACCTCTGCAGGCAGTATCAAAGTAAAAGCCCCGCCTGCAGAAAGTAATTTCTCAGCTCCTGAAAAGAGCACCTCTACAGGCAGAAATGTTGCATCACGTGCCATACGTCTTTTTACATCAGGCACTTCCCAGCCTCCGCTAAAGAATGGCGGATTACATACCACCAGATCATAGGTATGCACGACCGCACTGATCCATTCCTGAAACGATGCCTGGAACACCTGTATCCTGCTACTGAACGGGCTGGCAGCTGCATTATACAACGCCTGCTCTGCAGCATGGACATCCAGTTCAATGGCATGAACCTCAGCCACAGGAAATCTCTGTGCCAGCATAAGGGCAATGAGGCCGCTACCGGTTCCGATGTCCAGTATGCTGCGAACACCTTCACCCTCAGCCCAGGCACCCAGCAACACACCATCCGTACCCACTTTCATAGCTGCATGCTGTTGGGCAATACAGAATTTCTTCATGCGGAATACCTGTGCTTTTTCCTGCATAATGACCCGTTAAAGGTAATGCCGCACAGAAAGAGTATTATTTCGTAACTTCCTGAAAATTTTACTGATGAAAAGACTTCTCCTCTCCCTTTCCATCCTTGGAATCTGGATTCCCGCACAGGCCCAGTTGGTCGTATGGGAAGAACCCAATGACACCACATTCATTTTCTCACTTGCCGGTCCCGGTGTAACAGTTTCCAATATTGAACGGAACTGTGCAGAGGGTGCCAGCGGATTCTACAACTCTTTAGATGCCAATGTTGGCATTGACAGTGGAATCGCTCTTACTTCCGGTTCACTGATCAATGCGGTAGGCCCGAATAACCTGGGTTCTGCTTCTGTAGCCAATGGTTATGATGGCGATGACGATCTGGACGCACTCCTTCCTGGATATCTGACCTATGATGCCTGCTATATCGAGTTTGATATGACCGTGGCTGCTGATACGGTTCGCATAGATTATGTATTCGGGTCAGAAGAATATCTGGAATTTGTGGGCACTTCATTCAATGATGTGTTCGCCTTCTGGGTGAGTGGTCCCGGCATTCCAGATCCGGTGAATATTGCCACCATTCCGGGTACCGATCTGCCGGTAGCCATCAACAACGTTAATTCTACCAGCTATCCTGAATACTATGTAGTGAACGGCGACGGCTCTTCTGATCCTTATGCCAGCGATTCCTCTTATATACAATATGACGGTCTGACAGTGGTTCTTACCGGCGAGATCGCCGTGACCGCAGGCGAGACCTATCACATGAAGATCGCCGTGGCTGATGCCGGCGATATGATCTTCGATACCGGTGTATTCATGCGCACCGGAAGCCTTGGAAGCCTTCGTATGGGTACCGGATATTATGGTGATGGTGAAGCTTTGGTTGCAGCAGAAGAATGCTCCAACGGCTATATTGAATTCACCAACTTTGTGCCCAGCGACCTGGACCTGGTGATCGATTACACGATTGACGGTACGGCCGAAATGGGTGTTGACTATGAAGTGATCGCTGAACAGATCACCATCCCCGCAGGTATGTCAACCGCCATCCTGCCCATCGTTCCCATCAGCGATGAACTGAATGAAGGCGATGAGACCATCATCCTCCACCTGTTTAATCCACAATCAGGTTATGTATATGACGAGGTGGAAGTGATCCTGGCCGACAGGATAGATGCAGATTTCAGCACCAGCACAACTGACGCAACGATCAGTTTTACTGACAATTCTGATCCTGCTGTAGAATGGTTCTGGGACTTTGGTGACGGCACTACCAGTACTGAACAAAACCCTGTACATACTTATGCAGCGCAAGGAAGCTTTGAGGTTTGTCTGACCGTGACCAACGAAAATTCCTGTGCTTCTACCGCTTGCAAAACAGTAAGTGCAGCTACAGATCTGAACGATGCTGCCTCCGGCTGGTTGTCTGTTTACCCAAATCCGGCCAGTGGTTCTTTCACGGTATCGCCGGGCGGAAGTGATGTGTACAGCCTTTCAGTCATTGATCTGAGCGGCCGTATAGTAGCCACTTACCAGGAACTTCTGGGTCAGCAGATCATTGACTGCAGCCAGTGGGCAGCGGGCACCTATATGCTTCGTCTGGACACTGCATCAGGCACCCATTTGGAACAGATCGATATCCGGTAACGGGTACCAATGGCAATGAACAACCCGCCGGTAAGAATTTATCGGCGGGTTTTTTATGTGCTTTGAAGCCATCTTGCTTACCTTCACACCTGAAAAATCACCCCTTTTATGCTGAAGATCATTGCTGCGACCGACTTCTCAGAAGCTGCCAAACATGCTTTACGCTTCATTGTGAATGCAACCCGGAATATGGATCGGGAGATATTGGTCTTAAACGTGGTACATCTGGATGGCCCACCGCCCTCAGCCATGATGAGCTCTATCATAGAATCTCTGAAGACCAAAGCTTATTTTGACTACCAGACCTTATCTGCAGAGATCTCTGCAGAGTTTGGAGAAGAAATTCCCATGCGTTTTCATGCAGAAGTTGGCCATCCTGCTTCACGTATCATACAGCGATATGCTGCTGCAGAAGGGGCAGATCTGATTGTAATGGGCATGAAAGGTTTGTCTGGTGTGGAGAAAGCTTTTCTTGGAAGTGTGGCTGCCAATGTGGCCATGCACAGCAGGTTTCCGGTCATGATCGTACCGGCTGACTGTCAAATATACCCGATAGAACATATTGTAGATGCCACTGACCTGTATCAGGATGAAATAGAATTTGGTGCGGTCATGCAATTTGCCCGACTGTTTGGTGCAGAAGTGAGCATGTTGCATGTTTTTGCTTCAGATGATGCTGTAGAACAAACAAATATTCAGGCTCTGAACGAAGGTCTTGTAAAGAAATATGGCGAGCTGAAAGACGTGCGCTATGTATCTGTCAAAAATGATAATGTGGTCAATGGTATTGAAGCCTACACCAATGAACATCCTACAGACCTGCTGGTTGTTTTCACACACAAACGATTGTTCTACGAACGCTTGTTTGACCGCAGTATTTCCAGAGAGCTGGCTTTCGAATCAAAGGTTGCTCTACTGGTGCTGAAAAGCGAATGACACCTCTTACAGACTAAGGCTTACCCCTGCATTTATCTGAAGAAATCCGGCGGGAAACAATCCTCCGGTGGCCCGGTTCAATCTGGAACTTCTGTAGATCTGGTTGGTCAGGTTCTTTCCTGATACAAAGAATCTGATATCCTTTGCCTGCCCCCGGTCTCCCAGTTCATAAGCCAGATTGGCATCAAGAGTTGTATAAGCCGGCAACTCACCTATGGAGCCGTCTGCACTTTCATTCTCAAAATTGAAGAACTCTGTGAACTGAGGTCCTACATGATTGACCACACTGTTGATCATCCAATGTTTGCTCTCATAGTTCAAACCAACATTGAAGATGACCGGAGTTACATAAGGCACTGCATAATCTGTAACACCACCATCACCATACGTGATAGCAACAGAAGTGATCTGACCAAACTGTGAGATGTCCATTGCACCTTCATATAGTTCGCCGTCCAGATATACCTCAAAGGCACTTCTGTCTGCATTTATCTTATCGATCAATTCCTGCCTGGTGGCCGAAGAATGAACCACCTTGGTCAGCAGATCTGCATCTGATAAAGTGCCGGCAGTAATGGCAGACTGCATATAAGTAAATGCACCTGACAATGTAAGCGCCTGGTCATGTACTCCAAGACTTTTCAAAATATTGTAGGAAGCAGCCAGTTCTGCACCACTGATCCGCACTGCACCAAGGGTCTGAAATGCCTGTGCCCTGGCAGGTGAATAGAAGTTGGAAATGAACATGTTGAATAACGACAACTGTCCGTTCATGGAATTCCTGTTGTTGATCCAGCGGGCACCCAATTCCTGGTTCCAGCTTTCTTCAGGTTGAAGATTGGCAATATCGGGCGATGGCACCACCTCACCATTCAACAACTCATTAAACGATATAGCTGTTGTAGGCGATGAAAATGCCTTGTACACACCGGTGAAGAATTCCCAGTTATTAGAGCCGGAATTGATATCGCGGAACACCAGGCTCAGTCCGGGAGTAAACTCGCCGAAGTCATTGGTAATTTCCCCAAAATCATGGCCTGTATTGGCCGGATCACTACCATTCTGCAGCAGGTCATTTTTGGTCAGATGGATCTGTTCGTACCTGAGGATGGGAATGACGGAAAATCTTCCAAAACGAAAATCGTTGCGCACATAACCAGAGGTAGCCAGTACGGTATAGAATGCGTCTGCAGATGTGCGCCCGCTTCGTGCCCACTTACTGCTGTCTCCCAGAATGGTGATGTCGTGGTAAGTCTCACCATGCACTTTGACCATAGCCTCCAGATTGTTTCCTGCAGCCCATTTCAGGTTGGCCTTCTCATGTGCTCCATAGACCAGGTACTGCCAGCGGCTGTCAGAATTACTTTCTATGCCATTTACCCGCTTACCCACACGTACATAGTCATCGTCAGTAAATTCCAACCCATCCAGGTAAGAATAGAATTGCTGATAATTCTCTTCGCCCACATACTCCTGTACATCAGCAGCATGCACCACAACAGAATTCTGCTTCCACCAATCCCGGTAAAAATCTGATCCATATACCTTGCTCTGCAGACTGAGCTTTTCATTGACCTTGAAATTGTGAACTACATCCAGTCCATACCGGTGACTGGTAAATTCATCAGCTTCAAAAGGATGACGGGTAGGGTCGGTGTCAAATGTGAACGGTGTCATTCCGCTCAATGAATTATTCACATACTCTTTCTGTATCACGATCTTGGTGTACAGGCTTTGTCTGTCAGATAATTCACTGAACCACTTGCCTGAAACATTCATCATATGCAGGTCTGCATTGTCAGTATAACCGTTGAATCTCTTATAGAGTGCCATAAGCTCGGCGCCGCTGTTTCCCCAGGTGCCGCCATAAGAAGCGGAGGCATCCATGTAACCACGTTGACCGCCCTGCACCCGCAAACGCAGGCCTGGATCATTGACCGGTCTTCTTGTTATATAATTGACTACCCCGAAAATGCTGTTTGCGCCATACATCAGGGCATCCGGGCCTTTGATGATCTGAATACCATCCAGTCTGTCTGCAGGTGGATTATAATAGGCTCCGGGTGCAAGATATGGTGCAGGAGAAATTGGAGATCCGTCTTCCAGCAATAGTATCTTGTTAGACCGCCGAGGGTCACTGCCACGAATACTGATATTCGGCCTGTTGGAAATACCCATGTCGCCCGCAATGTTCACACCCGGAACCGTGCGTATCATTTCTTCAGTGCCGATAGGTTGAAACCGTTCCAGCTTCTTGGCAGATATCACATTATTGGTTCCAGTATATCTTGTATCCCATACCTTATACTGTTCGGTAATGGTGATCTCTTCTATTTGTATGGTCTTCTCTGTTAGAGAAATCTCATCCAGATCAAGCGGCTGCCCGGGTTGCACTTCAAATGATGCAGACTGATACGGGTCAAAACCAATGCAGCTGATGCGCAATACATAAGTTCCGGGAGATACATCTTCTATCCGGAACTGCCCGTTCTCATTGGTAAAAGTACCGTGTGTATCGTCCAGGCTGACATTTACAAAAGCAAGCCCTTGTCTGTTGTTCTCATTGATGACCCGCCCGCTCACTGTGGTCTGCTGGGCCATACCGGCAATAGAAATCAGAACAGTACATAGAAAGAGTGATATACGCATAACCTTCATTGTAGATCACAAAAGTAACCTCGTCAAACAAGCTATCCCGGCCTGTTTACATTTCTTTTACATAGGGTTCGTAACTTTCAGGCAGCACTGAAAGCATTTTAATATCATGAAAAATTTCATATTATTTGTATTGGCCTGGAGCATGCTGTTGTCTGTCCATGCGCAAACGGAAAGTAAGAATCCAAATCCCAAACTGATCGTGGGTGTGGTTGTTGACCAGATGAGCTACGATCTACTCTATCGATTCTGGAACAATTATTCAGAAGGTGGATTCAGGAGGCTCGTGAAGAATGGGTACTCCTGTGAGAACACCCATTATAACTATGTACCTACCTATACCGGTCCGGGACATGCAAGCATTTATACAGGTTCTGTTCCAGCAGTGCATGGCATTGTGGGTAATAACTGGTTCGATCCGGTACATAACAATGAATGGTATTGCACCAAAGACACACTGGTGAGTGGCGTGGGTACCATCACAGCAGCCGGACAAATGTCGCCCGCTCCTTTATTGACCACCACCATCACAGATCAGCTGAAGGTTGCTTCCAACGGAAGAGCAAAAGTGGTTGGCGTGGCCATGAAAGATCGTGGAGCCATACTGCCAGCCGGACATGCCGCTGATGCAGCCTATTGGTTTGACGGATACACCAACGCCTTTGTGTCCAGTACCTGGTATATGGAAACATTACCCGCCTGGGTGGAACAATTTAACAAACAGCAATGGGCCAACCAGTATATGGCTACTGACTGGGATCTTTTCCTGCCAAAGAACAGCTACACCAACAGCACTGCAGATAATGTACCCTGGGAAACCCTCCGGGAAGGAGAAACAGCTCCGGTATTTCCGCACATGACCAGCAACGCCAGCAGCATGGAACTGATCAAGGGCACTCCCTATGGAAACAGTCTGACAGTAGATTTTGCCAAAGCTGCTTTGCTGGGAGAAGGCCTGGGCAAAGACCAGCATACTGATTTCCTTTGCGTTTCCTTTTCCAGTACAGACTATGTAGGCCATGCTTATGGTCCATACTCCATGGAAACAGAAGATACCTATATCAGACTTGATCGTGACCTTGCAGCGTTCCTGCAATTCCTGGATACAGAAGTAGGCAGCGGCAACTATCTCTTCTTCCTGACCGCAGATCATGGTGTGGCGCCCACACCGGGTTATATGCAAAGCCTGGAGATACCGGCAGGTGTATTCAGTGAGCTCAGTATGATAACACAAATGGACTCTGTACTGGATGCTGCCATCGGTACTGCTGACTGGATCCTGTCATTTGAGAATCAGCAGGTGTATCTGAACCCGGATGCTGTAGAGCAAAACCAGACCTATACCGGTCATGTGGCAGATGTGCTGCGCAACTGGGCATTCACCTCAGCAAATGGAGTGGCTCATGTGCTCGAAGTAGATGCGCTTGGATACAGCAATATACCTTCGCAGTATAAAGAAATGTATATCAACGGTATCTATCCGAAACGCTGCGGAGATATCCTGTTCGTATTCGAGCCTAACTGGTTCGGTTACAGCAATACAGGCAGCTCACACGGTAGTCAGTATGCTTATGACACACAGGTACCACTACTCTGGTATGGCTGGAAGGTAAGGAATGGAAAATCCTGGACCAGACATGCCATCACTGATATCGCTCCTACCATTGCGGCCATGCTGCGCATTCCGCAACCCAGTGGTTGTATCGGGCAGGTCATCGAAGAAATGAAGTAGTTCTGAATGTATAGTTTTGGAGTATGTGGTCTTTGGTGCTGATAGGATTGGGCGGTGCTGCCGGTGCAGTACTGCGCTATCTGGTAAACCTCTGGAGCCTGACCTGGTATGCCGGCCCCTTCCCCCTGGGCACACTCCTGGTCAATGTAGCCGGATCATTGCTCATTGGCATTGGATGGAGCACTATTGGTAATGACACCACCAGACTACTGCTACTTACCGGTTTGCTTGGTGGCTTCACCACGTTTTCTTCCTTTTCACTGGAAACTGTTCGTCTGTGGGAAGATGGCCAGATGACACTGGCATTGTGGAATATTTTACTCAACAACCTCTCTGCCATCCTTGCCTGTATGGCAGGTTACTGGATCGGGAAAATGCTGCATGCCTGACCTCATCACTGAAAAGGCCTGTATTTGTACCTTTATCGTATCATATTATCATGCAGAAAAAAATAGCTTTTGCCATTGTACTCGTCACCCTGGCCCTGACCCTGGCGGTGATGGTTTATTTCATGTACTTCGTCCACCCGCAACCCGACATGCCTGCACCCACAGACCGTCCGCTCAAACAGGAGGAAGGTGCCGAACACAACGACGCACGCGAAGCCTGGATAGAACAGATGCACCGCACAGCTCCGGGTGCCAACTGGCGGCAGATGGACCGGGAACTTCGTCTGCAACTTGCGGCGAGCCGTTCAGAGCAGTATGCCCTTGGAGGCACACGTGCTGATGTATGGGATACCCTGGCCGCAGGATATGCCGTAGGCAAATGGAATGAAGTAGGCAGCTTCAACACTGCTGGCCGGGTTAGAGCTACAGAGATAGATTTTCAAACCGGAACCGTCTATGCTTTCAGCCAGGGTGGTAATCTTTGGAAAGGCGATCTGGAAGGCGATAACTGGACGGTAATCAATGACAATTTCAACGTACAGTCTGCCATTTTTTTACAGAAGGTGGGCGATGAACTGGTGCTGGTTACCAATGAGTGGGCCGTGCAATCCGTGTACCGTACACCCGATGAAGGCCTGAGCTGGACTGCCTGCGCCGGACTGGAAAACATGACAGCATGGGGCTCCATTCTGGAAGCAGATATGCTCAATAATGAAGAACGCACTCTTTACATACTGGTACAGGAATGGGATTATGTTGACTGGGGTGCGGTCACCGCTCTTTATCGTTCACATGATCTGGGAAGCACCTTTGAGTTCGTGGCCAACTGGCGGGAAGATGTGTATGGTAACACCGAGAACTTTTCCATGTGGGCACCAAGGTATGGCGATGACAGGCTGTATGTGAATGCGGGCAACTTACTCTATACGGTTGATGGTGCCGATGGTGACACCACCTACCTGGCAGAAATACCAGTAACCACCAATGGCACACATATGCTGTCAGGTGTGCAGAATACAGATGGTACCAGCCTGTACCTGGCCACTGCTCAATACGGCGATGGCACTCAGATCTACCGATCATCAGATGCGGGTCTCAGCTGGACTGAATCAGGCCTGGTGGAATCAGGTGCATTCAGCCGCGGAAGCTTTCACAGCAGTCAGCTGGAAACCGGCTATCTGTGGTTCGGTGGCGTCAATACTTTCCGGAGTTTCAACGGAGGAGACACCTGGACCCTGGTCAATGAATGGTGGGAATATTATGGAAATGAAGCCAGCAAACTGCATGCAGATATCCCCTTCATCATGCCGTTCCTGGATACCATCAGTAATGAAGAAACATTACTGATCAGCACCGATGGTGGTCTGTATGCTTCAGATAATTACGGACTGACAAACACCAACATCACAATGGAAGGGATGCGCAATGCCCAATACTATGACCTCTACACGTATCGTCTTGTTACTGATGTGATCTTTGCCGGTGCACAGGATCAGGGCTTTCAGCGCAGCTTCAGCAGCGTTGATGACCAGTATTATTTTGATCAGCTCATCAGCGGCGACTATGGCCATCTGGTTAGCAGCGACGGTGGCGATCACCTGTGGACCGTCTATCCCGGTTTCGCCATGATGATCAATGATGCATCCGGACCTGCTAATATGTTCTTCGGTGATTTTGTGGGCTCCGGCTACCTCTGGCTCCCTCCCATCATGGAAGACCCTGATGATCCGGAAGTATGCTGGTGGGGTGGTGGCGATCATCTGTATAAGTTGAAAAAGAACTTTTCCGGCATTACCTATGAACAATATGATTATGACTTTGATGTTGGATTGGGCGGAACTGCTATTGCCGCTATAGCATACTCTCCCATCGATCATGACCACTGGTATGTGATGATGAGCGACGGTAAATTCTTCCACAGCGATGACCGGGGTATCACATGGACCAAGACCATCGGTTTCGACGGACCTGACAGTCACTATTTCTATGGTTCATCCATCGTGCCAAGTACCACTGAACTCGGTAAAGTGTATATAGGAGGAAGCGGTTACAGCAATCCACCGGTTTGGGTCAGTGAAGATCATGGAGCCAACTTCGTTTCCATGAGTTTTGGTTTGCCATCTACACTGGTATATGACATGGCCATTCTTCCCGGCGACAGTATGCTATTTGCTGCCACAGAAGTGGCTCCCTATGTGTACATTCCCGAAACCGATACCTGGTATGACCTGAGTGGCCTGGATGCACCTTACCAAACCTATTGGGCTGTTGAATATGTAGAAGAGATCAAAACGGTACGTTTCGGCACCTATGGCCGTGGCATTTTTGAATGGAAGCTGTATGAAGAAGAACCACCTCTCAGCATAAGCGGAATCACTTCAGGTTCCTTGCAGATTTTTCCCAACCCGGCCATTGATCATATCGCTGTGAGCATACCGGATCATATACCCAATGCTACCATCACCCTGTATGACAGGAAAGGACAGGCGATCTGGAATACCAGGGCTGCATTGAACAGGAACATCCCCTACTACCTGTCTTTGCCAGGGCTGCCAACAGGCATGTATTTTGCAACTGTTTCAGGAAACAACAAGACCTATACCTCTAAACTGATCATCAACTGATGCGTTCCATACTGCTGATCTGTTTGCTCCTTGTTTCTGGTGCCGGAATGCGGGCACAGATACCTGAACTGGGCGTCAGCAAACGTATGGTGGACACCTGCACCATTAATTTTGACCATCCGGAAGCAGGAGATTATATCAGGCTGTATGCCAGAAATTTTCTGGATGACAGTGCCAGAGGTGTGGTTTCTCCTGCTTTCTATGACACACTTTTTATGATACTGGAGCAGCTGCCTGACTGCACCTTCGAGGTTGCCTCACATACCACCTCTGATGGCCCGGCCGCCAGAAACTACAAGATGTCTCTGCGCCGCTCTTCATTCTTCGTGCATTATCTGGTTACCTATTGCGGAATGAAAAAGGAACGGCTGCAGGCAGTGGGCTACGGAGAAAACTGCCCGCTCATCCAATGTACAGACGGAGAAACCTGCACACCGGAACAAAAAGAAAAAAATCAAAGGCTGGAGATCATGATCCTGAGTACAGGTAATGAAGAACAGAAAACAGCCCAACCGGACTGAACTTTCTCAGAAATCTGATCTCTTTCTGCCGCTTATACTGATCATGGAAGTGCATCGATCAGGTCCTGGTAGCGGTCTTCGAAAGTTCCGGTACCACCGCAACCCAGCTCATCGTACTTGGCATAGATATCTTCGATCCTGTTCTCAGGATCCGGATGGGTACTGAGAAATTCCGGGATACCCACACCACCATCTTCTTCTATCTTTTCAAAGAAGCCGGCAGCACCATATGCAGCATATTCAGTAGGACATAAATAAATGACAGAGTACTCATCAGCCTGCGATTCATCGGCACGACTGAAAGCAAGACCGGACAAGCCGAAGGCAATATCACCCAACACCTGCCCATTCTGTCCAAGCAGCAAACTCAGCAGCAGAGAAACTCCATATTGCTCTGTCAGCTGATCGGTCACATGACGCAGGTCTGCATGGGCTATCTCATGCCCCAGCACACCTGCCAGCTGAGCTTCATTATCCAGATACTTGATCAGCCCTGTATAGACGTAGATGTAACCTCCCGGTGTACAGAAGGCATTGAGCACATTATCATCTTTAATGATCTTGACGTTCCAGACAAACTCATCTTTGTAATAGACTTCACCACTTGCCAGGATCCTGTCGCGAATATCATTGATAAGTGCATAGGCTTCAGGATAGGATGCTTCACTCAGAACAGGATAGGTGGCTGGGTCAGCAGCGATCTCTGCTTCTATCTGTGCCCCCAGGGCTTTATCATCTTCCACACTGAATATATTGATACCGCCGCCCTGAGAACAGGCGGTCAGCAACAGTGCCACGGAGAAAGCAGTGATGATCTTATTGGTCATGTCAGTAGGTTAACAGCTACGAAAGTCCAAATTTCATTCCATTTTTAAAAATGCCTGCGTGGTTTCAAGCACTTCCTGAACACCCCGGGCAAAAGTTTTCTCTGTCCAGGGATGCCTGCTTCCAAAAACATGATCAGCACCATCCATGATATGCAGATGTGTTCTTGGATGCCGAAGTTTGAGTTCCTGTGCCCAGGAAACCGGTACAGCTTCGTCGGCAGTGCCATGTATGTGCAACAAAGGTTGATGTAACTGGTGCATCCTGGCAGGAAGGTCCAGTCTTTCTTTGTGTCTGATATAATCATGGTAAAACTGAATGTCCATTGGCAGCATCTGTCCTGTGCGGCTGTTGCGCACATACTGCACCCCATCTCGCAGCCAGTTGTCGAGCAGATCTCCCATCCAGTACCTGCCCAGATCTGTTACCCCGGCCCAGGAAACCACTTTACTTATCCGGGCATCTTCTGTGGCCCGCAGCATAACGAGTCCGCCACCGCGGCTGTGTCCTATCAGGCTGATATTTGCCGGATCGATCTGATACAATTGTTGTCTGCTGATCAGGTGATCGGTCAGTATCTGCAGATCATCCAGTTCAATGGAAAAATTGTTCGCTGCGAAGGCATCCAGATCAGTCAGTTCCTGTCCGCCTAAGGCCGGAATCCCGTTGTGTGAAAAATTGAATTTACAGAAAACGAAGTTCTGACCGGCAAACCAGTCGGCCATGAGGTTGAAATGTCCCCAGTCTTTGAAACCTTTGAAGCCATGGGCAAAGATCACCAAAGGAAAGGAACCTTCTCCATCCGGAACCCGTATATCAAAGGTGATCGGGCGACCGTGAAGGCCATCCACCCGGTCATCGTATCTCTTCATATTTAGGTGATTTACGGCTTGCAGCGTAACTTGCAACCGGTGTCAAAACTAGACCAAATCAAAGCGCCGATCGCTGCCGAACTGGATATTTTTGAAAAAAAATTCAGAGAGGCCATGCGCAGCCAGGTGCCACTGCTGGATCGTGTCATGTACTACATCGTACAACGGAAAGGCAAGCAGGTAAGGCCCATGTTCGTGCTGCTGAGTGCAAGACTGCACGGAGAAATAGGTGAATCAACCTATACAGCAGCCTCCCTGATCGAATTGCTGCATACCGCCACCCTGGTACATGATGATGTGGTGGATGATGCGCTGGAACGCAGGGGATTTTTTTCTGTCAACGCCTTATGGAAGAACAAGATCGCCGTACTTGTGGGCGACTACCTTCTGGCGAAAGGTTTACTCCTGTCTCTCGACCGCAGAGAACATCGCATGTTACAGATCACTTCCAATGCCGTGAAGGAAATGAGTGAAGGAGAACTCTTGCAGATGGAGAAAGCCCGTAAGCTGGACATTCGCGAAGAGATCTATTACGACATCATCCGGAAAAAGACGGCCAGCCTGATCGCTGCTGCCTGCAGTGCAGGTGCTGCCAGTGTGAGTAGTGATGAAGACCTGATAGAACAGATGCGCACATTTGGTGAACTGATAGGTATCGCTTTCCAGATCAAGGATGATCTGCTGGATTATGGTGATGCCGATATCGGGAAACCCACCGGTATTGACATCAAGGAAAGAAAAATGACCCTGCCACTCATCTATGCGCTGCAGCAGGCAGAGAAAAAAGACAAGCGTCATATCATCCATACTGTTCGTACAAACAACAACGACCCGCGAAAGATCCGGGAGGTGATAGACTTCGTGAAGCAGGCCGGTGGTATAGACTTCGCTGAAAAAGAGATGCTTCGTTACCGGGAAGATGCATTTGCCCTTCTTGACACCATGCCGGAAGGAGAAAGCCGGGAAGCGCTGCGCAAACTGGTCATATTTACTACAGACAGAAAGAAATAAGCTGTCATGGAAGAACAGCCATTGGTTGACAAAGAATACCTGCTGGAGAAATTTCCCGGCAAAGGCGGCTGGACCTATGCAATGATCCCGGAAGTGTTGCAGGATCCGCATGCACCTTTTGGCTGGGTGCAGGTAAGAGGCCGTATTGATTCCTATACATTCGACCATTATAAGCTCATGCCAATGGGCAATGGACACCTGTTCCTGCCAGTTAAAAAATCTGTACGCAAACTGCTGAAAAAAGAAGCCGGCGATACAGTTCATGTCATCCTGTATGCAGATGATACGCCTGTGGAGATCACACAGGAACTGCTGGATTGCTTTGCATTGGAAGATCCGAAAGTGCTGAAGGCTTTTCGTTCTTTAAGCGATGCTGAACAAAAGCGCTTTCTTGAACATATCTACAGTGCGAAAACAGATGATGTCAAAACAAACAGAATAGCATCCATGATATCATCTTTAACTACCAAATCATACTGAACCCATTAACTGAATAATACATGGAAAGAACCGGTATCAACAGGGCGGCAATGGTAATACTGTTAACATGCTTCATGTCATTCATAACCATTGGTCAAAATGCATCTGACTTAAATTCACTGTCTGTCAATGATGAAGCTGCTGTCAAAGCAGCTGTTGACAGCTTTCTGGTTGCACTGGGAAGAGGGGATGTGGAACGTGTGAAAGCCCTGTTCCTGCCCAATGCCAACATTGGCTCAGTGGTTATGCGGGAAGGTGTAACAAAGATCTATACTTCAAGCTTTGAAGACTTTATTGCGAAGCGGGAAGCAGGCAGAAATTTTGAAGAGCCGGTGCGGACTTACACGGTCAACATTTCACAGGGCTTGCTGGCGTTTGTGAGGGCAGATGCAACAGTCGTAATAGATGATATACCCGATCACTTTACCGATGATTTTTTCATTCTGATGAAGGAAGATGGCGAATGGAAATTTCTGAGTGGTTCTTATACGTCCTATCCGTTGGAAGAAACTGAATAAACAGGGAGAGGCTTCACATCCTGAAAAACCCATATTTCAGAATACACCAGATGGCCCGTACGCCGTCTTTCCAGCCGATCTTCTTTCCTTCTTCATAGGTGCGGCCGTAATAGGAAATGCCTACTTCATAGATGCGGATACCTTTGATACGTGCCAGTTTCTGGGTGACCTCCGGCTCGAAGCCAAAGCGCTTTTCTTTCAGTACAAGACTCTTCAGAATGTCTGCACGTACCATCTTGTAGCAGGTCTCCATATCGGTCAGGTTGAGGTTGGAGAACATATTGCTGAAGAATGTAAGGAATCTGTTGCCTATGCTGTGCCAGAAGAACAATATGCGGTGCGGATTTCCGCCCATGAAACGGGATCCATAGACCACATCTGCCTGTCCGGCCAAAAAAGGCTTGAGCAATATGCTGAACTCATGCGGATCATATTCCAGGTCAGCATCCTGCACCACGATCAGATCGCCGGTAGCAAGTTGAATGGCAGTATGAAGCGCCGCACCCTTACCTGCATTTTTTGCATGCTTCTCATACAAGATACTTGCATCCGGGTGCTGTGCGATATACTGTTCCACGATCTGGCCGGTGCGGTCAGTGGAACAGTCGTTCACTACTACCAACTCCATCCGGATACCTTCTGGAAGTTGCACGGTTTGTAAGGTATCCAGAATCCGTACGATGGTGGCCTCCTCATTATAAGCCGGTACCAGTACGCTCAACTTGCTGAAATTCACAGGCTAAAGATACGCCCCCTTGCTGTAATATGTATTTTTAACGCATGAACCACTGGCCTGACGGATTTGAACAACACCTGCAGCAACAACCGGGTGTGCAGTTTGAACAACTGTTGCAGTCGCTTGAGCAGGAGGCGGTGGTATCTGTGCGCATCAATCAGCGCAAGCCTGTTATACGCTTCCATGGTCTGCCGCTGGTGCCCTGGTGTACACACGGCATCTATCTTCCGGAGCGTCCTGTTTTCGCATTGGATCCGCACTGGCATGCAGGTGCCTACTATGTGCAGGAAGCCAGCTCTATGTTTCTGGATCATGTAGTGAAGCAATTGTTTACCCATGAACCCGTCCGGGCCCTTGACCTATGCGCCTCTCCCGGAGGAAAATCAACGCTGTTGTGTGATGCTTTACCATCGGGCAGTATGCTGGTGAGCAATGAAGTGATCCGTTCCAGAGTAGGTACCCTCAGAGAGAATATCACAAAGTGGGGACATGAACAGGTGGTGGTCAGCTCTGCAGATGCAAGTGCGTTTGCGGGCCTGCCGTCGTTCTTTGACCTCATCGTGGTGGATGCCCCATGCAGCGGATCAGGATTGTTCCGGAAAGATGCCGATGCCATGGATGAATGGAATCCCGACAATGTGGCGCTTTGTGCAGCAAGACAGAACAGGATTCTTGATGATGTCTTACCCGCATTGCAAACAGGTGGAGTGCTGGTGTATTCCACCTGCAGTTTTTCGGAAGAAGAAAACGAAGCGGTGATCAGTCGCTTACTGAAAGACCATCATTTGGAAATAGTGCATCTGGAGGTACCGGCAGAATGGAATATTCTGCACTGCGGACCGGAGGAAGGATGCTTTCGGTTCTATCCCGACAGGTTGCAGGGGGAAGGATTCTTCCTGGCGGTGATGCGGCTTCGCGAAAACAGTCCTGCTGACCGATCATTTCGTCCGCAAAAACTTCCTGAACGGTCAACAGCTTATGATGAGCAGGCCTGGACAGACATGACCGGTCGTGCCGATGGTTGTTTCTACAGCTGGGATGAGGATACCTGGCGATGGCCGTTGCAAAGGGAACATGACTGGCTGCAAATATGTGCTGCGGTTCCTGTTGTGCAGGCCGGTGTGCTGGCTGGCAGACAGAAAGGCAAAGATCTGTTGCCCGGACACGGACTCGCCATGAGCGGATTGTATCATGACGAAATACCGGTCATCTACCTCGATGAGAAACAGGCATTGAAATATCTGCGCAGGGAAGAACTTGATCCCGCTTTGTTTGAATCAGGATGGTCTCTTGTCGGTTTCAACGGTGCCATACTGGGGTGGGTCAAAAAAATACCCCATCGGATCAACAACTATTATCCGATGGGGTATCGCCTGAGAAAGTAGTCATTACTTTTTGACAGGTTCATCCAGGCTGAACTGGATAGGCAACACCATCTGCACACTCACGGCTTTTCCATCCTGCATACCCGGCCGCCAGTCAGGCATGGCATTCACCACCCGCAGCGCTTCTTCATCAAGTGGTTTGGCTGCCCCTTTGACTACCTGAGCCTGGGTCACATGCCCTTCAGCGTCAAGAACGAATTGCACCATCACCCGTCCGAACACGCCATCTTTTTTGGCAGACTCCGGATACACAACCTGTTCGGAGAGGTACTTGATCAGGCCGTCCATTCCTCCGGGAAATTCAGGCATCTGCTCCACCTGCTGATATACTTTATCAGTGGAGGTTTGCGCTGCCGCAGGTGTATTGATGAGGCTGAACATACCCAGTAAAGGCAGCAGTAATGCAAGACGGATAACAGTTGTTTTCCAGGAAGATGATTCTTGTAACATCATGATTCGCTTTTTTAAGGTGGATGATTGGTAAAAATTATTGGTCAGTAATGCCGGCTCAATACCCAGTCGGTATGCCAGCAGAGTGTCGCGGTAAAAATGCGGTGCATCTTTTCCTGCCTGTTCATCGGCAATGTACTCATGCACGAGCCTGATCTCCCGCTCCAGCAGCCAGGCAACAGGATTGAACCAGCACAGGCAACGTACAAACTCGTATAACAATACATCAACAGAATGCAGTTGCCTCACATGCACCATTTCATGATCCAGGATGACCTTTCCGGTGTCTATGGATAATCCTTCCGGCATAAAAACAAGTGAAAAGAAACTGGCAGGTGAATGATCTTCGGGTATGCGGATGATTCGCTTGTTGCCCACCACTTCTTTCGGCAATCGCCAGGCCATCCATAATAATCGCACTACCCGTATCATCAGCACCAGAAACAAGGCCGCAGTTATCAGCAGATAGACCCATTCTGCTATTCCCCAGGTGATGTTGCGGTCAAGTGTGTTCATGCTCTGGTCAACGGTCTGCACGATGAAAGTATCCAGCACCTGCACACGGCCCAGGGTTTCGCCACCGGCACTGCCACGGAAAAAATAAGGGTGCAGCAACGCTACCGGTATGATGGCCAGCAGGTAAAAACGTTTCACCTGATGATGTACGGATGCAGAGAACAGCAGTTTGTAGAATCCGTACAGCACGAGCATGGCCAGCTGTACTTTGATGAATAATACTTCGGTACTCATGGCTTTTGTTTTTTGGATCGCTGCACAACGCGAAGGATCTCATCGAGCTCTTTCGCAGAAAGATCTTCCTTTTGCGCAAAATGGGAGACCAGATTGCTGACCGATCCACCGAAATAATCATGAAGCAATCCACCGGTGATAAACTTGCGGTATTCTTCCCTGCTTACCAGAGGAAAATATTCGTGGGTCTTCCCATATGAATGATGACCTACAAATCCCTTGGTCTCAAGTATGCGCACGATGGTAGATACTGTTGTATAAGCAGGTGTCGGATCGGGCATGCGTTCCAGGATATCACGAATGAATCCTTTCTCCAGTTCCCAGAGTATCTGCATCACCTGCTCTTCTGCTTTGGTCAGCTCTTTCATAAGGCAAACGTATAACTAATTGTTTAGTTATACAACTAAAAACTTAGAAATATATTGCGGTTGACAAAAATATGACGGTACTGAGTGCACTTTCAACCCGGCATATGCAGCATACACAGCTTCTGATTTATTGCTGCAAAACGAACGCAGCCCAATAGTATGGAGCAAAGCGTTTGCTCATGGAATCTCGGGTGCGTGCAAAAGCTTCCTGTATAGAAAGTCCTGCAGCCAGGTGGCCGTAGAAGGTCTGCATGAAGAGGGCGGTTTCCTTGTCACTCACCTTCCATAGACTCATGATGGTGTGGTCCACCCCTGCCAGCGCAAAGCCACGCTGTAGTCCAAATACCCCCTCGTTTGCATCCACCGCACCCAGACCTGTTTCGCAGGCACTGAGTACGACCAGTTTCGTTTTATGCAGATCGAGGTAGCTGACCTCTGCTGCGGTAAAGATGCCGTCCTGCAATCCCCCTGAAGGCCTGTCGCCCTGCCAGCTTCTGTTGCCTCCGGCCAGCAGGATACCGGAGCGATGTAAAGGATCACCCTGGCTGTTGTCCAGGAAGAATCCGTGTGTGGCTATATGGAGGATATCCGGAGCATGATCGCCGCTGAAACCACGAACCAGTTCTTCGGTGGCAAGGGTACCGGTCACTTCTTCCACCTTCCACTTTGTTTCTTTGATCTGCCGGTCAATGCCCTGCACTTCAGCGAGGGTACCGGGAAGGTATTTCCAGTTGTCGCCACGGGTGATGACACTACTTTCGGCCGACAGTGGAATATCTGTTGATGCTGTTTCCACACCTTTCACCGCAGAGCGCAAAGCATCATCGCTGGCATCATACTGCACCCCACCTATCATCGTGAGGGTGGCATTGCTTTTCAATGTGCTTTCTGTGGCCCGTTGCACGACAGCTTCCGGGCCTGCCAGCTGAATGAGTTCCATCTGCTGAAATAAAAAATGATCCAGTTTGTCAGGTACGGCACTCAGGTTGACCAGATTCATGATACCCGCCGGCGTGTAATAGACTCTCTTACTATGCTGCACAAAAGGCATCAATGGCTTCCAGGTAGTGGCAAAGACACGATCGCCCTGAAAGAGCAGGCTGTCTTCATCTAGTTCAGGAAACGTGTAGAGTCTGCTGATGCGGTCCTGTACAGATTCTCCCTCTTTGTTCTCCAGTAACTTCTCCAGTGTTGCTTCTTTTCCAATAGAAACGAACATTGTGTTGCCGGTATCATTCAGGATCAGTGCGCCAAGTTCCCAATGCTTTACATGTGCTTCTTCAAAGACCGGATAACGCAGAAAGAGCACATAACATTCGCCTTCCTGCAAAGCGCTGCTTAATGCATGGGCAGTTACAGATGGCACAAATGTGATGTCCTGACCTGTGCGCAGGGTGAGATCCTTCTCCAATTGTTCAGTGCGTTGCTGCAAGGAATCGATCAGCGAAGACGGCACCTCCTGATCAGTCTCCCTGCCCGCCAGACCACTCAGATACAATCCGGTTTCCATCCATTCCTGATACATGCTTCGTATGGCTGCATCCGGATGTTGCTCCATGCTTCTTCGTGCAGCAGTACCGCTGTACAACAATAGTGATCTGTTCAGTAACTGATAATTGAGCATTCGCTGAAAGTGCAGGCTGCCCGGCTTCGCATACCGAACTACCATGTCGTTGTAGATGTCAAAATCAAAACGGAAAGTGGTCAGATAGTCTTCCTGCTCAGCTGCCGACAACACTGCAAAAGTTTCATTCAGCCGGGCCACTTCTGCATCCAGTACTTTTTCATATAAAGTGAGAGCAGAATCTGTTTGACCCAGGGCACCCAGTATGCCTGACAGGCGACTGTAGCTGGCCGTGAGAATGGGATGTCCTTCCGGGTATTGCTGTTGCCTATCAGACAGCACCTGCTCTGCCACAACCAGCGCTTTCTCCGGTTGATGCATGCGCATATATAATTCAGACAAGTTGTCTTTCCAGGTGGTGCCGTTCACATTGATGTCTGCATAATAGGTATCAGACAACCGTATGGCTTCAAGATAGGAATGTTCAGACGCATCAAAGTCTTCCTTATCCATCTGATAACCCGCCATGGCTTCCAGTGCATAGGCATATTCGAAAGATGTATCAGCATGCAGGGCCAGTGATTCATCCAGGGCATAAGTGAACATGGATCCGGCTTCATCGTACATGCCCACATTGGTGTATAAACGACCCAGTGATAGTGCGCTGTTCACAGCCAGTTCTCTGGTCAGAGCATCGCCAAAGAAGATGTATTCCATACTGGTGGTATCCTTCGCCATGCGCAGGCGAAAGCCAAATACCTGCTGGCTGTATTGTATGGCCTGAAACTTTCTTCCCACCCGATCATAGTAGGTGGCCAGATCATCCAGCCTGCTGTAATAATCCAGACTGTCTTCATCTGATATGGCTGCTGACAGCGCAACGGTTTCCAGCCAGAGCTTCTCTGCAGCTGCATAGTTACCTGACTGCATCTGGTATTCTGCCATGCTTGATGCGATATCGATATGCTGTGCAGTATCACGGTCTGCAGTAAAATTGTTATACAAACGACCATAGATATCCATGGCTTCATCTTCGCGGTTGAGCTGCATGATGACATCGGCGGTAGCCAGGTCCCAGGCATTCAGAGATCCAGCTTCTTTTGCTATCTTTCTTCTTGACTCCAGGATATGCAACGCATCCTGATCGCGGAAAGCTGCGGAGAGGAAGGAAATATAATTCAGGGCTGCATCTGTGCAGACCACTGCTCCGTCTTTACCGAGTGTATCGCAGGTAAGCAAAAGGGCATCAAATTGTTCAAAGCCGGCTTGCTCATGGCCAAGGTTCACTGCCATGGATGCTGCCCGCGACATATAGCTTACTGTAGTCTCTGTGGGTTTACCTTTCTCGTAACTTCCACGAATGGCATAGCGATAACATTCCCATGCCTTATCTGATTCAGCATAGGATTCCAGCATTAGGCCAAGCAAATGCCATTTGTCTGAAGAGGCTTCCTGGTCTGTGCCCATCTGCGCCTTCTCCAGTTCATAGCTTCTGATGGTCCAGTGATGACCGTTCTGTTCATCGCCAAGAGTGAAATAATACTGTGCCAGGCTGCTGGCTGCGAAAGGATAGAGAGGGGAATCTTCGCCGTATTTCTTCCTGAAATATTCTTCCATCAGCAGGCACATGTTCAACCCGAGGCGCTGATCCATACCAGGCAAAAGATTGCTGCTTACAATGCCGATGACCTCTTTTATACCGATAACTGAATCTGCATGGAACATATAGTAGTTCTCTTCCTGACCACTGGCATCATACTGGGTCACGAGTCCTTCCCGCAAACCATTCGCCATCGCATAGTGGTACTTCAGTTTGCCATTGTCATATTCATCGTAGGGGCCATCCATGACGTCATTCACATAGGTGACACCTTTCTGCATATTGCCATCAATGAAATAAAATCGGAAGTAACCGTTCTTTTTCCCCTTCACCACCGGACCTTCCCGCATGAGATTTCCGTTGTCGTAATACTCTTTATAGGTGCCGTCCGGAAAATCGTCTGTATAGTTACAACTCCATTTCAGTTCTCCGTTCTCATAGAACTGTTTGGCCGGACCCTGCATCAGGCCATCAGCAAACGTGTATTCATAGCTCACAGTTCCGTCTCTGAAGAAACCACGGCTCACGCCGTGTATGGTATCGGGCAACACGGAACGCAGTTCGCCCTCCCAGACGAGGGTGCCATCGATGGCATATTCACGTGTGAATCCTTTCGGTTCTCCCTTTTTATAATTGACCAGGTAGTATCGTGTGGCTCCGGAGGGGTTGTCGGTCACCTGGTCATCCTGTTGGAAATAGATGACCCATTCGCCTGTGCGCAAACCTTCCTTATCGGTTCTATTGGGTGCATTCACCTGGGTCAGGGCCTGTACAAACTGACCGGCCAGCAACAGAAAGAGCAGGATCTGCTTCATACAGTTAAAGTTACAACAACAAAAAAGCCGCTACATCATGATGCAGCGGCTGGTTATTATGCATAAGTAATTTATTTGATGATCATACCGGCGGCTACCGTGTTGTTGGTGCCTTCATCAATGATGATGATGGAACCGGTCTCGCGGTTCTGGCGGTATTCATCGTAGAAGAGTGGCACGGTGGTTCGGATGCGCACCCTGCCTATCTCGTTCAGTGTAAGGGTATTCACATCCTGGATACGATGCAGGGTGTTCACGTCCACTTTGTAGAGGATCTCTTTCACTACACAACGGGCATCGCGGGTGGTATGCTTAATGGCATATTTTCCTCCCGGCTGCAGGCCGTTCTTCTCGCTCATCCAGCACAGCATGATGTCTATATCCTGACCCTGATCGGGAATGTTGTTCTCTCTGACCAGCATATCTCCGCGACTGATATCGATATCGTCTTCCAGTAGCACGGTCACGCTTTGAGGCGGGTATGCTTCGTCCAGATCTCCATCAATGGTTTTGATGGCAGCGATCTTGCTGGTAAGACCAGAAGGCAGGTGCATAACGGTATCTCCGGGTTTCATCACACCACCGGAAACACGACCTGCATAACCGCGGTAGTCGTGGTATTCATCGCTCATTGGGCGAACCACATACTGTACCGGAAAACGCACGTCGATAAGGTTATGATCGCCACCAATGTGCACGGTCTCCAGGGTGTACAGCAAGGTTGGACCTTCATACCAGCTCATGGTCTCGCTGCGTTCCACCACATTATCGCCTTTCAGGGCGCTGATGGGAATGAAGCGCACGTCCTGCACGTCCAGTTTGGAAGAGAAATGCTTGAATTGCTCTACCACTTTATCGTAAGCTTCCTGGCTGTAATCAACCAGGTCCATCTTGTTGATACAGATCACGATGTGCGGGATCTGCAGCAGCGATGCGATGAATGCATGGCGATAGGTCTGTTCCACCACCCCATTTCTGGCATCCACCAGAATGATGGCGAGGTTAGCTGTAGAAGCACCGGTCACCATGTTGCGGGTGTACTGAATATGACCTGGTGTATCTGCGATGATGAACTTACGTTTGGGCGTAGCGAAGTAGCGGTAGGCCACATCAATGGTGATGCCCTGCTCCCGTTCTGCTTTCAGACCATCGGTCAGCAGAGCGAGGTTCACGTATTCTTCACCTCTTTGTTCTGAGGTTTTTTCAATGGCCTCCATCTGGTCCTGGAAAATGGACTTGCTGTCATACAACAACCGACCTATCAGGGTCGATTTTCCATCATCCACACTACCCGCTGTGGTAAAGCGGAGCAGTTCCATATTGAGATAACCATGGTGGTCAAAAGTGCCGTCTTTGATCAAATGTTCCATACTGGCTGTATCGTTTCCCGATGTTTAGAAATATCCTTGTTTCTTCCTGTCTTCCATAGAAGTTTCGCTCCGCTTATCGTCGGCCCGGTTACCACGTTCTGTGACCCTGGTCGTGGCCACTTCATAGATGATCTTCTCAACGGTGTCTGCATCGCTTTCAATAGCTCCGGTAATGGGCAGGTCACCGCAGGTGCGGAAGCGGATCATGCGCTTGCTCACGGTCTCATTCTCACGCAGTTTCACCCAGGTGGGATGCGTGGAGATGAAGGTGCCGTCTCTTTCGATGACCTCTCTTTCATGTGCGAAGTAGAGTTTAGGCAGCGGAATGTTTTCCAGCAGGATGTACTGCCAGACGTCCATTTCGGTCCAGTTGGAGATGGGGAAAACCCGGAAGTGTTCGCCTATATGTTTCTTGCCGTTGAACAGGTTCCAGAGTTCCGGACGCTGGTTCTTCGGATCCCACTGGCCGAACTCATCACGGTGGCTGAAAAATCTTTCTTTGGCACGGGCCTTTTCTTCATCACGGCGGGCACCACCCATGGCAGCATCAAACTTATGTGCTTCTACTGTTTCCAGCAGGGTTACAGTTTGCAGGGCATTGCGACTGGCATTGATCCCTCTTTCTTCCACAGCTGTACCGCGGGCGATACTGTCTTCCACATGCCCTACGATCAAACGTGCACCCATCTCATTCACGAGCCAGTCGCGATACTCGATGGTTTCAGGGAAGTTGTGTCCGGTATCAATGTGTACCAGCGGGAAGGGGATGCGGGCCGGCCAGAATGCTTTTCGTGCCAGGTACACCATGAGAATGGAATCCTTTCCGCCGGAGAACAGCAGTGCAGGATTCTGAAACTGGGCGGCTACTTCCCGCATCACGAAGATGCTTTCGGCTTCCAGTTCACGTAAATGGGTCAGACTATAAGACATGATTCGGTTATGCTTGTTGTTGGATGATTGGCAGGATGAAATCGAGCAGCATGCGCACACTTTCTTTCACAGACATCTGGTCTGTGCGGATCTCCAGGGCAGGATGTTCAGGTGCTTCAAAAGGAGCGGTGATTCCGGTAAAATCAGGGATCAGTCCTTTTCTTGCCTTGGCATACAATCCTTTCACATCGCGGGCCTCACAGACCTCAAGGGGTGCGTTGATATAGACCTCCAGGAAATCTTCAGCACCAATGATGTTACGTGCCATTTCTCTGATCTCGTTGGTGGGGCTTACAAAGCTGTTCAGGGTGATAATGCCGCAGTTCAGAAAGAGCTTGCTGACCTCTGCTATGCGGCGGATGTTCTCTATTCGATCAGTATCGCTGAAGCTCAGGTTGTTGTTGATACCGGAGCGGATATTATCGCCATCCAGCAACATAGTGAGCAGTCCACGCTGGTGCAGCTCCTTCTCTATATGCTGGGCAATGGTACTCTTTCCTGAGCCTGACAGTCCGGTCAGCCAGATCACTTTGGCACGTTGTCTCAACAGCGCTTCTTTATCAGACCGCTGCAGGATCCTGTCAAAAATGGGGTGGATATGCTCCTGAACACTCATAATTGGCGCCGCAAAGGTACAAAACCTTCGTCAGTTACTTGACAGTCAAATGCCTTTCGGGGTTGTATCTGCCGGCATTTTTCCCCGATCTGATACGTTATTGCCTTCGTTGTGGTCTTTCCAACCACTGTCTCCAGATCTTTGCAGTTACCCTTCAGGATGGCCGGAGAACCAAATTCATGGCGTTATTGCAGAAAAATGAGGTTCGCAGATGTTACCGCCATCATGTCAGACAGGAAAGCAGCTAACCGGCAGTTACAGCTCAGGATTGCTGCTGCCTGGCCAGGCGACTACCCAGTATCAGCAGGACCAGCGACAGGAAGATCACGATGAGCAGCAGCCCTTCATTGACCATCTCCATCCTGTATTGCTCAGGGATACTGAGGAAGAGGAGGATGGTGATCAACCCGCGGGGAGCGAACCAGATCATCGGGT
>ERZ795053.1478-NODE-1478-length-29832-cov-11.636532_pt1 | contig 29832 bp, 27 predicted proteins | sample MGYA00375137_ERZ795053 | MGnify/ENA primary metagenome ERZ795053 (study PRJEB30182, sample SAMN05720284) | activated sludge metagenome | isolation source: Anaerobic digester | place: Hong Kong | collected 2014-12-17 ...
GCGCTGACGCGCCTGATGGAGCTGGGCGTGCCGCGCTACCTGCTGAACGCCACCGTGCTGGGCGTGCTGGCGCAGCGGCTGGTGCGCACGCTGTGCAAGAACTGCCGGGAGCCTGACGACGACCCGGCGTCCCGTGAGATGCTCGCCGATGCCATCAAGCCCTGGAAGCTGAACAGCGAGCCGCGCCTCTACAAGCCGGTGGGCTGCATCGAATGCCGCATGACCGGCTACCGCGGCCGCATGGGCATCTACGAGCTGCTGACGGTGAGCGAAAACTTCCGCCAGCTGTTGCACGACGAAAAGGGCCTGACCGAGCTGCGCAAGCAGTCCGTGGCCGACGGCATGCGCCCGCTCCGGCTGGCCGGCGCGCTGCGCGCGGCCGAGGGCGTGACCACGCTTCAGGAAGTGATCTCGGCGACCCCTCCGATGGGGTCATGACGGACATCCCCCTGAGTCGCTGACGCGCCTCGGCGCTCGCCGCCAGAGGCGTCGGCCCTTCGGCCTGTCCAGACCTGCGCAGGCAGGTCTGGATCTGCGGGCCTCAGTTCCTCTCTCTCCGGGAGGGTGACACCGCCAGTGGTCGGTACAGGTCCGGCCACGGCGGTTGCCGGTACGGCCTGCTCCGCGGCCTTTCGTCCCTTGATGCGCCCGATCCCGGTAGCAGACTGGAGCGAAGCCGCGCCAGCGTGCATTTCGTTGCAACCGCCACTTTCCGGCGCTGCATGGCCGTGCCGGCACCCCGGCTTACGGGTTTTCCCGTGCTTAGTGGAATCCACATGCGGAGCGCGGGGTTTGTTGCGCAGAATTCCGAGGACATCTATCCGAGGAGAAGTGCAATGCACATCAAGAGCCAGAAGGATTTCTTCGCCGGGCTGCTCTACATCGTGATCGGCATCGGCTTCGCGATCGGCGCATCCAACTATTCCGTGGGCGATGCGGCGCGCATGGGCCCAGGCTACTTTCCCCTGTTGCTGGGGGTGCTGCTGGCCATCATCGGCGCGGTGGTGGCCTTCCGCGCGCTGGTGATCGAGACACCGGATGGCGACCCGGTCGGACCCTGGGCCTGGAAGCCGCTGGCCTACATCATCCTGGCCAACTTCCTGTTCGGCATCCTGCTGGGCGGCATGCCGAGCCTGGGCATTCCGGCCATGGGCCTGATCGTCGCGATCTTCGCGCTGGTCATCGTGGCGGCCAGGGCGGGCACGGAATTCAAGTGGAGCGAAGTGATCATCCTGTCCGTCGTCCTGGCGGTCGGCAGCTGGATCACCTTCGTCTGGGGCCTGAACCTGACGCTTCAGGTCTGGCCGAGCTTCATCAGCGGCTGAAGGAGGGCACACCATGGATCTGCTGGAACACCTTTCGCTCGGGTTCGGCGTCGCCTTCACGATGCAGAACCTGCTCTACGCACTGATCGGCTGCCTGCTGGGCACGCTGATCGGCGTGCTGCCGGGCGTCGGCCCGGTGGCCACCATCGCCATGCTGCTGCCGGCCACCTACGCGCTGCCCCCGGTGGCGGCGCTGATCATGCTGGCCGGCATCTACTACGGCGCCCAGTACGGCGGCTCCACCACCGCCATCCTGGTGAACCTGCCGGGTGAGGCCTCGTCGGTGGTGACGGCCATCGATGGCTACCAGATGGCGCGCCAGGGCCGGGCCGGGCCGGCGCTCGCGGTGGCGGCCATCGGCTCGTTCTTTGCCGGCTGCTTCGGCACGCTGGTGCTGGCGGCGTTCGCGATTCCGCTGACCGAGGTCGCGTTCGCCTTCGGTCCGGCGGAGTACTTCTCGCTCATGGTGCTCGGTCTGCTGGGTGCGGTGGTGATGGCGTCCGGCTCGCTGCTCAAGGCCATCGGCATGATCGTGCTGGGCCTGCTGATCGGCATGGTCGGCACCGACGTCAACTCGGGCGTGGCGCGCTACTCGTTCGACATCCCGGAGCTGACCGACGGCATCGGCTTCATCGTGGTGGCCATGGGTGTGTTCGGTTACGGCGAGATCATCGCCAACCTCTCGCATTCGGACGAGAAGCGCGAGATCTTCGTCAACAAGGTCACCCACCTCTACCCGAGCAAGGAAGACTGGAAGCTGATGATGCCGGCCGTGCTGCGCGGCACCGCGCTGGGCTCGGCCCTGGGCATCCTGCCGGGCGGCGGCGCCACGCTGTCGGCCTTTGCGTCCTACACCATCGAGAAGAAGATGCGCCTGAAGGGCGGCGAGGCGCCGTTCGGCAAGGGCAACATCCGCGGCGTGGCGGGCCCGGAGTCGGCCAACAACGCGGGCTCGCAGACCTCGTTCATCCCGCTGCTGACGCTGGGCATTCCACCCAACGCGGTGATGGCGCTGATGGTGGGTGCCATGACCATCCACAACATCCAGCCCGGGCCGCAGGTCATGACCAGCAACCCCGACCTGTTCTGGGGCCTGATCGCCTCCATGTGGATCGGCAACGCCATGCTGGTGATCCTGAACCTGCCGCTGATCGGCATCTGGATCAAGCTGCTCACGGTGCCTTACCGCTGGCTGTTCCCGGCCATCGTGCTGTTCTGCGCCATCGGTGTCTACACCACCAACAACAACACCTTCGACGTGTGGATGGTGGGCTGGTTCGGCGTCATCGGCTACATCTTCATCAAGCTCGGCATGGAGCCGGCGCCACTGCTGCTGGGCCTGGTGCTCGGCCAGATGATGGAAGAAAACCTGCGGCGCGCGCTGCTGCTGTCGCGCGGCGACTGGAGCGTGCTGGTCACGCGGCCGCTGTCGGCCACGCTGCTGGCCATGGCGGCGGCGCTGCTGGTGATCGTGCTGCTCCCCGCGGTCAAGAAGGGGCGGCAGGAAGCCTTCGTCGAGGACTGACGCCGCATCCGCGGCGGCCCCTCCTGCGGCACCCTGGCGGTGCCGCTTTTCGTTGGTGCCGCGCCTCCGCTGCCCGGCGAGGCCTCTGCCATCCGCATCGGCCACAATCGGTACCTTGCCGCCTCCGCCGACCGACCGATCCGACATGCCCGCCGCCCACCCGCTTCGCGCGACCCTGCACCAGGAGGTCCACGCCAGGCCGCCGGAATCGCTGGAAGCGCCGCTGGCCATCTCCCACATCGTGATGTGGGTCGATGCTGCAACGCGCGCGCAGAGCCGGGCCCACCTGCAGTCGCTGCTGGAGGCCACGGGCCGCAAGCTGCCCGAGGACACCACGAGCTTCCTGCGGATCGATCTGGGCGAGTTCCGGCTGCGCTGGGAACAGCACACCGAGTTCGTCGCCTGGACCTTCATGCGCCCCATGCGCGCAGACGAGCTGCTCACCTTGAGCCAGGGTGCGCCGCAGCCGGCCGCCACGCTGGCGCCTTCGGCCTGGCGGCAGGATCTTCCCGGGCAGTGCCTCACCCAGGTCGACCTGTGGGCCGTGCCGCGGGCCGAGGTGGACGGCGCCGCCGTGGTGCGCCAGATCTTCGATGCCAGCACGGTCACCGGCTCCACCGTCATCAGCAACAGCTGCGACCTGCACACCGACATGCAGATGCGCGGCGACGGCAGCATCCGCATGCTGGTGCTGGTGGGCGAAAGCGCGCCGGGCAAGGTGTCGCCGCGCCGGCTCGGCCGGCTGGTGCAGCGGCTGCTGGACATCGAGACCTACCGCATGGCCGCGCTCATGGGCCTGCCGGCGGCGCGCGAATCCGGCGCCTGGCTGGCCGAGGGCGAGGCCGAGCTGGCTGCATTGGCCCAGGCTGTGCGCCAGGCCGCGCGGGAGGACGAAGCCGAGCTGCTCGACAGCCTGACCCGGCTGGCCGCCGAGCTGGAGGGCCGCTACGCGGCCACCCACACACGCTTTTCCGCCAGCGCCGCCTACTTCAACCTGGTGGAGCAGCGGCTGGCCGACATTGCCGAGACGCGCATCCTGGGCATGCAGTCGCTGCACGATTTCATGCAGCGCCGGCTCGCGCCCGCCATGGCCACCTGCAGCTCGGCCGAGCAGCGCCAGGCTGCGCTGTCGCAGCGCATCGAGCGCGTGAGCGGCCTGCTGCGCACGCGCGTGGAAGTGGAACAGCAGCAGAGCAGCCGCGAGCTGCTGGCCACCATGAACCGCCGCCAGGACCTGCAGCTCAAGCTCCAGTCCACGGTGGAGGGGCTGTCGGTGGCGGCCATTTCCTACTACGTGCTCGGCCTGCTGGGCTACCTGGCCAAGGGCGCCCAGAAGCTGGGCTGGCCTTTCACCCCCGAAGCCACCATCGCGGTGGCCGTTCCCGTCGTCGTGCTGGTGGTGTGGTGGTCGCTGCGCAGCGTGCACCACAGCATCGTCGGCCGCGACGACAACCCTTGAACCTCGATCATGTTCACCTACAACAGCACCTACCTTTCCGAGCGCCTGCCAGTCTTCGCCCGCAACGCCGTGGCCACTTCCCACCCGCTGGCGGCGCAGGCCGGGCTGCGCGTGCTGCAGCAGGGCGGCAATGCGGTCGACGCGGCGGTGGCCGCCGGTGCGGCCATGACCATCTGCGAGCCGGTCAGCAACGGCCTCGGCAGCGACGCCTTCTGCATCCTGTGGGACGGCCAGCAGCTGCACGGCCTGAACGCCTCCGGCCGCGCGCCCGCCGCCTGGACCAGTGGCTATTTCGAAGGCAAGTACCCCGGCTCGGTCAACCCACCCAAGCGCGGCATGGACGCCGTCACCGTGCCGGGCGCGGTGGGCGCCTGGGTGCAGCTGAACCAGCGTTTCGGCCGCCTGCCGCTGGGTGACGTGCTGGCCCCGGCGATCGAGATCGCCGAGCGCGGCTACCTCTTGCCGGTGGTGGTGCAGCAGAAGTGGGCGGCGGCGGTGCCGGAACTGCAGGGCCTGCCGGGCTTCGCGCAGGCGTTCATGCCGCGCGGCCGCGCGCCCGAGGTGGGCGAGCTGTTCCGCTTTCCGGCGGCGGCCAGGGCGCTGCGGCTGATCGCCGAGACCAAGGGCGCCGCGTTCTACGGCGGCGAGATCGCGCAGGCGATCGAGAAGTTCTCGGCCGAGCACGGGGGCGCCCACAAGGCCAGCGATTTCGAGGCCTACCAGCCCGAGTGGGTCACGCCCATCGGCACCGACTACCGCGGCCACACGCTGCACGAGATCCCGCCCAACGGCCAGGGCATCGCGGCGCTGATCGCGCTGGGCATCCTGCGCGAGTTCGATCTGTCGGGCATGGGCGCCGACAGCCTGGATGCCACGCACCTGCAGATCGAGGCCATGAAGCTCGCCTTCGCCGACGTCTACCAGTACGTGGCCGAGCCATCGCGGATGGCGGTGACCCCCGCGCAAATGCTCGACGAGACCTACCTGCGCGAGCGTGCCAGACTCATCCGCATGGATCGCGCGCAGGATTTCGGAGCCGGCAACCCCGTCAAGGGCGGCACCATCTACCTCACCGCCGCCGACGAGGACGGCATGATGGTCAGCTTCATCCAGAGCAACTACATGGGCTTCGGCTCCGGTTGCGTGGAGCCGGAGTTCGGCATCAGCCTGCAGAACCGAGGCCACGCGTTCAGCCTCGATCCGTCCAGCCCCAACGCGGTGGCACCGGGCCGCCGGCCCTTCCACACCATCATCCCGGCCTTCCTCACCAAGGACGGCCAGCCGGTCATGAGCTTCGGCGTCATGGGCGCAAACATGCAGCCGCAGGGCCACGTGCAGACGCTGGTGCGCATGCTCGACTTCCACCAGAACCCGCAGATGGCCTGCGACGCTCCGCGCTGGCGCTACAACGCCGGGCTGGAGATCAACGTGGAGCAGCGCATGGCCGCAACGCTGGTGGCCGGCCTGCTGGAGCGCGGCCACCGCACCGAGGTGATCCACGACAACTACCAGGATTTCGGCGCCGGTCAGTTCATCTGGCGCATGGGCGACCCGAAGGTCGAGGGCTACCAGTGCGCCAGCGACCCGCGCCGCGACGGCCTGGTGGCCGGCTGCTGATCGGGGTCATATGAGCGGCGCCGCGCCTTCCCTGCAGGACACCGCCACGGCGGGGCAGGCGCAGGGCGCTGAGCAAATTCAAAGGTCAAATCAGGCTCCAGCCCAGGCACAGCAGGCGCAGGCAGCTACCAACAAGGTAGCAACCGGCCTGCTGCTGGCAGCCACCGGATCGATCGCCTTCAGCGGCAAGGCCATCATCGTCAAGCTGGCTTACCGTTACGGCGTGGACCCGGCCACGCTGATCATGTACCGCATGCTGTTCGCATTGCCGTTCTTCGTGGGCATGGCGTGGTGGGCCGGGCGCGGCCGGCCGGCGCTGTCGGGGCGGGAATGGGCGGGCGTCATTGGCCTGGGCTTCTCCGGCTACTACCTGGCCAGCATGCTGGACTTCATGGGCCTGCAGTACATCACGGCCAGCCTGGAGCGGCTGATCCTGTACCTGACGCCGACGGTGGTCATGCTGCTGGCCTGGCTGCTGCGCGGCCAGCGCATCACCGGCCGGCACCTGCTGGCCACGGCGGTGAGCTACGGCGGCGCCTTGCTGGTGTTCGGGCGCGAGATGCGGCTGGAAGACAGCAGCGCCATCGCCTTGGGCGCCGGCCTGGTGTTCGCCAGCACCTTCAGCTACGCCCTCTACCTGTTCTTCAGCGGCGAATACGTGCGCCGGCTGGGCTCGCTGCGGCTGGTGGGGCTGGCATCGTCGGTGGCCTGCGTGTGTTGCATCGTGCAGTTCCTGCTGCTGCGCCCGTTGTCGGCCGCGCAGGTGGCGGAGCCGGTGATCTGGCTCAGTGTGCTCAACGCCACCGTCTGCACGGCCTTGCCGGTGCTGCTGGTGATGATGGGCGTCGAGCGCCTGGGCGCCCCGCTGGCCGCGCAGGTGGGCATGATCGGCCCGCTGTCCACCATCGCCATGAGCGCGCTTCTGCTGGACGAACCCTTCACCCCCTGGCTGGCCGCGGGCACGGCGGTGGTGGTGCTGGGCATCTGGATGTTCAGCCGGGCAGGGCGGTGAGGCCGTCTGGCCCCGGTGTTGCGACCAGGATGCTCGGCTCGGTGCTTTTAGGCATTCAATAGGCTTCTGGGCCTTGTGTATCAGCCGCTGTTAGCTATGAATAAAGTAGTTCAAGAACATAGGACAAAGGAGACAACCACATGTTCAGCCACATCATGATCGGTTCCAACGACATCGAGCGCTCCAGGCGGTTTTACGACGCCGTGCTCGGCGTGCTCGGAGCGGGCGAGCCCTTGCGCAACCAGAACGCCACGGGGCAGACACGGCTGTTCTACCGGCATGACGGTGGCTCGTTCGGCATCAGCGAGCCGCTCAACGGGGAAGCAGCCACGTTTGCCAACGGCGGCACCATCGGCTTCAAGTGCGTGTCAGCCGAACAGGTGAAGCAGTTCCACGATACGGCCGTCGCGCATGGCGGCACCTCGATCGAGGATCCGCCCGGCCTGCGCGAAAGCACGATGGGTGCGCTGCACCTGGCCTATGTGCGCGACCCAGACGGCAACAAGCTCTGTGCGCTGTACCGGCCGAGGTGAGGCGTTGGTTTGACCTCTGGCGTGGTCAGGCCCTGGGTCAAAATGCACCATCGCCGCGCGACGACGCGGTGCCTAACCAACGCAAGGAGCAGGGCAAATGGATCTGGGTATCGCAGGCAAATGGGCACTGGTGTGCGGGTCGAGCAAGGGCCTGGGCCTGGGTTGCGCGCAGGCGCTGGCGGCCGAGGGCGTGAACGTGCTGATGGTGGCGCGCGGGGCCGAGGTGCTGGCCGCAGCTGCTGCAAAAACAAGAGCTGACTACGGCGACAGGGCGGGGGCCAGTGTCGATTTTCTTGCCCAGGACATCACCACGCCGGAAGGCCGTGCAGCGGTGTTCGCGCGGCGCGCGGATTTCGACATCGTGGTCACCAACGCCGGCGGCCCGCCGCCTGGCGACTTCCGCGACTGGGACCGCGAGGCATGGATCAAGGCGGTGGATGCCAACATGCTGACACCCATCGAGCTGATCAAGGCCACGGTGGATGGCATGGCCGCGCGCGGGTTCGGGCGCATCGTCAACATCACCTCCAGCGCGGTGAAGGCGCCCATCGACATCCTGGGCCTCTCCAATGGCGCTCGCTCGGGCCTGACGGGCTTCGTGGCGGGCGTGGCGCGCAATCCGCAGCTGGCCGCGCGCGGGGTGACCCTCAACAACCTGCTGCCCGGCAAGTTCGACACCGACCGCCTCGTCGGCACCATGCAGGGCGCGGCACAGAAGACGGGCAAGAGCCTCGAGGAAATTCGCGCTGCGCAGCAAGCGCAGATCCCGGCCAGGCGCTTTGGCACGCCGGCGGAGTTTGGCGCCATCTGCGCCTTCCTGTGCAGCCAGCAGGCTGGCTACATCACCGGCCAGAACATCCTGCCGGACGGCGGCGCTTACCCGGGCACCTACTGAGGCTGCTGCGGCGCCACCGGGTCCGGAGCCGGCGCCATCTCACGCATCAGCCGCTCGACTTCGTCTTCCGGGAGGGCCGGTGCGGCAGCGGCGGCATTGGCTCCCGGACCATCGAGCAGGTGCACCAGCGCAGGCCATCCGAACGCGGCCACCAGCACCAGCAGCGGCACCGCCAGGTAGGGTGCCAGCCCTCGCACAAGACTGCCCAGGCTCATCGGCGCCAGACCGCTCAGCGCGCGCGTCATCAGCACGGCGTAGCCCAGCGGCGGCAGCAGGAAGCCCAGTTGCAGCACCAGCAGCAGCAGCACTGCGGCCTGCCGCGCGTCGCCCAGGTGCGCGATGAGCGGCGGCGCCAGGATGGGCACCACCACGAAGATCATCTCGAAGGCGTCCAGCACAGGTGCGCACAGCCCTACGAAGCCGAGCAGCAGCGCCGCCGTGGCATGGTGTCCCAGCGGTGAATCGGCCGCCAGCTGGCCCAGCCACTGGTCGGTGCCCCAGGCCCGGAACACCAGGCTGAAGGTGGTGGCGCCCACCAGCAGGGCGAACAGCGCACCGCTGAGAGACAGGCTGTCACTGAGCAGTTCGCGCCAGTCGTGGCCCTTGAGTTCGCGGCTCACCAGCGCCCATGCCACGGCCAGACACCCGGCGGTGGCAGCAGCTTCCACCGCACGCACCACGCCGGTGAAGACGGCGGTGACGAGCAGGGCCACGGCGGCGATCACGGCCAGCGCCTCCAGGCGCGCGCCGCGACTCAAAGTCGGGGCGTCGTCGGCGCCGGTGCGGGCCTGGCGCCAGGCCACCAGCGCCCAGCCGGCCAGCACTAGCAGGGCCGGCACCAGCGCCGCGCGCAGGATGTCCTGCGTGTTGACGATGCGCGCCGTATCAGTGCCGGCGAACCAGGGCAGGCGCACGGCTTCGGTGTGGGCGTTGAGCATGGCGTCGCCTAGCAGCAGCAATACCAGAGAAGGCGGAACCACGACGCCGAGGGCGGCCGAAGCGCTCATCAGCGCCAGCGCGCGCGCAGGGGCCACGCCACCCAGCCTCGGTCCCACCAGCCGCGTGAGCATGCTGGCGCTGGCCGCCACCGAGCCGTTCATCGGCGCCACCAGCGCGGCGACGCCCAGCGTGGCCAGCGCCGGCGCGGCGCCGGTGCGCCGGGCGGCGCGCGTGAGCAGCGCGTGCAGGTTGCGCGCCATCGTGAGGCGCTGCAGCAGCAACCCGATGAAGGCGTACAGCGGCAGCGCCTGCAGCAGGTCGTTCTCGAGCAGGCCGACCAGCCGGCCGGGCAGGGCGCCAAGCAGAGCGGGATCCACCTGACCAGTCAGCACACCCGCCAGGCCAAAGAGGGACGAGGTGCCGATCAGCAGTGCCCAGGCGGGCAGGCCGGTGGCGATCACCAGCACGGCCAGCGTCGCCAGCATCCAGAGGCCGGCGCTGCTCATGAAGCGCGGCGCGTGGTGGCCAGCGCGGCGAGCGCGTCGATCAGCACCAGCGCCGCCATCAGCCACGCGGCGATCTTGATCAGGAAGTAACCGGGGTTGTTGGAATCAGGAAAGCGCTCCAGCGCCAGCGCCGATTGCCAGACCGCCGGGCTGGCCGACCACAACAGCCAGCCCGCCCAGGGCACAAGACATACCGCCAGCGCCCAGGCCGCCGCAGGGCTGCCAGGGTGGAAGCGCCGGCTGCCATGTGCGGCCAGATGCTGGTGCGCGCGCGAGGCGGCGGTGATGGCGCAGGCCGCGTACAGCGCGAACAGGATCTGAGCCAGATCGTTGGCCTCGCGCGAGCCGGCCTGCACCGCGTCGCGCAGTGGCCATTGCAGGAACAGCAGCACCGTCAGTGGCAGAACCAGCCAGCGGACCAGGCGGAACAGGGGTGTTGTCACGATGCAGCTTTCAGCAAGAAAACGGGGGATCGTGGCACATAGTTTGCATCAGCTTCATCCAGCCGCCATACAGGACCGCTAGGCTGTGTGGTGAGTTTGCCGGCGCCTTCCTGCCGGCCCGTGCCGTTCCTGGAGCAGTTGGCCATGACCCACGCCTACACCCCCGATCAGACGCCGGAAGCACCGGCCGTGATCGAAAACATCACCTTTGACGAGCTGCGCATCGGTCAATCCGCGCAGCGCCGCCGCGCGCTCACGCAGGACGACATCGAGGCCTTTGCCGCGGTTTCGGGCGACACCAACCCCGCCCACCTGGACCCGGCCTATGCCGATGGCACGCCGTTCCACGGCGTCATCGCTCACGGCATGTGGGCCGGAGCGCTGATCTCTGCCGTGCTCGGCACCCAACTGCCGGGGCCGGGCACGATCTACCTGGAGCAGAACCTGCGCTTCGTGCGCCCCGTGCATGTGGGCGACGCGCTCACCGTGATTGTGACGGTGCTGTCCAAGGAGCCGGAGAAGAAGCGAGTGGAGCTCGACTGCGCCGTGTCCAACCAGCACGGCGACACCGTGGTCTTCGGGGTGGCGCTGGTGCTGGCGCCCACCAGGAAGGTGAGCAGGCCGGGCGCAACCGTGCCCCGCCTGCTGCTCGAGGAGGCGGCCGACCGGGTCGAGGGCTGATCCGCGCAGCGGCTGGCAACCCCGCCTTCAGCGGCGCGAAGACACCACGATGCCTGCCACGATCAGCGCGAAGGCCACGGCATGGAAGAGCCGCGGCGGCTCGCCCAGAAACGCCGCCGACAGCACGGCCGCGAACAGCGGCGTGAGGTTGGAAAAGAAGCCCGCCAAGGCCGGGCCCGCGCGCTGCACCCCCAGGCCCCAGCAGCGGTAGGCCACCACCGCCGGCCCGACGGCGATGAACACCAGCGCCAGGGCCAGCGGCCAACCCCACTGGATGTGAGCCGGCGTCAGCGCCCACTCGGCGCCCGTCATCAGACCCGACCAGCCCAGGCCGAACACCACCTGGGCCAGCAGGAAGGCCGCCCAGTCCTGGCGGATGGGCTCAGGCTCCGCATGACGCGTCAGCAACCAGGAATACCAGGCCCAGCTCAGCGTGGCCGCCAGCATGTACAGGTCGCCCGGCACCAGATGCAGGCGCAGCAGCTGGGCAGGTTCTCCGCGCGCCAGCACCGTGGCCACACCCAGCATGGACAGCAGCGCACCCGCCAGCTGTGCCCGCCGCACCGGCGCGTTGAAGAACAGGCGGCCAAGCGCCAGCATCCACAGCGGCATGCTGGAGCCCACCAGCGTCACGTTGAGCGGCGTGGAGGTCTGCAGTGCCAGGTACTGCAGCGCGTTGTAGAAGCCCACGCCCAGCAGCCCCAGCAGGGCGAAGCGGCGCCAGTGCCGCCACAGGCCGCTGGCCGGGCGCAGCACCCAGCCGGCCAGCGGCAGCAGGATGAGCAGCGCCAGCACCCAGCGCAGGAAATTGAGCGTGATCGGCGGCACCAGCGGCGCCACCACGCGGCCGACCACGGCGTTGCCGGACCAGAGCAGCGGCGGCAGGGTGAGGAGGATGGCGGTGGAAGGCGTGAGACGGTGGCTCGGCATGGCAGCGGCGATGTTGCCACGGCGCCCATGCACCACGCTTGTGCAGGGTTGCCTCCGGTTGGCGGCATGAATCCTGCTTCTCAGGTGGCTCGTCGAGAGTAGAAGCGTTCAGCGGCTTGCTGCCGCCCGGAAATTGCTCTGACCGTCTTGTCATTACCTGAGATGGAGAGCTTTGCCATGCAACGTCGTTCGCTGCTGCGCGCCACCGGCGCCGCCGTCTTTCTGGCCGCCACGCCCTTGGTCCGGGCGCAGGGTAGCCAGCAGAAATTCAAGTTCAACCTGGGCTGGAAGTTCGAGGCCTCGGCCGCAGGCTGCCTGCTGGCGCAGCAGCGTGGCTACTACAAGGACGCCGGCCTGGATGTGACGGTGGACACCGGCAACGGCTCCACCGCCGCCATTGGCCTGGTGGCTAGCGGAGCCTACGACGCAGCCTCGGCCGATCTGGCCTCGATGATCGAGTTCGACGTCAACAACCCCGACGCGCATCTCAAGGCTGTAGCCATCCAGTACGACCTCAACCCCAATTCGATGATCGTCCGCAAGAACGGCCCGATCCAGAAGCCTGCGGATCTGGCGGGCAAGACGCTGCTGGGGCAGCCTTTCAACGCCTCGCGCAAGCTGTTCCCCGCCTTTGCCAAGGCGCAGGGCTTCGATCCTTCCGGCGTCAAGTGGGAGAACGTGGCCCCGGACATCGGCGACACGCGCTTCGCCAAGGGTGATTTCGACGGCGCGGCCTATTTCTTCTTCACCGGCCTGCTCAACCTGCGCGCCCGCGGCGTGCCGGAGGACCAGCTCAAGGTGTTCAAGTACGCCGACTACGGCCTCAAGTCGTACGGCAACGGCATCGTCACCACGCAGAAAGTGCTCGATGCCTCGCCGGACGCGATGCGTGCCTTCGTGCGTGCCACCACCCGTGGCTGGGTCGAGGTCATCGCCGACCCCAAGGCAGGCGCCGCAGCCATCAAGGCACGCGAGCCGCTGGCCAGCGAGGCGCTGGAGCTCGACCGCCTCAAGCTGATGATCGACGGCACCATGCTGACGGCCGCCGTGCGACAGCAGGGCTGGGGCGTGGCCTCGGCGGAGCGCATGCAGGCCACCATTGATGAAACTGCGCTGGCTTTCGCCCTGAAAAGCAAGCCCGCCGTCGACGCGATCTGGACCGACCGCTTCCTGCCGCCCCTGGCCGAACGCAAGCTGAAGGTCTGAGGGGCACGCCATGCCGATCCCGGTGATCGACCTAGCCGATGCCAGGGAGCCCGGCGCGCCCGGCAGTGCTGCGGCGGCCCGCATCCTGCGAACCGCTGCGACGGATTCAGGCTTCTTTTACGTGCGCCACCACGGCGTGCCGGACGAGATGATCGGCCGCCAGTTCAAGCTGGCGCGGCGGCTGCTCGATCTGCCCGCCACCACGCGCCAGCGCTTGTCGATCCGACACTCACCCATCATGCGCGGCTTCGAGGGGCTGGGCGAACAAACGCTGGACGCCGCTGCCCGCCCCGACCTCAAGGAGAGTTTCTACTGCGGCATGGTCTACCCGGCGGACCATCCTTACGTGAAGGCCGGTTACCAGACCTATGGCCCCAACCAGTGGCCCGAGGAGATCCCCGAGGCGCCGGCGGTCTGCGAGGCCTACATCCAGGCGATGCTGGCGCTGTCACGCCGGCTGATGAACCTGCTGGCCTTGTCACTTGACCTGCCGGAGAGCTATTTCGACGCCACCAGCGAAAGCCCCATGATCACGCTGCGCATGATCCGCTATCCGCCGCACCCGGCCGATGCCGACGAGCGCACCTTCGGCGCCGGCGCCCACACCGACTGGGGGGCGCTCACCATCCTGGCGCAAGACCAACATGGTGGCCTGGAGGTACAGACGCCCGGCGGCCAGTGGATCGAAGCCACACCCATGCCGGGCACCTTCGTCGTCAACCTCGGCGACATGATTCCGCGCTGGACCAACGGGCTCTACCACTCCAACCCGCACCGCGTGCGCAACCATTACTCCAGCGGCGCTCCGCGCTATTCGATCCCGTTCTTCTACGAGCCGGATTACTTCGCCCGCATCGAGGCCGTGCCGGGCACCGTGGCGCCGGGCGAGATGCCGCGCTTTGCCGCCTGCACGGCCGGCGAGCACTTGCGCGAGATGTACCGGAAGACCTACGCCACCGCATGAAACTCTTCCACAACTTCTTCTGCCGCGACATCGAGGCGCAGAGCCGCTTCTACCAGGCCCTGCTGGGGCTGCCCGAGGATCCGGTGAGCCGTTCACCGATCTACCGGGCGGTGAGCACGCCGCAGTTCCAGTTCGGCTTCCACGACGCTGCGGCCTACGGCCTGCTGCAATTGGGCGACCGCATCCCGGCGCAGCCGGCCACGGCCCCGGTCACGGGTTACCCCACCTTCATGCTGGACGAGGCATCGGCGGTAGACGAAGGCGTGACGCGCGCCCTGTCGCTGGGCGGCCGGCTGATCAAGGGGCCGTACCCCACCTACTACGGTGAATGGCAGGCCGTGCTGGCCGACCCGGAAGGGCACGTGTTCCGCCTGAGCCACGTGGGCCTGCCGGCGGGCGTCGAGGCGCCGAAGCTCAGCGTTGGCCTGGCGGGCTGAGCGGCTTTCTCACGCTTTCCCCGGCATCGGGTACCGGTACGGCGCGATCTGCAACACTCGCGGGCATGACCACGCTGCTCATCCGCAATGCCCGCTGCATTGCCACCCTGGACGATGCTGGCACCGAACTTCGCGATGCCTCCATCCTGATCCGCGGCCAGCGCATCGAGGCCGTCGGGCCGGCCGACGCGCTGCCCCAGGGGGCTGATGAGGTGATCGACGCCGGCGCGCACCTGGTCACGCCCGGGCTGGTGAACACCCATCACCACATGTACCAGAGCCTCACGCGGGCCGTGCCCGGCGTGCAGGATGCCGAGCTGTTCACCTGGTTGCGCGGCCTCTACCCGATCTGGGGCGGGCTGACGCCGGAGATGGTGCAGGTTTCCACCCAGGTGGCGATGGCGGAGCTGCTGCTGTCCGGCTGCACCACCAGCAGCGACCACCTCTACATCTACCCCAACGGCGTGCGGCTGGACGACAGCATCGAGGCCGCCCAGGCCATCGGCATGCGCTTCGTCGCCACGCGCGGCAGCATGAGCGTGGGCCAGAGCGCGGGCGGCCTGCCACCGGATGGCCTGGTGGAGCGCGAGGACGACATCCTGCGCGAGAGCCAGCGCCTGATCGAGCGCTGGCACGACCCGGCCCACGGTGCCATGGTGCAGATCGGGCTGGCGCCATGCTCGCCTTTTTCCGTCAGCCCCGAGCTGATGCGCGAATCGGCCGCGCTGGCGCGCTCCTACCGGGGCCGATTCGGCGCGCGCGGCGTGCGCCTGCACACCCACCTGGCCGAGAACGACCACGACGTGGCCTACAGCCAGCAGCGCTTCGGTCGCACGCCGGCGCAGTACGCGCAGGAACTGGGCTGGCTGGGCGACGACGTGTGGCACGCCCACTGCGTCAAGCTCGACGACGCCGGCATCGGCCTGTTCGCAAGCAGCCGCACCGGCGTGGCGCACTGCCCGTGCAGCAACATGCGCCTGGCCAGCGGCATCGCGCCGGTGCGGCGCATGCTGGATGCCGGCGTACCGGTCGGCCTGGGTGTGGACGGCAGCGCCAGCAACGACGCTGCTCACATGGTGGCCGAGGCCCGCCAGGCCATGCTGCTGGCCCGCGTCGGCCGCGCCCTGCAGCCGCCTGAAGAACGCGACGGCCAGTTGCGCTACGGCTGTGACCTGGGGCCGGCCGAATTCACCGCGCGCGACGCGCTGCGCCTGGCCACGCGCGGCGGCGCGCAGGTGCTGGGGCGCAGCGCCGACATCGGGCAGATCGCGCCCGGCATGTGCGCCGACCTGGCACTGTTCCGGCTCGACACGCTGGCCATGGCCGGTGGCGCCGTGCACGACCCGGTGGCGGCCTTGCTGCTGTGCGCCAGCCCGGCGGCGGACCATGTGGTGGTGAACGGGCGCCGCGTGGTGCGGGACGGGCAACTGGCCACGCTGGATCTGCCGCCGCTGCTGGAGCGCCACAACCGGCTGGCGCAGGCCCTGGTGCGGGCAGCGGGCTGACCCCGGCGCCACGCGCCTGGCCACTGCGTGGCATCATGGGCGCCCCAAAACCGCCCTGACATCACCAAGGAGACCGAAGATGCCCCTGGCCGTACAGATCGCCCGCAATGGCGGCCCCGAGGAAATGAAGCTCGTCGACGTGCCCGTGGGCGAACCCGGGCCAGGCCAGATCCGCATCCGCCACAAGGCCATCGGTCTGAACTTCATCGATGTCTACCAGCGCACCGGCCTGTACCAGCTGCCCATGCCGCTGACGCTGGGCACGGAAGGCGCCGGCATCGTCGAGGCCGTGGGCGAGGGCGTGACGCACCTGAAGGCAGGCGACCGCGCCGCCTACGCCAGCAGCCCGCCCGGCAGCTACAGCGAGGTGCGCGTGATGCCGGCGCTGGCCGTGTGCAAGCTGCCCGATGAGATCAGCTTCGAAACCGGCGCCGCCATGATGCTCAAGGGCCTGACGGTGCAGTACCTGCTGCGCAAGACGCTGCCCGTCGAAGGCCTGCAGGCCGGCGACCATGTGCTGTGGCACGCCGCGGCCGGCGGCGTGGGCCTGATCGCCTGTCAGTGGGCCAAGGCGCTCGGCTACCAGCTCATCGCCACCGCCGGTTCAGAAGAAAAATGCCAGCTGGCCCTTGCCAACGGGGCGGCGTACGCTATCAACTACAGAGCAGAGCAGTTCGCCGACCGGGTGGCCGAGATCACCGGCGGCAAGGGCGTGAAGGTGGTCTACGACTCGGTCGGCAAGGACACCTGGGAAGGCTCGCTCCAGTGCCTGCGGCCGTTCGGCCTGATGGCCAGCTTCGGCAATGCCAGCGGCCCGGTGCCGCCGTTCGCGCCGGCCATCCTGGCGCCCAAGTGCCTGTACGTCACGCGCGCCACGCTGTTCGCCCACATCGCCACGCGCGAGCGCTGCCAGCAGATGGCCGACGACCTGTTCGACGTGGTCAGGAGCGGCAAGGTGAAGATCCACATCGACCAGCGCTTCCCGCTAACCGAGGTGCAGGCCGCCCACCGCGCGCTGGAGGCGCGCCAGACCACCGGCTCGACCATCCTCACGCTCGACTGAACGGGGCCGCCGGGCGGCGGCTGGCGCGCGGCCTGCGCCAGTCAGCGCCCGCGTCGCACGCGGCGCAGTTCGTCCAGCACCAGGCAGACCGCGCCCAGCGTGATCGCGCTGTCGGCCAGGTTGAAGGCCGGGAAGTGGCCGCGGTAGAACAGCGGGCTCAGGAACGACCAGTGGAAGTCCAGGAAATCGACCACATAGCCGTGCAGGCTGCGGTCGATCACGTTGCCGATGGCACCGCCCAGGATCATGGCCAGCGAGAAGGCGAACAGCTTCTGCCCGGCGTGCGAGCGCAGCAGCCAGACGATGAAGGCCGAAGCCGCCAGCGCCAGCGCGGTGAACAGCCAGCGCTGCCAGCCGCCCGCCGCCGCCAGGAACGAGAACGCCGCGCCGGTGTTGTGGGCGCGCACGATGTTGAAGAAGCCGGTGACGTAGGTGCTGTCGCCCAGGTGGTAGTTGCCGACGATCAGCCACTTGGTGAACTGGTCCAGCACCACCACCAGCGCGGCCAGCGCCAGCCACAGGGCCAGGCTGGCGCCCGACGAGCCTTGGCCGCGCGCCATCAGGCGTGGCTCCGCGTCTCGCCGTCGCCGAACAGGTTGCTGACGCAGCGCCCGCACAGCGTGGGGTGCTCCGCGTTCTGGCCGACATCCGGCGTGTAGTGCCAGCAGCGTTCGCATTTGGCATCTTTTGAGGCTGCAGCCCTTATCTGGAGGGCGCTGGCAGCTTCAAGTTCGATAGCGGACGTGATCATCACGAAGCGCAGATCGTCGCCCAGGCTGGCCAGCAGCGCGTGGTCTTCGGGCGGCGCGCCGAGCGTCACGCTGGCCTGCAGCGAGGCGCCGACCTCGCCTTTTTCGCGCAGCGCCTCGATCTCCTTGTTCACCGCCTCGCGGACGGTGCGGATGCGCGCCCACTTGTCCAGCAGCGCGGCGTCGGGCGCCGGCAGCTCGCTGTAGGTTTCCAGGAAGACCGATTCGCTGTCGCCGAAGACCTGCCAGGCCTCTTCGGCCGTGAAGCTGAGGAAGGGCGCCATCCAGCGCAGCATGGCGTGCGTGAGCTGCCACAGCGCGGTCTGCGCGCTGCGGCGCGCCAGGCTCCTGGGCGCGGTGGTGTAGAGGCGGTCCTTCAGCACGTCGAGGTAGAAGCCGCCCAGGTCTTCGGAGCAGAACAGCTGCAGCTTGGCCACCACGGGGTGGAATTCGTAGACCTCGTAGTGCGCCAACACCTCGGCCTGGAACTGGGCGGCGCGCGCCAGCATCCAGCGGTCGATCTCCAGCAGCTCGGCGGCGGGCACGGCGTCCTTGGCGGGATCGAAGTCGCTGGTGTTGGCCAGCAGGAAGCGCAGCGTGTTGCGGATGCGGCGGTAGCCGTCCACCACGCGGGCCAGGATCTTGTCGTCGATGGCGATGTCGCCCGAGTAGTCGCTGGCGGCCACCCACAGGCGGATGATCTCGGCGCCCAGCTTCTCGCTGGTGACCTGCGGCGCCACGGCGTTGCCCTGGCTCTTGCTCATCTTGCGGCCCTGGCCGTCCACGGTGAAGCCGTGCGTGAGCAGCTGGCGGTAGGGCGCGCGGCCCTCGATGGCACAGGCCAGCAGCAGCGACGAATGGAACCACCCGCGGTGCTGGTCGTGGCCTTCTAGGTACATGTCGGCCTCGGGGCCGCTGGCATGGCATTCATCCGGGTGGGTGCCGCGCAGCACGTGCCAGAAGGTGGAGCCGGAGTCGAACCACACCTCCAGGATGTCGGTGCTCTTGGTGTAGTGCGGCGCGTCCGCGGCGCCCAGGATCTCTTCGGAGCTGGCGCGGCTCCAGGCCTCGATGCCGCCCTGCTCGACGATGTCGGCCGCCTGGTCGAGGATCTCCATGGTGCGCGGATGCAGCTCGCCGGTCTCCTTGTGCGTGAAGAACGGGATCGGCACACCCCAGGCGCGCTGGCGGCTGATCACCCAGTCCGGGCGGCCGGCGATCATGTCGCGCAGGCGCACCTGGCCGTTGGCCGGGAAGAAGCCGGTCTGCTCGATGGCGTTCAGCGCCATCTGGCGCAGGGTTTCGGGCGCCTTGTCCTGGGTGAACACGCCTTCGCCCTCGTCCATGCGCACGAACCACTGCGAGGCGGCGCGGTAGATCACCGGCGTCTTGTGGCGCCAGCAGTGCGGGTAGCTGTGCTGGATGTCGGCGCTGTCGAGCAGGCGGCCGGCGTTCTTCAGCGTCTCGATGACCACCGGCACGGCCTTCCAGATGTTCAGGCCGCCGAACAGCGGGAAATCGGCCGCGTAGCTGCCGTTGCCCTGCACCGGGTTGAGGATGTCCTCCACCTTCATGCCGTGGCTGACGCAGGAATGGAAGTCGTCCAGGCCGTAGGCGGGGGACGAGTGCACGATACCCGTGCCGTCCTCGTCGGTGGCGTAGTCGGCCAGGAACACGGGCGAGAAGCGCCGGTAGCCTGCGTCCACGTCGTACAGCGGGTGCTTGAAGTGCAGGCCACCCAGCGCCTGGCCCCTGGCGGTGGCCACCACCTCGCCCTCCAGCTTGAAGCGCGCCAGGCACTTCTCGACCAGGCTTTCGGCCAGGATCAGGTAGCCGCGCGGCGTCTTCACCAGCGCATAGTTCAGGTGCGGGTTGATGTTGAGCGCCTGGTTGGCCGGGATGGTCCAGGCGGTGGTGGTCCAGATGACGGCGAAGGCCGGCGCATCCAGCGGCGCGGTGCCGAAGGCGGCGGCCAACTGGCCCGGGTCGGCGCATTCGAACATCACGTCGATGGTGGTGCTCTTCTTGTCCTGGTACTCGATCTCGAACTCGGCCAGGCTGGAGCCGCAGTCGAAGCACCAGTACACCGGCTTGAGCCCGCGGTAGACGAAGCCGCGCTCGATCACGCGCTTGAACGCGCGGATCTCGCCCGCCTCGTTGCGCGGGTTCATGGTCTTGTAGGGGTTATTCCATTCGCCCAGCACGCCCAGGCGCTTGAAGTCGGCCATCTGCTGCGCGATCTGCTCGGTGGCGAAGGCGCGGCTCTTGGCCTGCATTTCGTCGCGGCTCAGGTTGCGACCGTACAGCTTCTCGATGGCGTTCTCGATCGGCAGGCCGTGGCAGTCCCAGCCCGGCACGTAATGCGCGTCCATGCCTTTCAGCTGTCGCGCCTTGACGATCATGTCCTTGAGCACCTTGTTGACGGCGTGGCCAATGTGGATCTGCCCGTTGGCGTAGGGCGGGCCGTCGTGCAGGATGAACTTGGGCTGGCCGGCGCGGGCCATGCGCAGGCGCTTGTACAGGCCCGACTCGTCCCACTGCTTCACCCAGCCGGGCTCGCGCTTGGGCAGGTCGCCGCGCATGGGGAAGGGCGTGTCGGGCAGGTTGAGCGTCTTCCGGTAGTCGGTCTTGCTGTCGGTGCTCATGGAAAAACTTCTGGCTTGGTTTTCAGGATCAAATCGGCTGCTGGCCCGCGCGCAGCTGGCGCAGGCAGCTATGAAGTTGGGAGCGGGGCAGATGGCGGGGCGCGGTGCCTGCTGGTGAGCTGGGGGCCCGCCGCCCCTTCAAATTCGGGCGTCGAACCAGGCGCGCGCGGCGGCGCGGTCGCGCGCGATGCCTTCGGTCAGCGCCGCCAGGCTGTGATAGCGCAACTCATCGTGCAGTTTGTGCAGCAGATCCACGCGGATGATTTTACCGTAGGCCCCTTCCGGTCCCAGGTGCTCCGGCCAGGCCAGGCAATGGGTTTCCAGCAGCACCCGGCCGCCGTTCACGTCGTGCGGGTCGAGCGAGGGGCGCACGCCCAGGTTGGCGACACCGGGAATGGGGGCATCGCCCAGGCCGTGCACCTCGACCACGAAGATGCCGCTGGCGGCCGGCTTCCAGGCGTGGGCGCGGCGCGAGAAGCGCAGGTTCAGGGTGCGGAAGCCGTCGCCCCGGCCGTCGGCGCTTTCGGCCAGCGCGCGGCCGAGCTTGCGCCCGTGCACCACGTGGCCGCTGATGCTGTAGGGCCGGCCGAGCAGGGCGGCCGCGTCGTCCAGGCGCCCTTCGGCCAGCGCCTCGCGCACGGCGGAAGAAGAAACCCGCAGCCCGTGCACCTCATAGCTCTGCATGCGCGCCACGTCGAAGCCCAGCCGCGCGCCGGCGGCGTCGAGCATGGCGTAGTCGCCCGCCCGCTTGGCGCCGAAGCGGAAGTCGTCGCCCACCAGCACGTAGCGCACGCCGAGGCCGCGCACCAGCACGTCGTCGATGAAGGCCTGCGGCGGCTGGCTGGCCAGCGCGGCGTTGAAAGGCATCACGATGGCCTGGTCCACCCCGCAGCGGGCCAGCTCCTGCAGCTTGTCGCGGAAGGTGGCGATGCGCGCCGGCGCCAGATCCGGCTTGCCCAGCACGCTGGCGAAGTAGTCGCGCGGATGCGGCTCGAAGGTCATCACGCAGCTCGGCACGCCGCGGTGCGCGGCCTCGTTCCTCAGCAGCGCCAGCATGGCCTGGTGGCCGCGGTGCACGCCGTCGAAGTTGCCGATGGTCAGGGCACAGCCGGCGGCGATGCCGGGGTGGTGCAGACCGCGAAAGATCCTCATCCGCGAAACTATGGTCTTGATAGCGCTTGGCGCAAGGTGGGTGCCGACGCAGGCACGAAAACGTCATGAAAACAGGGTATATTGTGTCGCAGGCGCCGGCCCTGGCAACGCCGGCACGTGGAGATTCCTGTTCATGGAGTTGTCGTGAAGGTGTTGAAACTCTCCGCCCAGGGCCTGCCGCAGTCCTGGATCTCGCTGGAGCAGGCGGTGCTGCATTACGCGGCCGACCAGGTGCGCTGGGAAGCCGGCGGCCGGGTGGCGCTGTTCCGCGGCGGCCACAACGCCCTCACCGGCGAGCAGTCGGTCATCCAGGTCAACAGCATCATCGGCACCAAGGGCGTGCCGCGCATCAACCCCTTCGAGCTGCGCCCCGGCCTCACCAACGCCAAGTTGTTCGCGCGTGACCGCAACGTCTGCGCCTACTGCGGCGGCCACTTTCACGAGACCGAGCTCACCCGCGAGCACATCATTCCCTTCGCCCAGAACGGGCGCGACATCTGGATGAACGTGGTCACCGCCTGCCGCGCCTGCAACCACCGCAAGAGCAGCCGCACGCCCGAGCAGGCCCACATGCCGCTGCTCTACGCGCCCTACGTGCCCAGCCTGTGGGAAGACTTCATCCTGCGCAACCGCCGCATCCTGGCCGACCAGATGGAGTTCCTGATGGCGCACCTGCCCAAGAGCTCTCGGCTGCATGGGTAGCCTCCGCGCTGTTGTCCGGCGACCGCAGGGCCGGGCGGCAACGCCGGCAGCCGGCTGTGGCGTGCGCGTCTGCCGCGCCTGACGCATCCGGACCGACGCGCCATATGGTCGAAAGGCCACTGAACCCATGCCCCGCCTGATCTTCTTCTGCGGCCACGCCGGCACCGGCAAGACCACGTTGGCCAAGCGCCTGCTGCCGCGGCTCATCGCGGCCACCGGCGAGCCGTTCTGCCTGCTCGATAAGGACACGCTCTACGGCCAGTACAGCTCGGCGGTCATGGGCGTGCTCACGGGCGATGCGAACGACCGCGACAGCCCGCTGTACCTGCAGCACCTGCGGGATCCGGAATACAACGGCCTCTTGGCCACCGCGCGCGAGAACCTGGCGCTGGGCGTGAGCACGCTGGTGGTGGGGCCGCTGTCGCGCGAGGTGCGCGCCCACCGGCTGGCCGACCGTGCCTGGCTGGGCGTGGGCGCCGACGTGGCGGTGCGCGTGGTCTGGGTGCACCTGGCCGAGGACGAGGCGCACCGCCGCATCGCCGCGCGCGGCAACCCCAACGACGCCTGGAAGCTGGCGCACTGGGACGCCTACCGCACGCGCCTGTTCATGCCCGCTGCCGCCGACTACCCGGAGCTGCTGCTGTTCGACAACACCGCGCCCGACGATGAGGCGCGCTGGCAGCTGCTCAGCGCGCTGCTGGCGCCGGTGCCCCATCCTCAGATTTCATGAACAAAAAGTGGCCTCATCCCTTATGTGGAGGTCGTAGGCAGCTACGTTTTTTGAAGTAACCTGAGTCAGCCCAGTTCACGCGAGCGGGTGGCGCGCTCGGCCGACCCGGGGGCCGGCGGCTGCTCGTCGGCCAACTGCCAGAAGATGCCGGCCGAGGCCACCGTAAGCACGCCGATGGTCACGAACGCGGCGCGGAAGGCCGGCAGCGACGCCGCCCCGGCGCCCACGTCCAGCCAGCCGGTGAAGGCAGCCAGCAGGGCGGCGGCGCTGGTCACGCCCAGGCTCATGCCCAGCATCTGCACCATCGACAGCATGCTGTTGCCGCTGGAGGCGCGGGCCACGTCCAGGTCCTTCAGCGTCACGGTGTTCATGGCGGTGAACTGCATCGAGTTGACCGCGCCCAGCCCGGCCAGATGGATCAGGCGCAGCCACAGCGGCTGGTCGTGGCCCATCAGCGCGAAGCTGGCGATCATGCAGCCCAGCGTCAGCGTGTTGCCCACCAGCACGCGGCGGTAACCGTGGCGGGTGATGATGCGCGTCACCAGGCGCTTCATGCCCATGTTGGCCATCGCCACCGGCAGCATCAGCATGCCGGCCTGGGCCGGGCTGTAGCCCATGGCCAGCTGCATCAGGAGCGGAATCATGAAAGGCATGGCGCCCGAGCCGATGCGCGCGAACAGGTTGCCCAGGATGCCCACGCGAAAGCTCTGGATGGAGAACAGGCTGGGTGAGAACAGCGGCGCCGGCACCCTGAGCGCGTGCAGCCAGTAGGCGGTGAGGGCGGCCAGGCCGGTGACGATCAGCACCACCACGGTGGCGTGCTGGAAGCCCAGGCCGCCCAGCCCGTCCACCGACAGCGAGATGGCCAGCATGGCCACCACCAGGAACACGTAGCCCGCCAGGTCGAAGCGGCGCACGTCCTGGCCGCGCAGGTTGGGCATGAAGCGCAGCGTGGTCAGCGCGCCGACGATGCCCACCGGGATGTTGATCAGGAAGATCCAGTGCCAGGACAGCGCCTCCACCAGCCAGCCGCCCAGCGTGGGGCCGATCAGCGGCCCCACCAGGCCGGGGATGGCGACGAAGCTCATGGCCTCCAGGAACTTGTCGCGCGGGAAGTTGCGCAGCACGGTGAGCCGGCCTACCGGCAGCAGCATGGCACCGCCCATGCCCTGCAGCACGCGCGAGGCCACCAGCTGCTCGAAGCGCACCGAAGCCGCGCAGGCCGCCGAACCCAGCGTGAACAGCACGATGGCCAGCAGGAAGATGCGCTGGGTGCCGAAGCGGTCGGCCAGCCAGCCGGTGGCCGGGATGATGGCCGCCATGGTGATCGAGTAGGCCACCACCACCGCCTGCATGTGCAGCGGGCTCTGCTGCAGGCTGCGCGCCATGGCCGGCAGGGCGGTGTTGACGATGGTGGAGTCCAGCGTCTGCATGAAGAAGCCGACGGCCACCAGCCACAGCAGGAAGCGCGGATTGTCGGGGGGCGCCTGCGCGGCGGCCTGGGTGTCAGGGGGCATGGGCCAACAAAAACGGCGCCGCGGTGGATCGCGGCGCCGTGATGATCTTACGCAGACGGCCCCGTTTTTGCAGGGCCGGGTCTTTTCCTCAGGCGAACACGCCGGCCGTGTCCTGCATGCGGGCGCTGACCTCGCCCAGGTGGTGCAGGGTGTCGCCGAAGCTCATCTCGAGCTGGGTGAGCTTCTTGAAGTAGTGGCTGCCGGCGTATTCGTCGGTCACGCCGATGCCGCCATGCAGCTGCACGCCCTGCTGGCTGACGAAGCGCATGGCCTGGCCCAGCTGCACCTTGGCCCGCGACAGTGCCTGGCGGCGTTCGGCCTCGGGTGCGCCCAGCTTGAGTGTGGCGTAGTAGCTCATGCTGCGTGCCAGCTCCAGCTGCATCTTCATGTCGGCCACGCGGTGGCGCAGCGCCTGGAAGGTGGCGATGGGCACGCCGAACTGCTTGCGCTGGTTCATGTACTCCACGGTCATGGCCAGGAAGCGTTCCATCACGCCCACGCCTTCGGCGCAGGTGCAGGCGATGCCCACGTCCACGGCGTAGGTGAGGGCTTCGAGGCCCTGGGTGGTGATGAGGGTGGCGGGCGCGTTGTCGAGCTTGACGTCGGCAGCGCGCGCTTCGTCCTGCGTGAGGTAGCCGCGCGTGCTGACGCCCTGGGCCGAGCGCTCGACCAGGAACAGCGCCAGCTGGCCGTCCAGCATGGCGGGCACGATGAAGGCATCGGCCTGGTCGCCGGCGGGGACGATGTTCTTCAGCGCGGTCACTGTGTAACCGGCGCCGGCCTTGCTGGCCTTGGCTTCGCAGACGTCGAGCCTGTAGCGGGCCTTGCGCTCCTGGTGCGCCAGCACCACCAGCGCGTCGCCACCGGCGATCCTGGGCAGCCAGGCGGCCTGCACCTCGTCGGGCGCGTAGGCATCCAGCACGGCGCTGCAGATCAACGTCTGGGCCAGTGGCTCCAGCACGATGCCCTGGCCCAGCTCTTCCATGACCACCATGGCCTCCACCGGACCCATGCCCATGCCGCCGTGTTCGTCGCTCACGTGCAGGCCGGCCAGGCCCAGCTCGGCCAGTTCGCCGTAGGCCGCGCGGTCGAAGCCGCCGGCTGCGACGATCTTCTTGCGGCGCTCGAAGTCGTAGGCCTTGTCCACCCAGCGGTGCACGGCTTCACGCAGGGCCTGCTGGTCGTCGGAAAAATCGAAATCCATGGTGTTCGTCTCCAGTTCTGATCAGATGGTGCTGTCGTGCCGGCGCGCCAAGCGCGCGGACGAATGGCCGCGGAGCAGGCCAGGCGCGTGAACGCCGTTCCCGGATCTGTGCCGGGAACTGGCGTTGTCCCCCCGCCCGCAGAGTGCGGGGGGAAGGCGCGTCAGCGACTCAGGGGGGTGTTTCATCCCAGCACCGTCTGGGCGACGATGTTGCGTTGCACTTCGTTCGAGCCACCGTAAATGGTGGTTTTGCGGTAGTTGAAGTACGTGGGGGCCAGCGTGGCGTTGGCCACGTCGCCGCCCGGGAAGCCCTGCAGGCCGGCCGCGGCCGCCTGGTCGCCCTGCCAGCCGGCGTCCATGGCCTCGTGGATGTAGGGCAGGCTGTAGGGGCCGGCGGCCAGCATCATCAGCTCGGTGTAGCGTTGCTGGATCTCGCTGCCCTTGATCTTCAGCAGGCCGGCGATGTCGAGCGCGTTGCGGCCGGATTTCTCGGCCGACAGCACCCGCAGCACCAGCATCTCGAGCGCCACGATGTCCACCTCGAGCAGCGCGATCTGGTCGCGGAAGCGCAGGTCGTCGTACACGCCCTCGGCCCTGGCGATGCGCTTGAGGCGCTCGAGCTCGCGCTTGGCGCGGTTCACGTCGGCGATGTTGGTGCGCTCGTGGCTGAGCAGGTGCTTGGCGTAGGTCCAGCCCTTGTTCTCTTCGCCGATCAGGTTTTCGGCCGGCACCTCGACGTTGTCGAAGAAGACGTCGTTCACCTCGCAGTCGCCGTCCAGCAGCTTGATGGGCCGCACGCTGACGCCGGGGGACTTCATGTCGATCAGCAGGAAGGAGATGCCGGTCTGCGGCTTGCCTTCGCTGCTGGTGCGCACCAGGTTGAACATCCACTCGCCGTACTGGCCCAGCGTGGTCCAGGTCTTCTGGCCGTTGACGATGTACTTGTCGCCCTGGCGCTCGGCCTTGGTGCGCAGCGACGCCAGGTCGGAGCCCGAGCCCGGCTCGCTGTAGCCCTGGCTCCACCAGACCTCGCCGCTGCCGATGCCGGGCAGGAAGCGTTTTTGCTGCTCGGCGTTGCCGTAGGCCATGATCACCGGCGCCACCATCACCGGCCCGAAAGGCACGATGCGCGGCGCGCCGGCCATGGCGCATTCTTCCTCGAACAGGTGCTTCTGCACCGCGGTCCAGCCCGGGCCGCCGAACTGCTTGGGCCAGCCGTAGCCGAGCCAGCCCTGCTTGCCCAGGATCCTGGCCCAGCGCTGCATGTCGTCGCGCGTCAGCCGCTGGGCCTTGTGCACCTTGCTGGCGATGTCCTGGGGCAGGTGTTCCTTGACCCAGGCGCGGATCTCGTCCCGGAATTTCAGTTCTTCGGGGGTGAATGCCAAGTCCATGTCAGTGTGTCTCCTCGGAGGATGGCGTTGTAGCACGGCCGTCGCCGTCTGTCGGTCCGGCCGGCGACAGGCCCAGTTCGGCGCACAGGCGCTCCACGGTCTGACGCAGCTGGGCGACTTCCTGCTCCAGCCGGGAAATACGGTCATTTTGGGTGCCAGCCCTTGCTGGGTCGCCGGAGGCAGCTATCGATTCTGGAGCAAAAGCGTCGGCTTCGACCGGTCCGCAAAGCAGCTGCGCCCAGCGCGCCTCGCGCTCGCCCGGCGCGCGCGCCAGGTGCACCACCAGCGGGCCGCCCTTGTCGGCCGGCCGGGCCGCCAGTTCCTCCAGAAAGCCTTCCACCGACGAGATGTCGGCAAAGCGGTACCAGCGCTCGGCGTTCATGCGCAGCTGGGCGGCCGTCTGTGGCCCGCGCAGCATCAGCAGGCCCAGCAGCACGGCCGACTGCTCCGGCACGCCCAGCACCCGCTGCAGGTTGTGCTCGTACCTGGCGACGCGGCTGCCGTGCGATTCGAGCACCAGGCTGAGCGCCTTCAGGTCGTCCAGCGCCTCCTGGGCCTGCGCTTCGCTCACCTCCATCACCGGCTCGCGGCTGGTCTTCTGGTTGCAGCCGGTCACCACCAGATTGAGCGACAGCGGGTAGGTGTCGGGTACGGTGCGGGCTTTTTCCAGCAGCGTGCCGAGCACGCGGGCTTCGATGGGGGTCAGGGGGCGCAGCGAGGTCATGCCGGCAAGGATAATCCGGGCCGGCATGAAGCAGATCGTCATCCTCATCTCCGGCACCGGCAGCAACATGGCGGCCATCCTGCAGGCGGCCGAGCACGAGCGCTGGGGCGAGCGCCTGGGTGCGCGGGTGGCGGCGGTGGTCAGCAACCGTCCGGGTGCCGAGGGCCTGAAGCAGGCGGCCAAGGCCGGCGTGGCCACGGCGGTGGTGGACCACAAGGCGTTCGACGGCCGCGAGGCCTTCGACGCCGCGCTGATGCAGGCCATCGACGCCCATGCCCCGGCGCTGGTGGTGCTGGCCGGTTTCATGCGCATCCTCACGCCGGGCTTCGTGGCGCATTACGCCGGGCGGCTGGTCAACATCCACCCCAGCCTGCTGCCGGCGTTTCCGGGGCTGAACACCCACCAGCGCGCGCTTGACGAGGGCTGCAAGCTGGCCGGCGCCACGGTGCACCGCGTGACCACCGAGCTCGACCACGGCGCCATCCTGGCCCAGGCCGCGGTGCCGGTGCTGCCGGGCGACACGGCCGACACCCTGGCCGCGCGGGTGCTCAGCCAGGAACATCTGATCTACCCGCGCGCCATCGCCGGGCTGCTGGCCGCGTCGTAGGCGCTCGCCTGTCCCGCCCGGCGGCATCAGGCTTTGTCGCGTAACAACCACCTGAATACGGGGGTGCGTACGGTTGCCGCGTTCCTAGAATCGGCCCTTTGGTTCTGGAAGCAGGGGCGCGCGCCGTGAATCCTCGTCGTTTGTCTGGCAGCCGCTGGCTGCATCACCTGCTCCGCTTGGGCGCGGCCTTGTGTCTGGGGTTCGCGCTGGCCGCGCCGGCAGCGGCGCAGAACGTGCTGCTGCTCACCACCGCGGAGACCGATGTCGACCGCGGCGCCACCAACATCCTGGCCAACCTCGAGGCGGAACTTGGCGCAGCCTCCGGTTCGCTCACCGTGCTGCACACGCTGTCGACGCCGGGGGCGGTCACGGCGGCCACCTTCAGCGCGGCGCCGGGGCCGTACGACCTGGTGGTGGTGACCAGCGTCTACGTCAGTGCGGATGCCGGCAACATGGCGGCGGTGCGAGACGCCATCGCCAACAAGGCGGCCAAGGGCTTCTACCTGCTGATGGACGGCTGCTGCCAGAACGAGAACACCAACGTCACCCAGCTGCTGTCCACGATAAACGGGCTCACGGGCGCCGGCGTCACGGTGGGCTCGTTCGAATCCGGCGCGGTCAATGCGCCGCTCAACACCATGTCACCGGTGGCCGGCAACTTCGCGGCCCAGAACCCGCTGGTCGGTGGCTGGGTCACCTACATGGCCAACGTGCCGGCCCTCAACGCGCTGTACCTGCCCACCGGCGCCGGCCTGCCAGGCGACCCATCGTCCAGGGTGGAGGCGTTGAGCGTGCTGTTTCCCTACACCCAGGTGGCCAGCGGTGCCGGCGCCTGCCTGTTCGGCCAGACCGACACCACGCCCTTCGACGACGGCGTGCGGCCGGTCGGGGTCCCGTCGGGCATCGACTATTTCGCGAGCAACCAGGGAAAGTTCGTGCCCGCCTTGGTCAGTTCGGTCATGCAGGCCTCGGGCGCCTGCTCGCTCACCCTGTACCCGCCGCCGCCCCCGGACCCGGTCGGCACCGTGACCGCCGTGCCGACGCTCGGCCTGCTGGAACTGCTGGGCCTGTCGGTGCTGGCGGCTCTGGCCGGTGCACGGGGTACGCGACGCCGGCGCGGCTGACCGCCGTCGCGCGCCGCTTCTGGCGCTCGGTGCGGCGATGGGACAATGGCGCCCCCATGCGCGCCGACCCCCTGGTTTCCACCGCCGCCCGCCTGCTGCAGCAGGCGCTCCGCTTCGAGCATCCGGCCGATGCCGTGCTGGCGCGCTTCGTGCGCGAGCACCGCGCCCTCGGCCCGCGTGAGCGCGCGCGCCTGGGCGACGCGCTGTACGCCGTGCTGCGCCGCAGGCGCCTGTTCGAGCACCTGGC
>ERZ795053.1481-NODE-1481-length-29806-cov-4.915398_pt1 | contig 29806 bp, 24 predicted proteins | sample MGYA00375137_ERZ795053 | MGnify/ENA primary metagenome ERZ795053 (study PRJEB30182, sample SAMN05720284) | activated sludge metagenome | isolation source: Anaerobic digester | place: Hong Kong | collected 2014-12-17 ...
TTCTCTTTTTGTGCAGATATATGCGCATGGAAAGGGAAGTCTAAATTATCTGAAGGATCTTTTAGATCAATTTTATTCCATAAAAGAAGGGTGCTTTGAGGATCGGCTTTTTTGATAAGATTTCGGTCATCTTCTGCAAGGGGTCTGGAAGCATCCAATACAAGAATTACGATATCCGCTTTTTCAATAGCTAATAGCGATCTTTTGATACCTTCTTTTTCAATACAGTCATTTGTCGTTCGAATGCCGGCTGTGTCGATGAGTTTGAAGTGCATGTTTTTAATTTGGATTGTCTCTTCAAGAAGATCGCGAGTAGTTCCTTCAATATCGGTGACAATTGCTCGATCTTTTTTTAAAAGAGCGTTGAGCAGAGAAGATTTTCCAACATTAGGGGTCCCGCAAATGGCAAGAGTCATCCCTTCGAAAAGGGCTTTTCCGTCATGATAGGTCTCTATAAGTTGAATAAGTTTTTTCTTTTCATTTTCGATTTGTTTGTTGATTTCTTGGATGGAGGTAAGTTCTAGTTCTTCTTCAGGAAAATCTACCCAGGCTTCTAAAATTGCAGTGATTTCAAGAAGATTTCTTTGAAAAGAAAGAACTTTTCTTTTCAAAGCACCTTCTAGATGCTTTTCAGCGGCAAGAAGAGCTTTTTCATTTTTTGCAGCGATCAAGTTTTGAATGGCTTCAGCTTGGGTAAGGTCAATTTTCTTATTTTGAAAGGCTCTAAAGGAAAATTCACCGGCACTTGCGGCTCTTGCACCATTTTGTATGAGGGTCTTTAAGATCTTTTCGGTAACGATACGTCCACCATGGGAATGAATTTCAACAACATCTTCTCCAGTAAAAGAATGGGGATTTTTCATAATAAGTAGTAGAACTTCATCGATCAGCACTTTATTTTCATCATAGAATTTCCCAAGATGGCATGTATGGGATAGCATCTTATTCAGATCTTTTGAAAAAAGGCTGTTTACAATAGAAAAGGCCTTTTTTCCAGAAAGGCGGATGATGGCAATGGCTCCATCTCCTGGAGCGGTTGCAATCGCTGCGATGGTGTCGTTTGAAAAGTAATTCATTTTTTTTATGTTTTTCTAAATTAGGAAAGTAAAAAATACTTTATTTAGATAAAAAAATAAAGCTGTTTCTATTTAGTCTTGTAATTAAGTAATCTTTTATAAAAATGAATTTTTTAAAGATGTTTAATGGCTGAAGAAATCAATTCGGCAATATCGATTGAATTTCCCTGCTTTTCAAGGGCCGTGTCTACAGCTTTTTTTGCTTTTAAAGGATGATAACCAAGGTTGACCAAAGCGCTGATGGCATCTTTTGAAATAGAGGGTTCTTTTGAAGAGGCTAAGGTGAGTTGTTCTAAAGAAAATTTTTGAATTTTATCTTTCATTTCTAAAATAATTTTTTCAGCCATCTTTTTTCCGATACCTGGGAGCCCCGATAGGGTTTTGACATTTTGTGTCACAATGGCATGTTCGAATTCTTCTATGGTGATATGTCCTAAGATTCCAAGCGCAAGTTTTGGACCGATACCGGATATGGATAGGATTTTTTCAAACAGATTACGCATCTCTTTTTTCTGAAACCCGTAGAGTGTTTGGCTATCTTCTTTGACAATGTACGAAATAAATAGTTTGACTTGGGAACCAGATGCAGGAAGATCGCTTGCAACAGAAATCGGGGTGATAATCTTATAACCGATACCTTGAACATCTATGATAGCAGATTGCAAGGTTGTTTCAACTATTTTGCCTTGGATATATTCGTACATAAGCACCTCTTTTTTTGAAAGGGTATCTGATGAAGATGACAAATAGCAAGCGCTAAAGCATCTGCTGCATCTTCAGGAGTTGGGGGAGATGACAGTTTTAAAAGATTTTGAGTCATTCTTTGTACTTGTGATTTTGAAGCAGTTCCAATTCCAACGACAGAAAGCTTTGCTTTTTTGGGAGCATATTCAAAGACAGGAATTTGATAGCTTTCCGCAGCAATTAGTACAGCAGCTCTGGCCATCCCAAGTTTCATCGCAGATTGAACATTTTTTTGAACAAATTGTGTTTCGATCGAAATGGCATGAGGCTTGTAATTTTCAATTAATCGGCAAATGCCTTTGAAAATTTGAAAATACTTTGCTTGCATGGGGCTTTTGGGATCAGGTTTGATGCAACCGAAATCAATGGGGGTAAGCGGATCGCTGTCGATGATTCCATAGCCTGTAATTCGAGTTCCTGGATCAACACCTAAGATGCGGGTCTTCATTTCTTCTCCTTTCCCTTGGTTTATAGTCTTTTTTTTGGATAGATGCAAATGAATACTTTGTATACTTGACCGATTTTGTCAGGATTTGTTATCTTTTAGAAAAAACAAAACGATTGTCAGTCAAATGAAGTTATCTACTAAAACGCGTTATGCCGTAACAGCTATGCTGGAACTTTCAAAATATTATGATGAAAAAAGTTCTGTTTCGATATCAGAAATTTCGAAAGCGCACGGTCTTTCCATTTCTTATTTGGAACAACTTTTATTAAAATTAAAAAATAACAATCTTGTAGTATCTCTTCGGGGAAAATCTGGAGGGTATCAACTTGCGAAACCTCCAGCTATTATCTCGATTAAAGATATTATGGAAGCTGTAGAAGGACCCGTTTCGATTGTAGATTGCTTGATTCATGAAAATAAATGCGATCAAACTAGTTGTTGTGCAACAAGACCTTTATGGACTAAGTTAAATGATCGTTTTCTTCAATTGATTGGTGAAATTTATCTTTCAGATTTATAGGAAAAAATATGCATCGATATTATTTTGATAATGCAGCAACGACTTGTTGCAATGAAAAAGTGCTGGAAGAAATGCTTCCCTATTTTTCGAAAGCGTATGGCAATCCTTCTAGTATTCACAGTTTTGGGCGTGATGCTAAAAAGGCCGTTTCTAAAGCGAGAGAGCAAGTGGCTCATTTGCTTAAAGCTAATCCAACACAGATTCTATTTACATCGTCTGGAACAGAGGCAGATAATTTAGCTGTTTTCAATTCTTTAAAACCGGAAGGAAAAAAACATATTATTACTTCTGCTATTGAGCATCCTGCGATCTTGGAACCTTTTAAAGAGCTGGAGAAAAAAGGTTATAGGGTGACTTATTTACCGGTAGATAACGAGGGGATTGTTTCAGAACAAGCTTTGATAGAAGCTCTTTGTGAGGAAACTTCTTTTGTATCGATCATGCATGCGAATAATGAAGTGGGGGTTATTCAGCCGATTGAAAGATTTACGCAAATTGTAAGAGAAAAAGAAAAGCTTTTTAATACGCGTATTTTATTTCATACCGATGCCGTTCAAACCTTTGGCAGTATTTCTTTAGATGTTCAAAAGCTTGATGTGGATTTGCTTAGTTGTTCATCTCATAAAATTTACGGTCCTAAAGGGGCGGGAGCTTTGTTTATTAAACACAGAAGTATGATTACTCCGTCTCTATTTGGGGGAGGGCAGGAAAGAAATCTACGCTCTTCAACTGAAAATGTTCCTGCAATTGTAGGTTTTGGTAAAGCTGCAGAGATGGCTGAGCAAAATCTTTTAGAAGTACAAAAGGAGATTAGCTTTTTAAGAGATTATTTAATTAAAACTGTAAAAAGTAAAATTTCGGATGTGATGGTGAATGGTTCATTAGAGAATCGTTTGCCAGGTAATGCAAACCTATCTTTTGCCTTTGTTGAAGGAGAATCCATTTTAATGAATTTGGATTTGAAAGGGTTTGCAGTTTCAACAGGTTCTGCATGTTCATCAGGAGCTTTAGAGCCTTCGCATGTTTTGCTTAGTATGGGATTTTCTCACGAAAGAGCGCATGGATCCATTCGATTCAGTTTGGGAAAAATGAATACAAAAGAAGAAATAGATCATTTGATACATGAGCTTGTGCCAATCATCGATAGATTGAGAAAAATGTCTCCACTTTATAAAAATGAAGGGAAAAATTAATGGAAGAGTATACAGATAAAGTTTTTAAATACTTTCAAAAAATGGATAATATGGGAGCTATAGAATCTCCTGATGGTTATGGCAAGGTAGGTAATGCCAAATGTGGAGATATCATGGAAATGTATCTTAAAATCGATAATGATAAAATTGTGGATGCAAAATTTAAAACATTTGGATGTGTGGCAGCGATTGCAACAAGTGCTGCATTAACGGAGATGATTAAAGGAAAAACAATTGATGAAGCTTTGCAGATTACTAAAAAAGACATTATTCAATTTTTAGGAGACCTTCCAACAGTCAAAATTCATTGTTCGATTTTAGGAATTGAGGCATTAAAAAAAGCGATTAAAAATTACCAAGAATTAAAAATTCATGAATAATATTTTACTCAGGATGCCGAATTGGGTTGGTGATTTTGTGATGGCAACACCTCTTATCAAGGAATTGAAAAGGCTCTATCCTAATGCGCGTTTGACTGTGCTATGTAAAAGTTTTTTAAAAGATTTGGTCGTAGCGGATCCTCTTGTTGATGCAGTAATTGATTTTCAGAAAAAGCCATCAATTAAGGTTTTGAAAGAAAAAAAATTTGATCTGGGAATTTTATGTACTAATTCAATTTCGACTGCCAGGCATTTGAAAAGAGCCGGCATTCCAAAAGTTATTGGATATTCTTCTTTTCTTAGAAAACTTTTTTTGACGCATTCTTTGAAAAAAATTTCAAAAAAACAACCTATTCATCATGTTGAGAGGTATTTGAAATTGTTGAATGGTTTGGGAAGAGCTGCAGATATAGAAGTTCCTTATTTGCATTTTTTTGAAAAAGATCAAAAAAAGGCATGTGAGCTTTTACGAAGAAATGGCGTTTTTGAAAATGATATTTTAATTGGTTTGAATATCAGCGCAGCTTATGGAGATGCGAAATGTTGGCCCAAGCCCTATTTTAAGAAACTTATGGAGATGCTTTTAAAGCATGAAAAGGTCAAGGTCATTTTTTTTGGTCTTTCAAGCATTTATAATGAGATTGAAGAAATGCGCATGGGAAATCCATTTGTGATTAACTTGGCAGGCAAAACGACTTTACAAGAGCTTGTTTGCTGTATAAGCCTCCTTCAGGGGATGATTTCCAATGATAGTGGTCCGATGCATATAGCCTCGGCTTTAAAGATTCCTCTGATTGCAATTTTTGGTTCTACGAGTCCTATTCTTACAGGTCCTTATAATGGGGGAAAAGTGATTGAATCCAATCTCTCTTGTTCTCCATGTTTTAAAAGGGTTTGCAAAAAACATGATACAAAATGTTTGAAAAATATTTTACCCGAAACTCTTTATCAAGAAGCGAAAAAGTTATTTTTATGGTGTTAAAAACTTTCATTCGAAAAATTTCTAAAAATCCTTTGGAAAAAATTTTAGACAAAGCTTTGAAAAAAAAACAAAAAAAGTTTCTATTTGCTTGGAATAGGGGGCTTGGAGATATTCCTCTTGGCTTGTATGCGTTGGCATATAGGGTTAAAGAAGTGATTCCTGAAGCGGAGATTACTTTTTTAATTCGAAAGGATTTACAAGAAGGTTTTTCTTTATTTCCACAAGTTAAGGTTATTGTAGCGCCAGATTGGGTTAGAAAAGCTCCATACGATATTGAAAAGACATTAAATAAATTAAAAATTTCACCTAAAACTTTTGATGTTATAGTGCGTTGGCCGGATCCGGCTTATTGGGTGACATGGCAGCATAAGATTTTGCAACCGAGGCTTATTTGGCAAAAAGATTTTGATTCCTTTCATGAAAAATTTCCATTAGACCCATCATTTTCTTATATTGCTTTGCAGCCTTTTTCTGAAACCAATTATGCTACATTTAGAGACTTGCCTGAAAAAATATGGGGATCTCTTTTTGCAAAAACAGCTCTTGAAAAGCCTAATGTGAAATTTATACTTTTTGGAAAACAGAAAAAACCAGTATTTTCGCAGCCCAATGTCATTGATTTGAGAGGAGAAACAACACTTTTGGAAGTTCTTTCCCTAATTAAAAATCGTTGTCAGAAATATATTGGAGTAGATTCCGGCTTACTTTCTATGGTTTATTTTTTAGATGAGAGTTTTTCAATCGATGTAGTTTCTCTCTGGTCTCAGAAAAATCAAGGGATATTGAAACAATGTGTGATTTCTCCTAATCCAAAACTCGGGCATACGATACTCTTGGGAAAAGAAAAAGACTTATCAGTATTGACATCGGATCAGATTTATAATGCCTTATTCAAGCAAAGGGATGAAGGGTAATTAAGTGAATGAATTAGAAGAAATTTTACATAAGTATCATCAAAAAGCTCTTTTAGAAAAAATGGAAACCTTTTCTGAAAAGGAAAAGGAGCAATTGTTAAAGCAGCTTAAAAAATGTAATATTTTGACCTTTTCTAAAAAGATCAAAAAAAACTTTTTTCATAATGCTAAGCCACTAACAAAAGTACACGTAGAAAATTTTGAAGAAGCTTGCATTGGTAGAAAGGCTATTGAAAAACAATTAGTTGGTGTGGTGATCTTGGCAGGTGGACAAGGAAGTCGCTTGGGGCACTTTGGACCGAAAGGAACTTTTGTATTAGATAAGATTCAAAAGTCTTTATTTCAGATACTTTTTGAAAAAATTTATCGTATTGAAACGTTTTTAAATGTAAAAATACCCGTCGCTATTATGGTTTCGAAAGAAAATGAAATTGAGACGAAAAAATATTTAAAAGAGAATCAATATTTTCATCTTTCAGAAGAATTTGTTCAATTTTTTACTCAAAAAGAATCTCCGTTTGTTTCTGAAAACGGGGTTTGGATTTTAGAAAGTAATGAGAGTTTTTCTTTAGGATCTACCGGAAACGGCGCTTTTTATAAGGATTTTATTGATTCGAAAGCTTTTGAGTTTTTTAAGAAAATGGGAGTGTCTTCTGTTTCTATTGTCCCTGTGGATAATCCATTGGCAGATCCTTTGAATCCATTTTTTATCGGTCATCATATTCATTTTAAAAATGATGTTACCGTGCAATGTATTGAGCAGAAAGATTCAAAGTCACTCGCCGGCGTTTTAGCTTGTAAAAGTGAAAAAGTAGGCATCATTGAATATTTGGATTTGGATCCAAGTATGCAGCAAGAAAAATATGCATATTTGAATTGTGGTATTTATGTTTTTTCAATCGACTTTATTCAAAGGGCTGCAAAATATGATTTGCCTATCCATAAGGCCAAAAAGAAGACAACAAGCTTTGGAAAGAAAATTTATGCATATAAACTGGAAATGTTTATTTTTGATGCTTTTGAAAAGGCTGAAAAATCTTCAGCGTTTTTAACTCTAAAGGAAAAATCTTTTGCTCCGATAAAAAATTTAGAGGGCATTGATTCTGCAGAAACAGCTCAAAAAGCCATTATAAAAGCACTTAATGATGCTTATCCTTTTCCTGAAAACTTTTGGATACGCTATCTCTATTAATTTTTTGGATCCTGCTTGCGGAAGTGTTCAAAAGATGCTACTCTGAAAAAAATGGGTTTTTTTTAGAGGTTTTATGAAAATAGTTGTTTTAGGAACTGGTGCTTGGGGAACCGCTTTGGCATCTGTTCTTTGTGATGCCGATCATGAAGTGACTGTCTGGGGAAGAGACGAGTTGAAAATCCAAGAGCTTGATTCTCTGCGGGTTCATCCCAAATTAAAAAATAGTACAGTGTCTAAAAAGATTCATTTCGAAAAAGATTTTGAAAAAGCAGTTACTGGGAAGGATTTGATTGTTGAAAGCGTTTCTTCTCGTGGGCTTCGTTCTGTTTTAGCCAATCTAAAAAAGTATTGGACAGAAGGAGTTCCGGTTGTTGTCACATCTAAAGGGATTGAGATGGAATCGGGTTTGCTTTTCACTGAAATTGCCAGTCAGTTCATTCCTCAAAAATGGGTCGGATGTATTAGCGGGCCTTCGTTGGCAGATGGTGTAATGAGAAAATTACCGACAACTGTTGTAGCTTCGGGTTATGAACTCAATACGATTACAATGATTTGTAAAGCTTTTAATAATGCTTATTTTCGAGTTTATCCCAATAGCGATGTTTTAGGAGTTTCTTTAGGAGGCGCTTTAAAAAATATTATCGCGATTGCTTGCGGTATTTCTGATGGACTTTCTTATGGAGATAATACTAAAGCAGCCTTAATGACAAGAGGTCTTCACGAAATTCGGAAAATGGGTATTAAAAAGGGATGCTTTGAAGCAACACTTAACGGTCTTTCAGGAATGGGAGATTTATGCGTTACCTGTCTTTCTAATTTAAGTCGAAATTATCAATTTGGCTATTTTCTTGCACAAGGTCTTTCCTATACCGAAGCTTATGAAAAAGTGGGGATGGTAGTTGAAGGAGCCTATACTGTTAAAGCAGCAAGACAGCTTGCGAAAAAATATGATTGTCCTATGCCGATTACCGAAGTGGTTTATCAGATCATTTATGAAGGATTGGAAGCTCCAAGTGCTGTGAAACAGCTTTTGCAAAGAACGATAAAAGATGAACATTTATGACAAAAGCTTATGAAAAAAAGCCTGTAGTAGCAAGTCCGGAAATGGCAAAAGCTGAAAAACTTGTGATCACAGAACAAAATGAAAAAACATTTATTCAGAGTGCGGGTTATCAGGTTTATTTGTCTTTGGAAGATTTTTTTCATGAAAAGGATTTTCCAAAAGAAATTACTTTAGTGATTGGTAAAGGGAATAATGCCTCCGATGCGCTTGTCTGTGGCATACATCTTCTAAAAAAAGGCATTAAAGTGATTGCTTATTCGCCTTTTGCATTTGAAAGTTTTAAAGAGACTCTTAAATGTTTTGTAGAGGAATTTGAAAAAAAGGGTGGTAAACTTATTCATATTGAAAATATGAAAAATTTTCATCCGACACCCGTTATTGTTGATGGTCTTTTTGGAACAGGTTTTTTAGGGCTTGTCAAAGGGAATTTAAAAGAACTTATCTTAGTGATTAATGATAATGAGCATACTGTTTTCTCTATTGATATTCCTTCAGGATTAAGCCGAGAAAATACTCAAAAGCCTTTGGCAATGCGCGCTACAGTGACAATATGTCTTGGAGCAGTTAAAGAAGAGCTTTTTTTGAATCATAATTTTGATTTTGTCGGACAGATTGATTTAAGATTTTTTGATAAGCAAGAGAGTTTTTTAAATAAGGCAAAATTTGATTATGAATATTTTATTCCAAAAGATTTGAAAAATCTTCTTCCTCCTCTTTTAGCTTCTAGGCATAAGTATAATGCTTCTTTAGCCCTAATAGGAGGTTCTAAGGGAATGGAAGGTGCAATAGCGCTTGCTGCCAACTCCTCTTATAGAACAGGAGCGGGTATCGTTAAAGTTTATCAGTCTCAAGATGCTGAAATTGAAAAAAATCCACTTGAGGTGGTTTCTAAAAGATGGTCTTCTGAAAAGGTAGACAATCTTATTAAAGAATTGAATATGGCAAAAGCTGTTTGTATTGGACCTGGACTTGGAAGAGATGAAGAGGTTTTTTTTCTTTTGCAAAATATTCTTAGAAAATTGAAAGGGCCTGCTGTTTTGGATGCCGATGCTCTTTATTTTTTATCAAAAGAAGAAATGCAAAAATTTTCATTTCCAGTTGTTTTGACTCCTCATAGAAAAGAGATGTTACGTCTTTTGAACTCTGAAGAAATCGATGATTTGTCTTTGTGGAAGCAAAGTTTAACATATGTCAATAAAATGAATGTTACTCTTATATTAAAGGGTCCTTTCTCTGTGATTTTTCATCCCTTGGAAAAACCTTTGATTATGAATGTGCAAGATCCAGCTTTGGCAAAAGCAGGTACCGGCGATGTTTTGTCGGGAATTATTGCTGCTTTGCTTGCTTTGGGGATGACTTCTTATGAAGCGGCTATTTTAGGTGTTTATATTCATGGGCAGGCAGGAAAAGCTATTGCTTCTGAAAAGACAGGCTATAGTTTAATTGCTTCCGATCTTTTTGAAGAAATTCCAAAAGTTTTGAAAAAGATTTTAGAAAAAAAAGAGTGATCTATTTGCAAAGCATTTCATTTTTATTAAAATAACTTTGGTGCCAATTGGCAAATTTTTCAAGACCTTCTTGAATACTTGTTTTTGGATGATAGTTTAATTTCTTTTGACTCTCTTCAATATCTGCAAAGGTAGTAACCATTTCTCCCTGTTGCATTGGAAGGAAATTTTTTTTCGCTTTTTTCCCAAGAGAGTTTTCTAAAGTTTCGATGAACTTCATCAAAGAAACAGGGGAGTTATTTCCTAGATTAAAGATATCAAAACCATGTGCGTAATCAATCGATGCAATAATGCCGTTTACTATGTCGTCGATATAGGTGAAGTCGCGCTGCATTTTTCCGTGGTTATAGACATCGATTGTCTCTTCTTGCATGATTTTATTTGCAAAAGAAAAATAAGCCATATCCGGTCTTCCAAAAGGACCATATACTGTGAAGAAACGAAGCCCAACCATAGGGATCTGATATAAATGATGATACGAATACGCCATCAGTTCGTTGGCTTTTTTTGTAGCTCCGTAAAAGTTTGAAGGAAAATCTGTTAGATCTTTTGTGCTGAAAATTTTTGTATCGTTAGTCCCATAAACCGAGGAAGAAGAAGCAAAAATAAGAGGCATTGGATAGGTTTTCAAAGCTTCCAAAATGGATAGAAAACCACTGATATTGGAATGTACGTATTCGTGAGGATGATCGAAAGAATACCGGACGCCTGCTTGAGCTGCTAAATGCACTATATGGGTGATTTTATGTTTTTGGATAATTTCCTTGAGTTTGTCTGTGTTATTGATATCTTCTTCGTAGATGGTAATGTCTTTTTTCGTAAGGATTTTTGCTCGATCTTTTTTAAGCTGAACGGAGTAGTAATCATTAAAATTGTCGACTCCAACCACTTGATGTTTTTCTGATAATTTTGAAGCTAAATGAAATCCAATAAATCCTGCAATTCCAGTAACTAATATATTCATTTATGCCTCGCTTTTTATATTTATCAGATGTATCTTACCAAATCTTTTATATAAAGTCTTATAGGTTTACCATGCGATGGCTGATTTTTCTTTTTTTATTAGTGGGTTGCTCGACATACCATACATATTCTGCTGAAGATTTGGTTGTTGATTCTTATTCTTTGAAAATAGAAAAAGAGGTTGATAAGAAGCCTTCAGAAGAGATTGCTTCAGATGAAAAAATAATTCTTGAAAAAGACCGTTTGAAAATATGTGTCATTCATCCTCAAAGACAAGATTTACATAGCCTTTTTGAAAACTTTGCTCCTTCTGGCTATGTCGTAGAAAATGGGTGTATCCAATTATATTCTATCGGAAAGATCTCTATTGGCAATTTGCCCATTGATGCTGCAAAAAGTAAAATAAAAGCACTTCTGTCAGAAAAATATGGTTTTTTAGATATTTCAATGGAATTTATCGAAAGACCGAATATGATCGTAGAACTCATAGGTCTTGTCCGAAATCCTAAAATCCCTATCGATGGCAATACAAGACTTTTTTCCGCTCTTGCTCAGGCTGGGATTTCATCAGAGGCTAATTTATCCAAAAGCTATTTATCACGAGATGGAAAGATGATGCCGATCGATTTTTATAAATTGATCAAAGAAGGAGATATGTCTTTCAATATAAAACTTAAAGCTATGGATAAAATTTATATTGCCGACAGTATGAGCGCCTCGATTATGGTAATGGGGGAGGTGAAGATGGGCAGAGTTTTTCCTATGCAGGGAAATGTGATGCCTCTGAAAGAGGCGATAGCATTAGCTGGAGGAATTTCTTATACAGGGAATTTAGCGGCAATTCAAGTGATTCGGGGTAATTTGGCTAGTCCCAAAATTTATTCTTTAAGTTGGCAACATGTGTTGCAACTACCAACGGATAGTTTGCTTTTGATTCCAGGTGATATAGTTTATGTTACAGCAGCTCCGATCACGTCTTGGAATCGGTTTGTTTCACAAATATTGCCGACATTTGCCGGTGTGGAAATGGTTAGAAAAGGCGTAAGTGGAATACAGGTGGGGTTACCATAATGAAAAATTTGGAAAATAATTTTTGGAAAATTTTCTTAGCTCATAAAACTCTTTTTTTTGTTGTAGGGTTGTTTTCTTATGTAGTCGCTTTTATTGTTTTGTTACTGTTTCCGATCACATATAAGACAGAAGGTCTGTATTTTCATGGAAGCAATGCTAAAAATGTTAATTTGATGACTCCTCTTTCTACGATTTTGAATGAAAAAAATGAATTTATCGTTTTATCCAGATCATATCGAATATTGTCCGATGTTGTAAAAAATGTGAATGGACAAGTGCATATACGGGATAAGTCTTTTTTTAAACGATTGAAAAAAAGAGCTTTGAGAAATATTTCAGCTCAAATGAGGCACCTTGAAACATTGGACTCATCTTTTGATGTCGATCTTATCAAATGCGATATTCCAGAATGCAAGCGATATGATTTGAAGATTCTTTCCAAGAAAAAGGCGATCATTTTATCAAGAGATCGAAAGATTCAAAAACAGGTTCAAATCAACGAATGTATTATTTTGCCTGGGATCGAGTTGCTATTTAAAAAAAGTTTTCCAGCAAAGGAAAATGGGTATTTTGAGCTAGTCTTTATTCCTTTGGAAGAAAGTGTAGAGAAGTTGAAAAAAAGACTTTTGCTATATCCAAATAAGAAAAATCCAAGTTATGTCACTGTTGGATTTTATGGGGATAATCCAGTATTTAACACCCTTATCGTCAACGAAGTGATGAATACTTTTGAAAGATATCAGAGACTTATAAAGAGTTTTCAAAAAGAAAAAGAACTAAGTTATCTTGAAAGCAAAAAACAAGAACTTTTAGGAAGTTTTTTTTCTGAAATTCAAAATGAATCAAAAAATCATCAAATTTCTTTGAGAGAAAAAGTGAAGAACAATCAAGAGAAAATTTTTCTTTTAGAAAAGGAATTGGAGGAAAAAAAACTTCTTAAGATGGTTTTAAAACAAAATCAATTTGATCTTTCCCCAAATCTTTCTAAAGGGATTATGTTTTTGGATACGATAAAAGAGCTAGAAAAGAAAAAAAAGCTACTTGCAAAAGATTTAAGTGATGAAGCAATTGAAAAGAATATTTCAAAGTATCGATTTTCTCCATCTGTCTATGAAAATGAAATTTTAAAACTTCAACTTGAACAGAAGAATCTTTTGGTTGCTTTACAAAGTGTGCAACAAGCTCAAGAGGAATTTGCGGCATCTTATACATTAAGAGAGGATTTACGTATTGAAAAACTTTTAGCTTCTTATGAGGAGCTAAATGAAAAAGCTTATCAAAATTATTACTCCGAAGAAGAAAAATCTCTTTTTTCTGAAAAAATCAATTTTATAAAAGACGATTTAAAAAAATATTTATTCATTAAGGAAAAGCATCTTCATAAGTTATTACAGCAAAAGGACCAGCAGATTCAAGAAGGTAAAAAAGCTTTATATAATTCCCTGGAGTTGTCTTTAGAAAAAAATAATCAGCTTTTAAAGAGTTGGAAAAATAAAAAAGATCATTTCATAGATCAGCAGATAAAAGAGACTGAGAGAATTCTTGTAGATCTTCAGCAAGCAGATTTTTCAAAAGAGTTTGAATTAGAAGAAAAGAAACAGGTAATTAAAGAGCTTTTAACAAAGCAATATCAACATGTTGAAGAAACTTACATGTTTAAAGATATGAAATATCAGATGGAAAGCAAAGAATCGAAAGCAATCGATGAAGCTGTTTCCATGCATCTTCCTCAAAAACCTTATTTGTTTTCCTATTCTTTAATAGGCTCTTTCATCGGAATCTTGTTTTGTCTTTTGCTTTTGTTGTAAAAGATGTTTTTCTTGTAATTCGCGATATTTATGGATAAGTTCAGAAGCTATCGGAGCTGCCTGCTTTCCAGCGGATTGATATTTTAAGTAGACTGCAATTGCAAGTTCTGGTTTTTTGTCTTTGAAAGAAAGGGCTCCAAACCAAACATGTTTCATTTTCTTTGCAGATGTTGAAGGAAGTAGATAAGGTCTTACCATGATTTCCGCAGTTGAGGTCTTTCCAAAAAATTCACCTTTTAAATCGAGATAGTTTTTTCTTAGTTTTGTAGAGTTTAGAAGTTTGGGAATGATGCTACTTCTTGCACTTCCTTTAGATCCATAAATGACTCTCTCCATAGAATCGAGAAGTGTTTTTTGGATTTCTTTGGGCATGAAGATTGTTCTTTTTATTCTAGGAGGTTGTTTGGTAATTGTTGGGTAATAAACCGTTCCTCCATTAGCTACGGTTGAAAGCATGCTAGCTACTTGCAAAGGGGTAACAATTAAAGAATGTTGACCTATTGCAAATGAATAGAGATTAGTTTTGTTTTTTTCTAAATCTTTTGGAAGAGAACCTTTGATTTCATAGGGAAGGTCTATACCCGTTGTCTCACCGAAACCAAAGTCTTTTGCTGCATCTAAAAGATTTTGTGGGTGATGCAGGTAATCTCCTGCTAAAATGGAAAAATAAGGGTTGGAGGATTGTTCAAAAGCTTTTTGAAAATCGATTATTCCCATCATGGAATGAGAGGATCTGGGGAGTCTTCCTCCTTTATAATTGCGATAATAAGGGGCTCCTTTGAGGCTGTATCCTACAATCGTTTTGCCTTGATTATCGAGAACTATTTTATCTTCCATTGTAAAAGGATTCAGGTCGTGGATAGGTAGTCCTGCATTTTTTAAAGAAAGATATTTTTGCTTTAAGGCAGCATATCCTGTAACTATTTTAAAAATAGATCCAAGAGGGGTGGCTTCCCTAAAGGCATGGGATCTAGCAAATCCATACCCATATTTAGGGTAAAATGATAAGAGTAAATCTTGTTCGGTTTGTTTTTTGTGATGATTTTTTAAAAAAGGATATTTACGAAGTAAAGGGCGTTGCATTTCCTTGGGAGTGCGAAATGTTTTTAAAAATTGGTACATGTCGGTAGGAGATAATTTTGGGAGTTGAGTTTTTAAAGAAGTGATTTGTTCATTTTGTGAATTATTTAGATATTCTTTTTTCAGATTTCGGATAAGAAGGATTTCATTATCAAGTTTCTTATTTGTGAAGGAAAGTAATTCTTCTTCGGATAAGAGCATCATTAATAAAAATAAAGTTCGATTTTTTTTCCAATAGCTACTGAATTGTTTTTGAAGTTCTTTGTCGTAATAGTCAATGTATGGTTTTGCATATAAATTGTTTTCTTTTTCAATTTGTCTTTTGTATTCTAAAAATTCTTTTCCGAATTCTTTCTTCCATTTTGTGAAATATGTTTTTTGATAAAAATCTTTTGTATCTTTTTGCAGATCGCTGGAAAAAGTTTCAAGTTTTTGATGCATTGAAAAATAATCTTCTAAAGAAACTGAATCCATTTTGTTTAATAAATCGTTTGAAAAAAGATAGCTATTGATAATTGTTTTGAGAAAGTCGATGAAAAAAAGTTTGTCTTTATTATCCTTTAGGTTGCCAGCGTATTGAAGGATTTTCTTTTTTTCTTTTTCGATTACTGCATTTTTATTTTCTAAATGCGATAGAATTTGCTTTTTTTTGCTTTCTGTTAAGCGTTTTTTACAAACTATATGTCCTTCTTTTTTGGGAAAGAGTAGATCGATGACAGCTTCTGCATCATCGGTTTTAGCATGGTATAAAATGAGATCTATAGATTCTTGCACAGCTGCGGCATCTACCAAGGATTTAATTTGATTTAAACTTGTGAAAAATTCAGATTTTTCTGGAGCAATATTTTTAAGCATGCCTTTCCAATTAAAATAAGTTTTTTCATCTTTCCATGAACGTTTGTTACAGGTTCTTTTGATAAAAGGTTTTTTAGCAAAATACAAATCTTCAATATGTTGTTTGGTTTCAAACCAATTGTTTAGATTGTCGAAGTTTTTTGTCGAAAAATCATTTAAATTATGAGAAGGATAAGAAGCTAAAGTTAAGACCTCTCCTGTATTTGGATCCATGATAACTATCGCTCCTCCTCTAAGTGTCGGCGCATCGGTGATTTTGCTAAGATTCTCTTCTTCAGCTAATAATTTTTCAGCAAATTCTTGTAATTCAATAGATAAAGAGCTGCAGATAGTATCTCCTTCTTGGGCAGGAAAGGAGGTGTTTAATTTTTTTAAAAAAGAACCTTGGTTATTGATAAGGAAAACAGATTTGCCATGAGAGGCTCTAAGAATTTTTTCGTAATAGGATTCGATGCCGGTTTTTCCCATAAGATCATTCATTGAGTAGGCTTTTGCTTCGAGTTCTTTGAGCCTTGCAATTGCTTGATGAATTGAAGAAATTCCTTCAGGAAAGGAAGGGATTTCATTGGCTTCAACTTTTTCTAAAAAATTATTTAAGTCTTTGATTTGCTGAGACAGTTTTAAATATTCTTCGCTGGAAATGGCTCCCATATATCCTATAACATCTGAAGCCGTATAGGAAAAGGGATAATGACGTATAGTGTTGGCGGTTGCTGATAAACCAGCCCAAGTTCTCTCGAGCATTTTTAAGCGGTAATAAGTTTTTTCAGAAATATTTGTTTTTATAGGGAAAGGGGTGTTTGGAAACAAGGCCGCTTTGGAATGAATGAGATCTTCTATCCTTTCAGGATCCATATCAAGTTCTTTTCCTAAAAGCTTTGATAAGTCTTTTATATGTTGACGACGTGGATAGATACGAATCTTTTTTTTATCTTGTTGAATTAATTGAGACTGACGAACATTTTTAATGTCTGCGTAATAGATGCAAGCGTTGAATTGAAGAAGATTGGTTGCAATAGGTTGGTTGAAACGATCCAAAATCGGTCCACGCATTCCATATTCAATAGTTGATTTTTTCTGTGGTCGTTGGGATTCAACGATTTTTTCGTCATGTAAAACCGTTGTTAAATGAAAGACTTTAAAAAAAATCATACATATTAAAGCTAAAATTATGTACGAAGTCGTAATTATTTTTTCTGAACGTAAGTGCACTATAAAAAGATTTTTAAATTAACAAGATTAGAGTAGAAATTTTAAGATTTTTAGAAAAGAGAAATAAATATCTGAAAAAGATATGAATTTTTACTTGGAAAAAAACCAAGTTTTGATGACAATGAATACTTGCTTTTTTCGTAAAATAGCGAGAAGCATAAAATAACGCGCCTGTAGTTCAATGGTAGAACCGTAGCCTTCCAAGCTACTAGTGTCAGTTCGATTCTGATCAGGCGCTTTTCTTGTTCTCCGAAGATGGAGATGAATTTGAATCAAACACATAAGGATGGTAATTTGGCTACAAAAGAACAAGTGTCCGTTAAAGATTTATTAGAGTCTGGTGCTCACTTTGGACATCAAAAGAATCGTTGGAATCCTAAAATGAAACGCTTTATCTTCGAAGAGCGTAACGGAATTTATATTATTGACTTAGCGAAAACAATGCAACAAATCCGCGACGCAAAAGAAGTTGTGCAAAACATTGTAACGCAAAGAAAATCAATTTTATTTGTAGGAACAAAAAAACAAGCTAAATCGGTTGTTAAAGAATGTGCTGATCTATCGTCTGAATTTTATGTTTGCGAACGATGGCTTGGCGGTATGTTGACGAATTTAAAAACAATTCGCCAATCTGTAAAAACTTTAGAGCGTAACGAAAAGAGAATCGCGCAAGGTCAAGAAGGGTTGACTAAGAAAGAATTTTCTCAGTTAACAAAAGATCAGGAAAAATTAGAAAAGAACCTTTCTGGTATTCGTTCAATGAGAAAGATCCCAGGTCTTTTAATTGTTGTCGATCCATCTGAAGAGCATTTAGCTGTTGCTGAAGCAAAAAAATTGAATATTCCTGTTATGGCTTTGATTGATACAAATTGCGATCCTGACAAAATTGATCATGTGATTGCATGTAATGATGACTCTTTAAAAAGCATTCGTTTAATTTTAAGCACAATTACTCAAGCAATTGTTGAGAAGAAAAAAGAAATGAGCGTGCTTTCTGTTAAAAACGAAAAAGCAGATAAAGAAGAAAATGCTGAAGATAAGGAACAAATTGATGAGTAATATTACAGCTGAAATGATTAAAGATTTGCGCGTGCGAACAGGTGTTGGCATGAGCAAATGTAAAGAAGCTTTGGTAAAAGCTGATGGAGATGCTGAAAAAGCAATCGAAATTTTAAGAAAAGAAGGTATGGCTTCTGCTGTAAAAAAAGAAGGTCGTGAAACAAAAGAAGGTTTTGTAGGTTATACAGAAACTGCTGATGCGATCATTATGGTTGAAGTAAATGCTGAAACAGATTTCGTTGCAAATCATGATAATTTTAAAAAATTTATCGAAGATTTAGTCACTCATGCAGCAAAAACAAGACCTGCTTCTTTAGAAGAATTTTTAAAAGCTACATGCACTCGTGAAGATAAAGAAATTACAATTGATGAATATCGTAATCTATTAGTTCAAAAGTTCGGCGAAAATATTCAAGTCAGAAGAATTGAAGTAATCTGCAAAGCGGAAGATGCATCTTACGGTGTTTATTCACATATGAATGGTAAGATTGTAACTGTTGTAGAGATTTCAGGATCAAAAGACGCAGTTGATATTGCTAAATCAGTTGCAATGCATGTTGCTGCTGATTCTCCTGAATATTTAGCTTCTGAAGATATTCCAGCAAATGTTAAAGCAAAAGAAGAAGAAATTGCTCGTTCTCAAATTAAAGGCAAACCTGATTTTGTCGTTGAGAAAATTGTCGAAGGAAAGCTTAGAGCGTTTGCAGAGCAAGAATGTCTAAGAGAACAAAAATTTGTTAAAGATCCATCTGTTTCTGTTTCACAATATGTGAAAAATGCAGGAAAAGAAAAAGGTGCAGACCTAACTATTTCTCATTTTTGGAGATGGAAAGTTGGTCAATAATTTTTGATCGATGCTTAAGTTTTAAAGCAACAGCTTGTAAAAGCTGTTGCTTTTTTTTATTCTATTTTTAGCCTATAATGATTGCTTTGCAATTCAGACAAAAGTACAATTTCAATTTACAAACTCAATGAAAGATAAGGAAGATATATCATGAGCATAGATCAAGAAATTAAAAATAGTATGGATCACGCTATAGAGCATTATAAAAAAGAGCTTAAAACTTTAAGAACGGGAAGAGCTAATCCAGGAATTTTAGATACAGTTATGGTCGAAGTTTATGGAACATCAATGAAATTAAAAGATGTAGCTAACGTGACAACTCCAGAAGCTCGTCAGCTTTTAATTACTCCTTATGATGGCAATAATGCTCCAGTGATTGGAAAAGCAATTGAGAATGCTAATTTGAACCTGCAACCGATGGTTGATGGGAATGTTATCCGTATCAATATCCCACCTATGGATGAATCAATCAGAAAAGATATGGTGAAACAAGGTAAGAAAAAAGCAGAAGATGCAAAAGTGGCAGTACGCGAAATTCGTAGAAAATTTAATGATCAATCAAGAGCTAAAAAAGCTGATGGTGATATCACAGAAGATGAGCTAAAACGCAATGAGAAGAAGATTCAGGAAAAGACTGATGACTATTGCAAAATGATTGATAAGATAGCGTCTGAAAAAGAAAAAGAGATTTTAGAGATTTAATGTTGCGTTAAATTCAAGCTGCTTGCTATTATTAGTAGCAACTTAAGGCCCCATCGTCTAGCCCGGCCTAGGACACAAGATTTTCATTCTTGCGACAGGGGTTCGAATCCCCTTGGGGTCACATTCGTTTGTGAGGCTTTAGCTCAGTCGGTAGAGCAACTCCCTTTTAAGGAGTGGGTCGTAGGTTCAAATCCTACAAGCCTCACATTTTTTATTTCTCAATTTTATGCTTTATTTGAAGATTTATAAATTCTCTCGAATCGGCTTATTCATCAAAAGATAAGAAATGTTAAAGATTTAAAGTTTAGGGAGAAATTTCCTCCAAAAATTTTTCCTTTAATTAATAAAATAATTATTATTATTTTTAAAAAATTTCTATTTTTTTAAATTGTTTTTTTTATTAAAAGTTTTTTTATTTCGATTTAACTCTTTCTTTATTTGATTTGTTTATGTTTTATTAATTATAATAATTATGATTAATAATACAAGGTTTATGGTTATGTCTGCTATTATAAGTCCTCTAGCTAAAAAATTAGAACGTTCATCAGGGGTATTAATTCCTTATTTGGATTTTCGCGGCAGGAAAGAGACTGATGTGCATAATTTTGAAGCAATTGTAAATGTTGTAGACCAGTCTAGTTTGTCAATTTATCTTAGTGATGGAAAGATCAAGAGAATGAATTTTCTTCAAAAAATTTTTTACAAGCATATTAAATCTTATACTAAAATGATAAATGCCGATTTAAAAAATGAATTGAGTGACTTAGTAAATCGTCTACGTTTTTCTGGTGATCGTTCAGAAATTGAAGCTTTAGTTGTTCATGTGTTTTTGAGAAGTTTGGCTAATCTTTCTGAGGATATTTTTGATCGTTCAAAAATCAGTGATATTTATCAAAATGAGTTAATGAATAGCGTATGCAAGTATGATAAAGATCTTAAAGAGATAGATGATCAAGTTCTTTCTGCTAGAGTAAATATTTATAAAATCAATCAGAAGATAAAATCACTTTTTGCCACTATTGAAAATCAAGAGCCTCAATTAATAGAGGGTATGGATGAAAAATTAGAGGAATTACAAAACAATTTAGAGATATGTCAACAAACTTTATTTCAATTAGAGAAAATGAAGTTGGCTGTAAAAAAAACTAAGTTAAGCATTGCGATGCGTATGCCTTTTAGTAATGGTAATGGTTTTAGTGGCTCATACATAATTAAGGATTTAAAAGGGAAAAACATTGGAATTTACAAGCCTTCTGATGAAGATTTTTTATCTTTAAGCTTTAGATCTAGAAGGATGAAATTTTGGCATTTTATAAGAAATTGTATTAAGAGAATACCTATAGCGAGTAATTTTTTAGGAGGTACTCTTAATGAGGGAATGGGAGGACAAGGACATTTAGGTGAGGTCGCGGCATATGTTTTAGATAGAGAATTGGGTCTTGGAATTGTTCCTCCGACAGTGAATTTGCATTTAGCAGTTAATGATAATCTTCCTCTTTTTGAAATGAGTTTTACATCCTACGGTTCTTTTCAGTTATTTGAAGAAAAGGCACAATCAGGGACTGATTTTTATGGAATTTCTAAGCATTATAAACCTGTAGATATTACTAAAACTTATGAAGATTATGAGTCTCAATTAGATCCTAAATGGCTTGGAAAACTTGCTATTTTTGACTTTTTGATAGGAAATTTGGATAGACATGCTGAGAATTTTATGGTAGCTGTTGATGAAAAAAATCCAAAGAAAGGAACTCATTTATTCGCTATTGATAATGGGATGAGTTTCCATGTAAGGCATTCCGATCATCCGCTTGAAAGAAGGAATCAATATTGTTGGGCGAAATTTATCCTTGCACAACGTAAGTTTTTTTCAGAAGAAAAAGAACTTATTAAATTGATTTATGACAGAAGATTTGAATTGATTGAGATGGTTTATTCAAAGCTTATACAGGAGGGGCAGGATGAAAGATTTGCTTGTTGTAAAAGAACCGCAATGTGGGAAAGAATTGAAGCTCTTTATTCCATCGCTGTAATTCAGGATTGTTCTTTATCTGATTTAATTAATTATAGGAAATCTAGCGATATTCAACAGGCAATCAATATGAATTCGTAATTATTTTGATTATTAGAAGGGTGCGTAGTTTTATCTCCTACAAGCCTTACATAATATTTTCATTCTTATTTTGTATGACTATTGAATTAGATGATTATTTTTACATTGAAGAGCTACGCAAAAAGATTTTCCAATCTGCGGTTATTGGAACAAGTTGTTCGCTAGGATCTCCAATAGTAGAACGATCAACAATAGCTTGTACTGATGCTACAGTACTTTCCATTAGAGGTTGAGTAGTTTCATCTGAATCAGTTGCAGGTGAAACACATATTTTAATAGATTGTAGGCAGAAAGAGCTTGTTGACATATCGTATTTAACCTTTTGGGAAACATTTTAAGAAATTTGAAATTAAATGACTTTTATTTTTTTCTGGATAAAACTAGTTTCTAGTTTAAAAAAAATTATATAATATTTTTTTGACATAAGTGTTTTTTGTCGTTATATGTAAATTAATAATTAGATTAATTTATGGAGAGAATTATTTATGTCTAATTCGAATCAAAAAGGAAAGATTGGACTGTTTGCTCTTGTAACGCTTTCATCGGCGTTTGTAGTGAGTATCAGAAACGTTCCAACTATTGCGGAAACGGGAATGCAGATGCTCTTTTTTGCAGGTCTTGCAGCAATTTGTTTTTTCATTCCAGCAGCTTTAATTTCTGCTGAACTTGCTACAGGTTGGCCACGAAACGGTGGAATTTATGCTTGGGTTGCCGAAGCCTTTGGTAAAAAGTGGGGCTTTTTTGCTTCATGGCTCCAATGGACTAACATGCTACTATCTGTAATATCAATGCTTTATTTTGTAGGAGGTTCATTAGCTTTTGCTATTTATCCACCGCTTTTTGAAAGTAGATTATTTGTAATAGCCGTTTTATTGCTTGTTGTATGGGCTTGTACTCTTTTTGGTTTGAAAGGACTTAAATCATCATCGAAAATAAGTTCTATCGGATTTTTAGGAGGAGTATTATTTCCAGCTATTTTGATTGTGTTATTTGGACTTGCGTACCTTATTATGGGTAAGCCGATTCAGTTGGATATGACATTTTCAAAAAGCAATTATTTTCCAAAATTCTCTGATTTTGGAACGCTTGTGTTGATTTTAGCTTTTATGAGAACATTTACAGGTGTTGAAGCTTCTGCAAACCACGCTAACAAAGTTGTTGATCCTCAAAGAAATTATCCGATAGCCATTTTCTTTGTTGTGGTTGCAGGAATTGCGGTCAATGTATTAGGAGCTTTGTCCGTTGCGGTGGTTGTTCCTCAAGAAAAGATTAGTTTGATTGCAGGTATTATGGAAGCTTTTGAAGTGTTTTTCCAGCAGTTCCATTTGACTTGGTTGGTTCCTATTTTGGCAATTTTGGTTGCCGGAGGAGCTATTGGAGGTATCAATGCTTGGCTAATGGGGCCTATCAAAGGACTATTGGCAACTGCTGAAGGTGGAAATCTTCCTCCTTTTATGAGAGAGAAAAATAAAAATGATGTTCCTCGAAATCTTTTACTTATTCAAGCGATAGTGTTATCAGTTGTCGGCTCTTTATTCTTATTATTCCCTCAAATTAATACAGCATTTTGGATTGCTGTTGCATTTTCCATGATGATTTATGTAACGATGTATTTCTTGATGATGCTTGCAGCTCTATATCTAAGATATAAAAAACCGGATGTAAAAAGAGCTTATCGCATTCCAGGAAAAAGAAATATTGGTATGTGGATTGTTTCGGTTATCGGAATGGTCACAATGGTTTTCTCATTTGTTTTGGCACTGTTCCCTCCCAAAAAATTGAAAATTATTTCACAGTCTGCATTTGTTTCAGTTTTGGTTATCGGAGTGGCAGTTGTATTTGCAATCCCATACATTATTTCAAAATTTAAAAAGCCTTCATGGTCAGAAAAAGTAGAAGGAGAAAAATAGAAAATGGAAAGAGATTTTAAAGTTTTTCATACAATGAGCCCGTTTGAGGTCAAAAATGAATTGATTCATGCGGCTAAAGAATCTTGTAAAACGAAAATCCATAATGGGGAGAAAGCGAAAGTTTATAATGCAGGAAGAGGAAATCCTAACTTTTTGAATACTAAAGTACGTTTTGCTTTTTATGAACTTTCAACTTTTGTAACAAAGCTTGCAGAAAGTTATTCCGATATTCAAGATCTTGGAATGAGACCCCCAATACATGGTATTTATGATGCATTCAAAGAATATACCAAAAAACATATATCAGAAGATCATGTGAAGTTTTTGGATGATGCAATTGAATTTGCTTTGAAAAAGTATAATTTTTCCAAAGATGATTTTTTATTTGAGCTTTGTGATGCGGCATTAGGGGATTTTTATCCAATGCCTTCTCGTATTTTTCCTTGTATGGAGCGAATTGAAAAAGATTATTTGGCGGATGTTTTATGTCCGGATAAAAAATTACCTGAAGGAAAATTCAATCTTTTTGCAACAGAGGGAGCTTCTGCTGCAATGGTCTATCTTTTTAATTCCTTAAAAGAAAATAAGATTTTGAATTCAGGGGATGTGATCGCTATTGTAACACCTATTTTCTCTCCATATATTGAGATGCCGGTATTGAATGATTATCAATTGATGGAAATCAATATTGAAGGAAAAGAAGAGTTGGGATGGCAGATTCCGGATTCTGAAATTGATAAATTGAAGGATCCCAAAATCAAAGCGATTTATATGGTAAACCCAACGAACCCAACATCGGTTGCTATTGATGACAAAACTTTGCAAAAGATTACAGATCTTGTGAAACATGAAAGAAAAGATCTTATTGTTTTAACGGATACGGTTTATGCAACTTTTGTTGAGGGATTTCATTCTATCATTAAAGAAATTCCAGAAAATACCATCTGTGTTTATTCTTATTCAAAATATTTCGGTGTTACAGGCTGGAGACTTGGTTTGATTATGATGCATGAAAAAAACATCATCAACCAAAAGATTCAGCATCTAAAAAAAGAAGAGCATTTGGAATTGTATGAAAGGTATAAGACGGTTTCTCCGCATCCTGAAGAGATTCTATTTATCGATCGTTTGGAAATAGATAGCCGTCAGCCCGCATTGGCGCATACAGGAGGTCTTTCCGGTCCTCAGCAGTTGATTATGGCTCTCTTCTCTTTATATGAAATTATGGATGAGAAAAAACGATATAAAAAAGATATCCACCAGATTTTAAAAGTACGTATTGCAAATCTATATAATAATATGGAAGTAAAAATTCCAAGTGAAAAAGGTCATACTTATTATTATACATTGATTGATTTGAGCACTGTTGCAAAAGATAAATTTGGCGAAGAGTTTCAAAAATATTTAATGGAAAAAGTTGATCCATTGCAGTTCTTGTTTGATTTAGCTGAGCATAAGCAGACAATTTGTCTTCCTGGCGAAGGGTTTGCTGGACCTAAATGGTCAATAAGAGTTTCTTTAGCTAACTTAAATGATGAAGATTATATTGTGATTGGTAAAAATATTAAGGAAGTTTTAGATTCTTATTATCAAAACTTTAAAAAATAATCATTGCAAGAAGATTAAGAAAAGGCCGCGGTGAAAATTTCTCCGCGGCTTTTTTTATGATATTATTTTTTGGGAAAATAGTTTTCCAAAATTTGAGGAACTTGGTCAGGAGTGACTTTGGGATAAACTTTGCCATCAATTTGGATGACAGGTGCTAAAGCACATGTTCCAAGACACCTTGTTGCTTCGAGAGTAAAAAGACCATCTTTTGTTGTTTCTCCAAATTCAATCCCTAGTTCTTCTTTCAGTTTTTCTGCAATAAGATCTGCTCCTTTGACATGGCAGGCAGTTCCCTTACAGATTTGAATGATATATTTACCGCGAGGTTTGAGATTGAAAAAGTGATAAAAAGAGGCAACGCCTGAAACTTTTGCTGCAGGAATTTGCATCCTTTGAGAAACTTCTTCTAAATGTTCTACTGATAAATAGCCATAGGTATCTTGTACCTTATGTAAAACAGCAATAAGATAACTGCTAGGGTTTTCCTTACTTTGACATTCTGTAATAAAATCCACTATTTCTTTTGAAAGGTTGTTTTGCTTTTGATTATTTGTCATCGCACACCTCGGGGCGTTTGGGTATTATAATGTGTATGTAAAAGATGATGAGCTACATCACTGCCAGGTTCTTTTAAGAGCTCTTTATAAAGGGCTTTGATGGAAGGATTTTCATGAGATACGCGGATTGTTTTTTCCTGATCGATTTTATAGAGTGCTTCGGCACGTTTTGCGAAAAGCTTTTTGTCTAAAATCGTGTATCCTTTAGGAGGATAAGGTTGCCCTCCTCCTCCTATACATCCTCCGGGGCATGCCATGACTTCGATGACATGGAACTGTTTTTCACCACTAATTACTTTGTTGAGGAGCTTTTTGGCATTTACAAGACCGTTGGCAACTCCGATATTTAAAGTAATATTGTCGATAGTAAGTTCCAGTTCTCTTAGTCCTTCGACAGCGCGTACTTCTTTGAATTCGATTTCATGAACAGGTTTTTTTGTAATCCAATGAGCGGCAGTTCTAAGAGCAGCTTCCATGACACCTCCAGTTGTTCCAAAAATGACGCTGGCTCCTGTAGATTCACCTAAAGGAGAATCGAAATCACTATCCTCAAGTCTGGAAAATTCTATGCCGTAGCTTTTGATCATCCAGATAAGTTCCCTTGTTGTTAAAACAGCATCTGTTGTTTTGATGCCATCCAAAAGAAGTTCTTCTCTATCCATTTCATATTTTTTTGCAACGCAAGGCATAATGGATACAACATAGATTTTTTTAGGATCGATACCGTTTTTCTTTGCGTAATGGGTTTTAATAAGAGAGGAAAGCATACTCATTGGTGATTTGCAAGAAGAGGCATTTGGAATAAGTTCCGGATAAAATTTTTCCATAAAATTAATCCATCCTGGTGAGCAGGATGTGATTAGTGGAAGATTTTTGTTTTCTTGGATGCGCCCCATTAATTCATGAGCTTCTTCGACAATCGTCAAATCAGCAGCAAAATCGGTATCAAAAATAGCATTAAAACCAAGTTTTTTTAGTGCTGTTACCATTTTGCCGGTACAAGGTGTTCCTGGAGGAAAATTGAATCCTTCTCCGATTGCAGCGCGAATGGCTGGAGCTGTTTGAACAACTACATGCATTTCGGGATCTGCAAGTGCTTTGAATACTTGTTCTGTATGACGCTTTTCTTGTAAAGCTGCTGTGGGACACGCATTAATACACTGTCCACATTGAATGCAAACAGAGTCGTCCATATGTCTTTGATAGGCAGGGGTAACGATAGTATTGAATCCTCTGGATTGTTGCGATAGGTTATAAACTCCTTGAACTTCGTGGCAAACACGTACGCAACGACCACAAAGAATACATTTTTCCGGAACTCTGACAACGGACTTAGAGGAATCTTCTATGGGGAAATCTTTTCTCTTTCCTTCGAAAAGCCTTTCGCGTATTCCAAGTGTATATGCAAGATTTTGCAGTTCGCAGTTGCCATCTCTTTCGCATAGCTGACAATCTTTGGGATGGTTGTCTAAAATTAATTCGACAATATCACGGCGAGCTTCTCTGATTTGAGGGGAGTTGGTAGTGACCTCCATTCCTTCGACAACTTTTGTGCTACAGGAGGTGACATAGGCAGGGGCTCCTTTCACTTCAACGATACAGACGCGACAAGCTCCTTCAATACTTAAATTTTCTAAATAACAAAGCCTTGGAATATGAATGCCAATTTCTTCAGCGGCTTGCATAATCGTTAAATTTTCAGCTACGGTAACGGAGTTACCATCGATTTTTATTGTGACTGTTTTCATGTTTTGCCTCTATTTAGATTTTTAAAACCGCATTAAATTTACATACTTCCTGGCATTTGCCACATTTAATACATTTGCTTTGATCGATAACATGGGGCTCTCTCCTATTTCCGGAAATACAGGAGACAGGGCATTTGCGTGCGCAAGCTGTGCATCCAACACATTTTTCTGGATCGATTTCGAAATGTGTTAAGTTATTGCATTGTTTTGCAGGGCACTTTTTATCTTGGATATGTGCCAGGTATTCATCTTTGAAATATCTTAAAGTGCTAAGAATGGGGTTTGGTGCTCCTTTTCCAAGTCCGCATAGAGCTGATTTTTGGACAAGTTTTGCAAGTCTTTCAAGATTTTCCAAATCTTTTATTGAAGCTTTGCCTTCCGTGATTTTCTCAAGGATTTCCAGCATTCTCAACGTTCCTTCTCGACAAGGAGAACATTTTCCGCAGGATTCATCTTGGCTGAATGACATGAAATATTTCGCAACATTAACCATGCAATCATCTTCATCTAAAACGATCAATCCGCCTGAACCCATCATGGAACCCACTTGAATTAATGCTTCATAATCGATGGGAGTATCTAAAAGATGTTCCGGAATGCACCCTCCGGCAGGACCTCCCGTCTGGATAGCTTTGAGTTTTTTACCATTCGGAACTCCTCCGCAGATATCATAAACAATTTCTCTTAAAGTGGTTCCCATCGGAACTTCTACAAGTCCTGTGTGACAGACTTTTCCAGAAACGGCGAAAACTTTGGTTCCTCCGCTTTTTTCTGTTCCAATTTTTTTGAATTTATCGGCGCCAAATGACATGACGACAGGCAGGTTGGCTAGAGTTTCGACATTATTAATGATAGTTGGATAGCCGAAAAGTCCTTCTACAGCAGGGAAAGGAGGTCTGATGCGGGGTTGGCCTCTTTCTCCTTCGATTGAATGAATCAGAGCTGTTTCTTCGCCACAGACAAAGGCTCCAGCTCCTAGTCTGATTTCTAAATCAAAAGAAAAATTTGAATCTAAAATATTTTTGCCTAGAAGACCTTTTTCATAACAAGTCTTTATAGCTTGTTCGATACGTTTAATTGCTAATGGATATTCGGCGCGAATATAAAAATAGCCTTTTTGCGCACCAATTGCAAAGCCTGCTAAGATCATTCCTTCTACAACAGAAAAAGGATCGGATTCGAGCATGGAACGATCCATAAAAGCTCCTGGATCACCTTCGTCAGCATTACAGATGAGATATCTCTTTTTTTCTTTATTTGCGACAGCAAAAGACCATTTTTTTCCAGTGGGGAAACCAGCTCCTCCTCTTCCTCGAAGATTGCTATTAGTGACAGTTTCGATAATTTCATGAGGATTATTTTCTGCAAGTTTTTGAGCGAGAGCGGAAAATCCTTCATTTTGAATATATTCTTCGATACTTTCAGGATCGATAAGACCGCAGTTTCTTAATGCAATGCGGGTTTGTGAACAGTAAAAAGGAAGGGTAGATAATTGAGTGAAAAATTTATGCGTGATAGCTTCTTTTTCAAGAATATCTTGAGCTTTTTTTTCTTTGTTTTCGTAAGAGCTATCGTCAGCACATTTAAGAAAATATTTTTCAATAGGAGTATTTTGCATGATATGCGAAATAAAAAGTTCATGAACTTTTTCACGATCCATGCTGGCATAAAAAATGGGAGCGTTTCCAGGGAAGGTGACACTTACAATCGGTTCCAAACTACATCTTCCTGTGCAGCCTACTTTCTTAATGGAAATATTTTTTTTACCAGAAGAACGGATATGTTTTTCAATTTCATCTAAAATTTCATTTGAGCCAGCAGCATTTTCACAAGTAGCTGATCCAACTGTGATGATAATTTCATCTTCTGCTATATTTTGATTTAAAAAATGCTCAGATTCTTTTTTGAGCTGAGTATATTTTTCTTGAGGATTTGACATTTCAAAAGATCCTTTCAATTTATAATTTTAATATCTCTTAGTAACATTTTTTTTAATTCTTCTAAATCTTTTTTTCCCATCGTAATTGTAAAAAAAATCTTATATGGAGTTGTATGCGATTTGATAAGGTTTTATTGTTAATTTTTTGTAAAAACATCTTGGTGTTTTTGTTTAGATTGTTTACCATTTTACATTCGAATATTGGAGGTAATAATATGGTTAGTGTAGTAGGTTCAGGAAATCCTCCTGGCTATGGAGAGAACGGCTTTGTAAAAGAGGGTGTAAAAAAAGGTTTTATCTTAGGCTCAGAAGTTACA
>ERZ795053.1482-NODE-1482-length-29799-cov-17.037890_pt1 | contig 29799 bp, 28 predicted proteins | sample MGYA00375137_ERZ795053 | MGnify/ENA primary metagenome ERZ795053 (study PRJEB30182, sample SAMN05720284) | activated sludge metagenome | isolation source: Anaerobic digester | place: Hong Kong | collected 2014-12-17 ...
AAAAATAGTTATTAATAACTTAACTGGATACCTTTTTCATCAGATTCCAATTCATTCCATTTCTGAGAGAAGAGCGAGGCATTTGTCAAATATCAACGTCCTATTTAAAACACTTCTGCAAAGTAAGCACTTTCAACAACATTTTAAAAAGTCAAATAAATAAATTATCACTGATAATGCTCAATACTTATATGTCTAGCAAGAAACGCCACAAAGGCGCAAGAAATAATTTACTTTAAGTGTAAAATATTACTATGCAACTCAATAGCGTATGGATAAATCGCACACAAAATGAAATGAAATAATGTTTATCACAATTACACACTGTTTCGTTTCGCCACCGAAATACTTGCATTCAACTCAAAGCCAAGCAATATGATGATTGCATTAAAATAGATCCAAAGCATAAAAATGATCAAAGTTCCGATCGAGCCGTAAAGGGTATTGTATTTTGCGAAATTATTCACATAATAGTTAAAACCGACAGAAGCAGCAATAAAAAGCAGGGTGGTAATGGTGGAGCCCGCGGAAATAAACCGGAACCTTAGTTTCCGGCTGGGGGCAAAATAAAAAAGAAACGAAAAGGCAAAGAAAAGCAGGGCAAGGGTAATGACCCATTTCCCTGCCGACAGCATCAGGATGCCTACCTTGTCGGTAAGCAGGCCATGCGATTCAAGCCATTTCAAGACCATCGGGCCGAAAGTGATCAATGCAATGGCAATGATTACAAGAACTGACAACAGGAATACCAGGCCAATGGATACCAGCCGCTGGCGCATTGCTGAGCGGGTTTCAATGGAGTGATATGTCTGATTGAAGGCTTCCATAAGGCTGGTGACGCTATTGGTGGAAAAATACATAGCCATCAGGAAACCTATGGAAAGCACACCTCCCTGCGGCCGCTTCACAATATCAAAAATGGTGTCTTCAACGGTTGCCCATACCTGTTCCGGGAGAAATTCGCTGAGCAGGCTCAGCAGGCTATCCTGGAAGTTGGCAATAGGGATATAAGGGATCAGGGAGAAAAAAAACAGTATGGCCGGAAAAATTGCAAGAAAGAAATTAAACGAAAGTGCAGCCGCCCGGTTGGTAATGGCTCCCTTCTGTATGCCCTTTACAAAAAACTCTGCAACATAATAGAGGGGAATCCCGTCAAATCCGGGTAACACCAGGCGCTTGGACCAGATCAGCAACTTCCTTACCGTCCGGCTGCGTAATGCCCCTTGATAAACACGCAGGGAATAAGCAGTGACGCGTTCGGCTAGTTTTTTCATACTGGCTGTTTAAAAGGCTTTCAGGCTCAGGTCTAAGCTTTTAATCTGGTGGGTGAGTGCGCCCACGGAAATAAAATCGACTTGCGTTTCTGCATATTGCCGGATAGTTTCGAGTGTGATACCCCCAGAAGCCTCAGTTTCATATTTTCCACCGATCATCTCAACTGCTTTCCGGAGATTCTCAGGGCTGAAATTATCCAGCATTATCCGGTTAACTTCCCCTGATTCAAGCACCTGCCTCAATTCATCGAAATTCCTCACCTCAATCTCAATCTGCAAATCTCTTCCGGTATTTTTCAGGTATTTATTTGCTGCATGGATGGCTTTGGCAATTCCACCGGCAAAATCCACATGATTGTCTTTAATCATAATCATATCGTAAAGCCCGAACCGGTGATTGTGACCACCTCCGTGCTTCACCGCCATTTTCTCAATGGCGCGCATCAGGGGGGTTGTTTTGCGGGTATCGAGAATACGCGCACGGGTACCCCTGATTCTCTCAACGTATTGTGCCGTGATTGTGGCGATTCCACTCATACGCTGCATAAAATTCAATGCCAGGCGCTCCGCTTTCAGAATGGAAACAGATGGCCCTTCAACAGTAAAAGCAATATCGCCAGGCTTAATGACATCGCCATCTTTCAGTAATGGATACATGATGATCCTCGGGTCAACCTGCGCAAAAACCCGGGCAGCAATCTCCATGCCCGAAAGCACCCCCTCCTGCTTAACCAGCAACTTAGCCTTGCCTGTAGCTTCTTCTGGAATGGTAGATAAGGAAGTATGGTCGCCATCACCTATATCTTCGGTCAGGGCATTGGCAATAATCTCATCAATGGTCAGCATTGGGTTCAGCAGAAATCTTTAAAGGTTATTCTTCGCTTTCAAACTTCAACTGGTGAATGGCTGGTTTTCCATTCACCGTTTTAATAAGGTAATAGGCCCTGAATACAACATTTCCGGATTTATACATGCCGATGGCATATTGTGAGCCGTCTTTTGACTGGCCCTGATGGCTCTGTGTGTAGGAAGCCGGTGGATATTTTGTGAAAAAATTCCGCATGATTATCTCCGATTGTGCTTTACTGAATGTTCCTTCAGTGCCCGGCACACTCAGATCAATGGTGGCATTGAAATAATTACTCAGCTCCCTGGCATTGGCCGTACGGATGAATGCAGCCACCCTGGCACTCACATCCTGAGCCGGCACCGAAGCCGGTAGAAACAGCATTAAAATGCTGAATATCATTACTAACCGAATTCTACCAATCAATTTCATTCCTTTAAATTTTAACAAACCGGACAGTTACCAACCCGGCTGTCGTTCAATTTATAAAATTTATCAAAAACCGAACCAAATGTAAACATAAATCCGGCGAAAACAAATTGTTTGCCCCCTACCCTGATTCAGATTCTATCAGTTCGCGGATGAAGACCGGGGTCAGGATTAATAAATCAGATCAAAATCAGCACGGTTGTGATGGGATAAGGCGTTGTTTTATAACACAATAAAGGTAAACAACTAATTTACTGATTGTTGCACTTATATTTCCTTTTTTTATAACAGGCCGTATTCATTTTTTTTGATTGCGGCTTAATCAGATCCATTATTTCAGGTAAAAGACCGTTTCTGAAGAAGGGTGAATAACATTGATTTTACAAAATCATTGAACTAACTGAAAAAGGTTATTTTTGCATTAAACTCCACTATGCGTATCACCTTGTTACAAACCGGAAAAACCGACGCTTCCTGGCTAAAAACAGGAACCGGTGAGTACGCCGTGAGATTATCGCATTACATCCGGTTTGATGTGGCTGATATTGTGCCACCAAAGAATTTCAGACAACTTAGTCCGCAACAGCTGAAAGATGCAGAAGGCAGGCTGATGCTCAGGCATTTCGGCAGTGCCGATCAGGTTGTACTGCTGGACGAAAGAGGCAAAACACATACATCGGAGGAGTTTGCAGTCTGGATTCAGAAGATAATGAATGCAGGCACCCGCCACCTGATGTTTGTGATCGGCGGAGCCTATGGGTTCTCCGACGAAGTTTATGCGGCCGCTAATGCCAGGATATCCTTATCATCCATGACATTTTCGCATCAGATGGTGCGGCTCTTTTTTACGGAACAGCTATACCGTGCCTTCACCATACTGAAAAACGAGCCCTACCACAACTCCTGAATAAATCCTGATCCCTGAAACATGAAATCACTCGTCTTCGCTACAAACAACCGCCATAAACTTGAAGAAGTCAGTTCAATCCTCAGCGGCAGATATCATCTTGTGTCCCTGACCGGCATCAACTGCCATGAAGATATTCCCGAAACCAGCGATACCATTGAAGGCAACGCACTTATAAAAGCCAGGTACGTGGTAGAACAATATGGTTACGATTGTTTTGCTGACGATACCGGGCTTGAAGTGGAAGCCCTTGACGGCCGGCCGGGAGTATATTCAGCCCGTTATGCAGGTGAAGGATGCAGTTACGATGACAATGTCACTAAATTATTGCAGGAACTGAACGGGCAGTCCAACAGGAACGCCCGCTTCAGGACGGTTATCGCGCTTATCATGGGAGGAAAAGTGCATTTGTTTGAAGGAATGATCAATGGAAAGATCATTCATGAGAGAAAGGGCACTTCCGGATTCGGCTACGATCCTGTATTTGTACCCGATGGATACGACCTCACCTTTGCGGAAATGCCCCCTGAACTGAAGAATTCAATCAGCCACCGGGCATTGGCAGTTAATAAGCTGGCAGAATTCCTCAAATAAACTTACAGCGGGTAATTCTTACAATTCCAGATCACCTGACGCTTCGGGCTGATAAATAATCTCGGAAATCCGCAATTCGGCCTCACCCGTAGGTACTTTCCATTTAACGGTATCCCCCTTACGGTATCCTAGCAGAGCTGTGGCAACAGGCGCGAATACAGAAATTTTCTGCTGTCTGGAGTCAGCTTCATGCGGATATACAATCTGAATCTGCATGGATTTGTCGCTGTTCAGGTATTCAAGCTTAACGATGGAATGCATGGTAACCACATCCGGAGGCATTTTTTCAGGAGGCAGAACTTTAGCCCTGTCGAGTTCTGCCTGCAGGGGATTCAGATTGATGGGAGCATTGATGCCGCCGCTTCTTGCTTTGGCAATATGGCTGCGCAGACGTGCCATGTCCAGTGAACTGATGATAATTTCCTTCATGATTATAAAATGTTTTGAAAAAGAAAAAGCCGGGAGAGACCCGGCCTTTATAACAAGGTTAAGGTCTTTCCTAGTCGGAGGAGGTTAAATAAGAATGCAAGATGATCTGCATATCAGAATTTGTTTGTGGCAAAGATAATAATAATCAAGGTACCAGCCAAAACCAGACAGTGCTTTTAGAACTCTGCCAGCAAAACTGTATTACCCACCAAAAATTACAATACTATATCGCTGTTTAATAAGCATTTACAAGTTCCCTAATTTGGATACGGAATGCAACCCGTACCATTTATCATTCACCGTTGATCTGGCATAACCGCTTCTGATTTCGCTTTTTACCAGGAAAACCGGAAATAGCGGTCTCTGAAAAGCTGAAACTGAAAATTACGGAATAAAAAAGGTGGACCCGCTTCTGAAGTCCACCCTTAAAATATCACCAATCACTTACTTTCCGGTCTGCACTTTACTTACCGTCTTATTTTCGTATACGTATACATATTGGCCATCGGTTGTAAGCGAAGTAGTTGCCCCCTTGCGCGCCTTAAACTCAAGGAATTTGCATGTATTCAGATCAAAAGCTGCGATATCGGCGCCTTCGGTCTTCATAATCACAATGTTGTCGAACCTGTCTTCGAGCAATGAGGTCTTATACTTACCGTTTGCCACCAGGTCGCCGTTGTTCATTTTAAACGTTGACACCCCTTTTTCGCCGATCACGGCCACCATATCTTTAAAAGGGAAAATCATCTGGGCATTGCCTACCCCTCCTTTAGCCACGGGCACTTCATACAACTCCTTGCCTGTATTAACATCCATGGAATACAGCGCTTTTCCGCTGGAAACAATCACATTGTCGCCGGCTTCAATCATATTGGTGATGCCTTTGCGGAAGCGTTCTGAATCCCAGACCAGAGATCCGTCGCTGATATTGAAAGCCTGAACCCCGTTGGGTTTAACATTGGGGTACCATATCCTCCATTCTTCGTAAACGGAAACAGAGCCATCAGCGTTCTGGGTCCTGCGGTAAATGTAGGCCTGCGCTTCAACATTGCCGCCAATCTGAAGCACTATTTTATCTCCCATGATATACATATTGGGAATTGCCCTTGCTTCTTTTATTTCAGGAGAAGTCCACAGCAGTTTTCCTGAGTTGGCGTCATATTTTTTGATATATTGATTCCTTCTGTTAGACATATCCAGCACATAAAGGTCATTGCCAACCCTTACCGGATCAGCCACCGCACCATAAACGCCAAATTTCTTTGCATTTGCCGGCCGTTTCCCCAATCCGTCAGGCGTGTAATCAAATGCTGCTGACCATAAACTGGCTCCGGTTTTAAGATCGTAAACCTGATATCCATTCATCATAAGCATTACCTTATCCCCGTCAAGAACCAAATCATACAAAAAATCCCGGGATATGACCTTACGCTCAGCCCTGCCAACATAAGTGTTTTCCCAAACAATATCCCCGTTCCGGATATCAACCTTGGCTATCTGGTTTTTAAACCCAGTGAATAAGGCGCCCAGTGAACTCGGGACGAAATTGACCATCACCATGTATCCATCAGGCGTAATGACATACTTGCCGACCACACCTTTAAACTTTGCGGTTGACCAGCGCTCCTCCCCGGTTCTGGCACGGATAAATACAAGTTCTTTCTTCAGGGAAATAGCAAAACTTTGTTCCTCAGGGATGTACACCACATTTTCTTCATCGACATCCTGGTATTTATCTGTTGACCACAGAAAATTACCACTCTCCATCTCCACCACAGCAAGCACATCTTTTCCCATCTTACGGTCAAAAAGAAAGATGACATCAGATTCCCAGAACGGGATAAGGTCATCGATTTTGCCCAGCTTCGGAGCAAGTTCTTTGAATTTCTTATTCCACTTAGGTTTCCCGGTTTTGTTGTCAAAAACTGTAATCTCCTTGTCGGAGGCAGCATAGCTGAATCCACGCTCTTCGGTTCCGGTGCCTGTATGAACAATTTTATGATCCATACGCGACTCCCATACCAACGGCATGTCATCCTGGGCATTTACCGAAATAAGTCCGGCAAATAATGCAATTGCGAACAATAAGTGTTTTTTCATAAAAATGAAGTGTTTGGTGTTGATTAAAAATTGAAAGTATATTGGAATTTGTAGCTTTTCCCTTTGGGGACCCTGAATCCGAAGCGGTAACGTTTTACAATATCTTTCAGCCGGTTTTGCATGGCAATTTGGTTTGCACCTTCGTTCACCACAAATACAGTTGCCACTTCACCTTTTTCGCGCAGGGTGATATCAAATACATAGGTTCCGCTGAGATTGCTTTCACTGATTTCTTTGAAGAATGCCGATCCGGGCGCTGAGGAGACAGAATCAAGTTCGGCAATGGCTTTTCCGATGATTTCATCCTTTATCTGGTAAAAGGGTTTTTTCTGCCCCGAAGCATACAGTACCGGCAACAGAAGGCACAAAACAAACAGTCTTTTCATGAATATTCAGATTATAGTTAAAAAAACAAGGCTTAAATTGGCAGGTTCATCAATCTGACAGTGTTGTATTTCATCATTTAGTTCCTGTATCTGTTATTCGCGTTAATCCTGCGGAATGCTCCACAGCAGCAATTGATTTCCGAAAGTTGCAAGAATGGACTTGTCTCCCGGCAGGAACTCAAAGAAGACCCTTCCGTCGGAAGGAAAATCCAGCTTACTGATGCCTTCCAGCACCCGTGAGCTCATTTCTAACCTGTGCAGCACATTTCCGGTTGCGGCATCATGGATGCGGAGTTCAGGAAATTTGCTCCAGCTGACCACACCCATATACTTCCCATCATGACTCTTGCGAAAAGCCGGTTCATAGTTTGAATTTGAAGGGAAAACAGTCCGCGTACTTTTAAAACCCACGGCATCGATCACACTTATAAAGTTCTGACGCCCCGAAACAGCCGTCGCAGCTTTGGTATAAGGAATACTCAGGCAATAAAGCTCCTTCCCGTCGGCTGACCACTCCAGCCGGTAAACATTATCATAATAATCATTTACGGTAGCGACAAGTGAAAAATCCGAAGCACTGAAAACAGATACCAGTTGTTTGAATTTAAGAATAGATTTCAACGCCTTCGGGTCTTTCCGGAGTTGAAGATCGTTTTTCAGATATGCTTCCGAAGGCCGGTGTGACACTGCAATATACCTGCCATCCGGACTGATTTCCAAGCTATTGGTTGCGGCTTTAATGGTTTTCCTATCTGTAATTAGTCCCGTTTTAAGATTATAGAATTCTAATTCATCATCGGTGAGGGCAACTGCAAGTTGTTCATCTGGGGAGATCTTAACATCATGGTATTTCTCAAGCCTCAGCACCCTTTCACCGGTTGTGGCATCAATTATCTCAAAATTCACCTCACGGTCACGGTTTGGCGAAAAATCGAGATAATACAACTGCTGAAGCAGCAAAAACCTGCCTTTTGATGACCAGCTTACCCTGGCGCCGGCATACCAGTTGCCAACATCAAACTGCCTGATGATCTTCCGGTTGCGGAAATCATATATATACAGCGGAAAACCCTGAGTACAGGCAATGGCCATCAACTGCTGATCAGGCGACATTGCCATACCTGAATGAATGTAACGGTTTTCCGAAACCGCAAATTTCTCATAATCCGCATTTATTTGCTGTGCGGGTATCCTGTTAAAAGAGGCCACTAAAAGCAACAGAAACAGACAGATACGCAAAGGAGAAAAAGGAACTTGCATAAGATTGACTGAGATGACACAGGCATTAATAACAAAGTTAAATGCTTTCAGTTGTTTCCGGTTTTAAGGCTGCAAGGTCACCCACAGAAATAATATGTAATCAAATTATTACAAACAATGGCAGCAGAAATAGCGCTGTTATATATTATCCTGTTTTTCAATGTATTAAAAATCCAACTAAAAGGTAAGAATGAATAATAAACTGCGTTCCCTCTATCCAAAAGGGAAAGTGAATAAAAAAAAATCCGTAGTGTTCGGTAATAAAATACCTAACAATACGGATAAGCGGGTTGACAGCATAAAATAACCGGTTTCACCGCATTGCCGTCAGCCAATGGAAGTTCAGAAAGAGGCCCTGACAGCAATGATAAAATTACGTCCAGGGGCACTGATTCCCGAAGCGAAGGGACGGTAAAGCTGATCAGTGATATTTTCCACTCCCGCATTCAGTGTAAAATTCCTGTTGATATACCAGGCAGCCTTGAAATTCAGGGTAGCCCAGGCGGGAACGTACGGATTTCCATTTTCATCTTTTGCATAAGGCGCGGCATCCGTCCTTTCGGAGAGTGGCAGATCCTCGTAATCCATCCCGGCATTATATTCCGCATACAGATCCAGGCGAAGTTTCGGCCGCTCCCAGGTAACATGCGTACTACCAAAGAACGGTACTGCATGTCGCAAAGGATAATATTTCAGGCTGTCTTCACTTTGTTCCTCGCCATTCTGCCAGTTAAATACCGTACTCAGGCCGAAGCCCAGTCCCAGATTTGCCTTAAATCCTCCCTGAATGCCGAATACCCTGGCACGCGTGATATTCTGTATGGCCTGCACCCTGCTTAACTGACCATCATAAAAAATACTGTCGCTGCCGTTATAGATAAAATCGCGACGGGCAAGCGCATCTGTCAGCAAAGTATAATAGAGGCTCAGGTCTGCTTTCACGAAATCGCCCATGGTAAAAGCAAGACCACCTTCTGCATTCCATGCGTACTCTGGCTTTAAGTTAACATTGGGAACGACCACCGAACCGGGTTCAGAATCAAATACTTTGCCGAGGTCGTCGATGTTCGGGGAACGGAAGCCCGTTGAAAAACCGGAATAAAATTTCCAGTTTTGCTGCGGACTCCATGTGATCCCAACGCCCCCGTTCAAAGCACCGTTACCAAGTGATGCTTCGGTAAACGGGAAGGGGAACATACTGGTGTCAAACGCAGCCTCCATCGCCACATAACTGTAGCGCAACCCTGCATTCAGGATAGTTTTGGCATTCAGGTGTATACGTGCAGTTGAATACATTGCATACGACTGCCAGACAGAGCCATCAGGATAGCGGGTATTCACCGGGCTGACCTCTCCTGTTTCAATATGCTTCCGGTTTGCTTCTGAGCCTACTTTGTTGTAAACCGCTTCTCCACCGTAAAACAGCGTGAGTTTGTCGTTCAGCTTTTTGTCAAGGTCCAGGTTCAATGAAAAGGCATTTACTTCTTCATGCTGATTGCGCAGCCGTTTGTTGTTCATCTTTCTGTCGTGCCGGCTTTCCCTGTATAACTGGTGCGCAGCCACAATCCTGAACTGATTAAAGATACCCTTGTCACTTCTGAATTTCGCTGCCAGCCGGTTCATCATCCATTGCTGCGGACCATAGTACCACTCGGCATTTACCAGGTTTTGTTCTTCACCGGTAAGATAGAGCCGGTCGTATCGGGGAGCATCGGAAGTGCCGGAATAATAGAAAGAATAATCCAGTTCAGCGTTAGCGGAAGGCTTGAAAGCAATTTTCTGAAGCAGGCTGTATTGGGAGTATCCGGAATAAACCTGCTTCTTAGGGTCTTCATTTTCCACAGTTACATCCACTCCATTTTCCGTTTTCTGATAGACCGGCCGCAGGAAATAGGAATTCCCGTTTGATCCGGCTTTAAGGTCATCGAAATCAGACCAGGTGGCACTGGTTACAAAAGCCCATTTCTTCTGCCCTGCAGAAAAATCAAAGTGTCCGGTTTTTTCGAGGTTTGCCGATGAAAAGCGCGCGAAAGCATTGCCTTTAACCGTGGATTTCCCGTTCTGTGAAAAAACGGGTGACAGGGTATGAAAATCCATCACCCCGCCTATGGCATCACTTCCATACATCACTGCCCCGGGGCCAAAAAGAATTTCATTACTTTCCACGGCAGCCGCATCAATGGAGATGACATTCTGAAGATTTCCTGTCCTGAAAATCGCATTGTTCATCCTGACGCCATCAACCACCAGCATAACCCGGTTGGTTGCAAATCCCCGCAATATCGGCGATCCCCCGGCAAGCTGGCTTTTCTGAATGTATGCATAACCACCGACACCGAGGAGATCGGCAGCCGTTTGCGGATTGGCAAAGGCAATCTGTTGCATGCCGATTTTCTCAACACGCTGAGGAATTTCCCTTTCATTCTGTTCCCAACGGTTGGCTGAAATAACCACCTCATCCAGGGTGATGCGCAAAACAGCCAGATCGATAAAGAAATTCAGTTTTTCAGCTTCGGTATAGGAGAGTACCCGCGTCTGGTAACCTATGTGCCTGAAAGTGATGGCTGACGATCCCCTGAAGCCGGAAAAATCTACCTGTCCCCTGCTGTTGGTCGTTGCCATAACCGCCGGATTTTCCGATATAATGGCAACATTGGCCAGCGGCTGCCCTGTAGTGCGATCCGCAACTGTCAGCTTTTGAGCCGTCAGGCCTGCCGACAAAAACAGACAGGCCACGGCAATATAGTATTTTATTGACATTTATAATAGGATTGAGAATTAACAATAAATGCAATACATCAGAGGCAAAAAATGCCCCTGATAAATATGCTGTTTTAAAAATTCATTAATTATACCGATTGCGGAGGAGGCGCATCAATAAAAATACCCGGCTGCTTATAATAAAATATAAAAATAGCATCCATTATCAGAAAACCGGAATCGGGCCGTATGTATTCAGCATCAGGAGGGGTAAACAAACCTCCCATCAGCAACGAATAGAAACGAATGGCTTTGGTGTGTGCCGGATGCCTTGTCGTCTGGCTCTTTGTCATACGGTCGAGGTTGGCAAACAACAGGGTTTCCTGATGATCGGTGACACAGTACAGCAATCTTGCCCCGTCTGGCGCTATCTCTGATTTTACCACATCGTACATCACTCCTTTATACCTGAATTCGCGGGAATGAATCCAACGAAATTCATGAGCATTGTCTTCCGCATACCGGATAACTGAAAGTTCTCCATCAGGAACACCTGCCTTCAGCATCATCTTGATCTCTTTCCTGACTTTTTCTTGTCTCAGTTTGAAAATAAAGTAATACGCCGTGCCATTAAAGCACAATGCCAGAAGGAGAAATACCGGGAGTATCTTTTTCAAGAATCAGCGCGTTGTAACATGCAAATGTAAAGTAAAACAACAGAATATCTTCATGGGTCCGGCCATAAAACGGAATCCGGGCATTTTTTACCGGGAGCAACAGATGCATGATAATCCGGCAGCCGCTGCCAACGACTTGTGTCAGTATCCGGCTTTCAGCAGTATACTTCTTCTGCGCGCAATCAGATCAGAAAGCTCAATCACCATGTCCGGATTCACTTTCCGGGCCATGGGTAGTATGTAACGCTCCGTCTGCTCGAGGTATGATATAATTTTTGAGGGTTCATGGCTATCCCTGTGTAAATCGGTGAGGTTGCTGATCCGGTCGGCACATTTAAGGATCAGGGCATTGCGTGTTCCCGTTTCCAGCACACGGGCAAGGTATTCTGCTTTCGTTTCTTCAATCCTGCGGGTTACCTCAAGCACCAGGTCAACCACCAGAGGCCCGTCGTGATCAATATTTCTGATTTCATCCAACTCGGTTTCAGGGATTTCTTCAAACAGATCGTGAAGCAATGAAGCTTTAAGCAGGACGGGATCATGCACCAGGTGATAATCAAGCAGAATCCCCAGCGTTGCAAAGGAATGCCTGAACTGGTTGCCCCCGACTTTACGACTTACGCCCACCAGGGCGGTAGCCTTCAGAATATAAGGCGCAAGCACCAGGTTTCGTAATGATTCCAGATCATTCATCTTGAGGAAACAGTATATGCGGTATAACGACAATAAAGTAAAAAAGTTTCACTATTGGCTTGTCTGATTCTCTCCTCTTCCTGAAACATAGCGTTCCCAGCGATCGAGCAGGGACTGCATATCAGAAGGGAGTATAGAATCGAAGAACATCTCCTGTCCGGTAACCGGGTGAATAAAACCAAGCGATTTCGCATGAAGTGCCTGACGTGGACAGAGCCGGAAACAATTCTCAACAAATTTTTTATAAGTACCTGATGTCGTGCCCTTTAATATCTGGTTACCGCCATAACGTTCATCGCTGAAAAGCGGATGACCGAGGTGTTTCATATGGGCCCTGATCTGATGGGTTCTTCCTGTTTCGAGCCGACATTCGATAAGACTCACATAATTATAACTGCGGAGCACTTTGTAATGGGTAACCGCATGTTTTCCGTGACTCCCGTCAGGGAACACTGCCATTATCAGGCGGTTGTTCAGGTTTCGTCCGACATGGCCGGTAATGGTTCCTTCATTCTCCCGGGGTGTTCCCCAGACAATCGCCTGATAGGTCCGCTTAATGGTATGATCAAAAAAATCGCGGGCAATCCTGGTCTGCGCTTCCTCCGTTTTGGCAACAAGAATAATGCCCGAAGTATCTTTATCGATGCGGTGAACCAGCAACGGCATGGCATCTGGCCCGGCGCCGGGCCGGTGGCGCAGATGCCAGACCAGGGCATTCAGCATGGTTCCATCAAAGTTGGCATAACCGGGATGAACAACCATTCCGGCATCCTTATTCACAACAAGCAAATGCTCATCTTCATAAACAATATTGAGCGGGATTTCCTCCGGCAGCACTTCGGTATCCCTTGGCGGATGAGCCATCACTACGGAGATGACATCCAAAGGCTTAACCCTGTAGTTCTGCCTGACGGGCTCACCATTCACCAGAATATTTCCTGCTTTGGCGGCTTGCTGAATCTTATTCCTGGAAGCATTTTCGATGCGGATCATCAGAAACTTGTCAATCCGCAGCAAACCCTGACCTTTATCTGCTATAATGCGGTGATGCTCGTAAAGTTCGTTCTCTACATTCTCATCGTCCGCGAACTCAGGAGAGTCATGCTCTTCAAAAAAATCTTCGTCTTCCGGCATAGGGTATACGCTTTACCGGTTGATGATCAGTTTACCCCTGCCGATTACCTGATGATCATCGCTGATCAGCTGCAACAGATAGAAGCCTGCAGGAAGCATCGTCAAATCCGGCTCACGGGTATAGGCCTGTTGAAAGAGAATTCTGCCGTCAGCACCTGTTACTGTGAGCGTTAAACCATTGGACCTGACTTCATCGGGCAATTCAATGACTATTTTGCCATCCGCAGAAGGATTTGGGTAAATAATCAATTTTTCCGCTTGCTTTGTTTCCGGGATTCCGACAACTTTCAATTTTCCCAGCACCGGTCTGATCATCAGGGCTCCTGCGTAAAGACTTTGTCCCCAACCTCCGAAGGTGCGGTAAAAGGTATTCGCCGAGGCATCGTTATTCCAATCGTAACCGAGGTTCAGGTTATCAGAGGTTGTCTGTTCCCATCCCACATAGAAGATCAGGTTTGGAAAGCGGCCCGGCTCTATTTTAATGATACTGTCAAGCTTATAGGTATAAAACTGATTCAGGCTGTCCTCGTATGCCGGTTCATATCCGAAACGGGAATAAATCAGCTCACCCGGCTCACCGAAATAGTCGTTCCAGATATTGAGGTAGAAACTTTTCACATTGCCGCCGGTAAGGGTCTGGTTGAAATACATCTGCACGGCGAGCAGCGAATCGGCCCTGTTAAGCCTGAACTTATAGGCCAGCTGGGCGCCTGCGGGTGTCAGTCCATAACCCGCTTCTGCAGTGCCATCATCATAAGAGAGGTAATTTGCAAAAACCTGAACATTCCTGATGGTGTCATTCTGCCTCCGGCCCAGGTTGGCCTCGGTATTTACAATATGCGTGGTAGTAAAAGTAACCTTTTCCTGGGTGCCGATCGGGAATACAAAATTTACCGGCGGGCGTGCAAACGGCTGATGGGTAACATAACCCGAAGTATTGAACGGAGGGATAAAAAAGTTCCCGGCAGAGTAGTAATGAAAGGGGTCCTGATAATCACGGGATACCTCATAGCGGTATGATGCATTATAATCAATGCCGTCGAGGTTGGTGATCCGGATATTCAGGCTGTCGCGCATTTCATTTACGAAATTGGCGCGGTATTGGTTGTAGGGCATGCCTGTATAGTTCCGGAGCATATTCGGCGCTTTGGCTGCGAAGGCCACATCGCGATGCAGCGTATCGTAAATACCCCGGCCTATATTCAGATAGACATAATCGATGTTCCACTGATCACCGTTGCTTTGCCAATCAGGCAAGATACCACTGGCCAGACTTGCATAGTTTCGAAACCGAAAACGGAAATCACCGGTATAAAACCTGGCGCTGTCAAGAACAGGGATGACCACCTGACGGAACCACATGCTGTCACTGGCGTAAAAAGAGTTGAGCGATTGTCCGGAAGTACTCCATACCTTGCGCCAGCCTTCGAGCAAAACCGTATCCATCACAGTTGTATCAATCCCGTTGATGGTAGTATCCACAGGAAAAATGATGGTCTGGGTCTCGCCGGGGGCAAGAAATTCCAGCACCAGTGAATCATTTCTGGCAGGCGCATTGCCCCTGCCCTGCGGCTGATAATAGAAGCTGAAGTATACAGAATCAGCCCGGGTGATTTTGCGTTTAACCGGTGAAAAAACCGAATCGAGGCGTATGGGCTGCGATGTCAAAAAATCGGCCATAAAAGGAAAAGGACTCGCATTACTGTAAAGTCTGCCAAGATGATCAATGGCGTCGAGCGTGGCAACTCCGACAGTTGGCGGGAACATGGCATAATCGTCACTGATAAAGGCATCTGAATCTGACCATAGTTCCGGATCCGGCAAAACAGACCTTCCGCTGAAATCATCAAAAAAGGGGAGCAATAAGGGAGTAACAACTGTACGCCCGGCATCACGGTCAACAGATTCCATTTTTACCCTGGGATTGATCTGCAATCCGGTGATAACTTCCTGCGAATAAGAAGACAAGGGTATCAGTAAAAAAATTAAAAGCCTTATTGTCGTTCGGTCTATCATACCTGAAATATTATTTTGAAAGCCTGCGCCATAAAAACAACCATTAAAAAATTGAATCATTGACCACCTCCAGTGTATCAGCACCCATAGTCTGAAGGTAAGCATCAAAATCGAACTTGTCCGGATCCCTGAAGACCAGACTTACTGTTTGCCCGGCATTCATCAGGAGCCCTTTCACATAAGATGGCGTCTGGGTGTATACCCTTGCGTTTCCCGGGTCCGCATCGTCTTCGAAAACTTCCTCTCCGGGCGCCAGATATCTGCTTTCCAGCATTTGCAACGCCTCCTGCCTGGTTTTTCCGATCAGGAAAGGCACCTGAAAACGGGCCCCTCCAATGCTCTGGCCAACTTTTAATTCAATCACAGAACCCTTGAGTATCTCAAAACCGGGTTCAATGGAACTCCCCAGGTAGTATTGCCCGAGTACTGCGTTTGCCGCTATATCCGGCACATAACTTATATTTCCCAGCTTCAGCCCGTAAGTTTCGAGCGTGGCAGTCGCCTGACGGAGCGAAAGGTCGACAAGGTCGGGCATACTCACCTTTTCGGGCATCACCGCAACAGTAGTCAGGTAAATCTTCCGGTGCCGCTTAACATTTGAACCCGGCAGCGGATCCTGAATAATTACCGATCCCTTTGGCATTTTTGAGTCATATACTGAATCTACAATAATTACCTCGAAGTCAGAGATGGTTTCCAACTGGCTTATCTGATCAGGTGTTAAACCTACAAGCGAAGGAACAGCTATGGACTCTCCATGGTGGGTGTACCATTTAAGCGCCCACAGCACCAGGCTTACAATTAAGACAGTCAGTATCACCGAAACGATGAAATGTCTGACAAAAATACGTGTCTGAATAAATTCAAAAAAGTTCATTTACGCCAACTTATTCCGGAAGACAGATTACGATCAGCTAATTAACCCCCGGACAGGATAATAAACTAACACGCAGATAAATTATTGCGCGTCACTGCAAAGATATAAATAATTGAGAGGCCTGAAAAACGTCGGATTCTTAAGATTTTGCTCACCGGGTACTACGCACCAGATAACATACGTTTCTTCTGTCAAGAAGTCAAGCCGTTACATTGCCAGCCTGCCCGGATTTTCCCCTGAACAATGGATCCTGCATAAATACGATGATCAGGATATTTTAAATTTCCGCGCATTCACAAACCGCATTGTTCTTACATTTGCAACACTTCACTACAAACGGCCCAAGATGAAGAAAAACATCGCGCTGCTCACCGGCGGCTACTCAGGAGAATATGAGATTTCCGTTAAAAGCGGCAAGGTTATCGAAAAGCATCTCGACAAAGACCTGTTCAGGGTATTTCCTCTGATTATCGGAAAGCAACAATGGATTTACAAAGACACGGGAGGGTCAGAAATTCCGGTAAATCTGAACGACTTTTCCCTTGAACTTCAGGAAGGGAAAATAAAATTTGACGCCGCATTTATCGGTATCCACGGGACACCCGGAGAAGACGGCAAGTTGCAGGGGTACCTTGATATGATCGGGATTCCTTACAATACCTGCGGCCGGGCCACATCGGCACTGACTTTCAATAAATTCTTCTGCAACGAGTTTGTAGGCAGGGCCGGTATAAAGATTGCCAACACCGTTTACCTGCACAAACGTGACACCCCCGACACAGACACAATTCTCAGTGTCACCGGCCTCCCCTGCTTTGTTAAACCCAACAGTAACGGGTCGAGCGTTGGCATTTCAAAGGTTCATTCGCGCGAAGAGCTGCTTCCGGCCATTCAGCTTGCTTTTGAATCGGATGAAGAAGTGCTGGTTCAGGAATTTATTCCCGGAGTGGAAATCACCTGCGGCATCTATGAGAAGAATGGAGAACCGGTAATTCTTCCGCTTACTGAAATCATCAGTCATAAAGAATTCTTTGACTTTGAAGCCAAGTACAGTGGATTTTCTGATGAAATCACCCCTGCACGTCTGCCCGATAATCTGACTGACGAATGCCGGAGCATTTCACTGATGCTTTACCGCAGGCTGAATTGCCGCGGCGTGGTCCGGTTCGATTATATCCTTACCCCGGATCAGGCTCCGGGAGGTAAACAGTTTTATTTCCTTGAAGTAAATACCATCCCCGGACTTTCTGAAGCCAGCATTGTCCCTCAACAGGCCGCCCATATGGGAATCAGTCTTAACCGTTTGTTTACCGATTTGCTAACGGAAACCCTGGAAAGATACCGTTAATTTAATCGCGTCAGCAAGTACCTGATCCCTGACATACAATTTGGTTATCAACAATTTACATAAGTCCGGAAGGCTATTTTGGACTTATAGCGCTGGCTTACAAGTTCAGGTATCGCAATTATCCAATCAAACATCTGAAAGACAACGCCTTACTCAATCCAGAGATCCGGATACATTCATTTCTTATATAAGTGTATGTGAAATTACGGTTCTACCGTAATCCATTTCACCCGGCTGATTCGACACTTCACCTTACCCGCCCGACAGTTGACACGAATTGCATTTCAGTGCCCCGGGGCCTGAATTACCTTTGCTTCATCAACAGGAAAAAACAATTCAGAAACATTAAAACCCAGAGCCATGAAAACTTACATTTTCGCAACCGCAATCGCAATAATGCTGTCAATCAGCTTACAGGCATCAACCGGAGGAAAAACCGGAACCATGAAAGCAAAGGTCCATATTTTTCAGACCAACACCGAAAGTGTCGATGTGTATGTAGCCAAGATTCCGGGACAACTGGTAAAGGTCACCATATTCAGCGCTTCAGGAACCCCGCTGATGAAGACACGCATTAAAAAACAGAGCAGCCGCTATCTGCGCTATTACCTGAACGACCTTCCCGAAGGTTGCTATGATGTAAAAGTAGAGCAGAACGGAGAAGTGATTTCAGAAATGAAGATTCAAAAGTAATTCACTTTTATTACAGAATGAAATTGATGACTATTGCTCAAGCTCTTAATTATCAAATGCAACATGCCGGAAAATTTTCCGGCATGTTGGCAATGCATCGCTTTGGAGCAGGGCTTTCAGACAATATGTCATTTAAAGGCAGGCGTGGCATTAATTTCAATTTACTACCTTTGAAGCAATCAATTCCCATGCGGATGACCGGAGAATTTTTACAAAAGCCCCTGCTCAGAGTTTCATTATTTATTCTCCTGAGTATTCTTCTCCGCCTGATGCTCGACCTGTCCTTCGGAATGATTTATCGTTTTTACGATGTGATCAGGCCATGGCAGGAATACCTGGGCGCAGCGCTGCTAACGGTTGCCATTCTGGAAATGGTCATTTTGCTAAAACGCAGAATTAACCGGCATATTCCGTGGGATAAAAGTCCCACGCGACGGCTGTTGCTCGAATGCCTGATCATCGCTCCCGCTGCATTGATCGCAATTGTGTTGCTGCGCATCTCTATCAATGTTTTTATGCTGAAAGCGGCTTTTATAAAATTCTCCGATGAAGCCATCACAGCAATCTATTACCTTTTCTTTCTGGTCATACTGCCTGCATTTCTCGAATTTGCGGTATTCCTGCTTAACCGCTGGAGAACCGGGCTGGCCGAAGTTGAAAGGTTCAGGAAAGAGAATGCCGAGTTCAGGTTTGAAGCCCTCCGGGCGCAGATAAATCCGCATTTCCTGTTCAACAGCCTGAACACCCTTTCATCTCTGATATATGAAGACCGTGACAAGGCGGCTGGTTTCATCAGGCATCTTTCGGATGTTTACCGTTATGTACTCGAAAACCGAAACCGGGAAACCATCACGCTGAGTGAAGAACTCACCTTTATCAAAGCATTTGTTTACCTCTATCAGCTCAGGTTCGACAATAAACTGACCGTTTCGGTCGCTGTGGAAGAGACGCTGCTGCAGCGGCTGATTGCACCCATGACCCTGCAGCTGCTGATTGAGAATGCGGTAAAGCACAATATAGTTTCAACCAGAAAGCCCCTGAACATTGAGATATATACGGACGAAAACCTTTTTCTGAACGTACGGAATAACCTCCAGAAAAAACAGACAGAGGAAGTGTCAACCGCCATGGGGCTGAAAAATATCGTAAGCAGGTACGGTTTTCTTACCCGGTTGCCGGTCGAAATTAAGGAAACTGACAATGAGTTTATTGTTAAAGTCCCGTTAATCTGAACGTTATGAAAGTGCTGATTGTTGAAGATGAGCCATTTGCCCAGCAGGAACTGAAAAGGTTACTGGCCGGAACCGGTTATGACATCAGTATAGCCGGATGTACCGATTCAATTGAAGATACCGTGGATTGGCTCAGAAACAACAATCTGCCCGACCTTATTTTTCTTGACATACAGCTCTCGGATGGACTGAGTTTCGAGATATTCAGACAGGAAAAAATCCTCTGCCCTGTGATATTTACCACAGCTTACGATGAATATTCCATTCAGGCTTTTAAAGTAAACAGCATCGATTATCTGCTGAAACCAATCAAACCGGAAGAACTCAAGGCGGCCCTCGACAAGCTGGAAGCGGTCAGGAAGTCCTACAATCCTGCAAACCCTTTACCGTTCGACCTCGCCAGGCTTGAGCAGTTACTCAGCCCTGCCCTGAAGGAATATAAATCCAGGTTTATCGCCCGCCTTGGCGATCAGATCAAACACATCGGCATTGAAGAGGTTGCCTGGTTTTATGCAGAGGACAATGTGGTATTTCTGATTACGAAAGGCGACAGCCGGTTCATCATAGATTACACCCTTGATCAGGTAACCAGATTGCTTGATCCGGGCCGGTTTTTCCGGCTGAACCGCAGCTTTATCGCGCATATCGACAGTATTGGCAAGGTCAGCCGGTATTTTAACGGAAGGCTGGTTGTTGAAATAAAGCCTGCCGCTCCAGAACCGGTATACATAAGCAGGGCCAGGGCCCAGGAATTTATCAGCTGGCTCGACCGTTAACAATAAAGAACAATGAAAATAAACAGAAAATATTCATACATATTCAGGATGACCCTGTTCGCAGTTCAGATCATCCTGTTTACTTCCTGTTATCGTCAGGAAATTGTACTGGACCGACTGCCGGCCAACACCCCTGCCGGATCTGAAGTTTATATTACGGGTAATTTCAATAACTGGGATCCGGGTGACCAGCGATTCAGGATGGAAAGAGGGACCAACGGGGTCTATTCCATCACGCTCCCGCGGGGAGCCGGTAAACTGGAATATAAATTTACCCGCGGAGACTGGACCACCGTTGAAAAGAACGAATGTGGCTACGACACTCCAAACCGCAGCCTGCGGTATGGCGAGTATGAAACGGTTTTAAATACGGTTTACTGCTGGGGTGACACAGAACCGATGAATTGCATCCAGAAAACACTGGTAATTAATGAATTGCCCGAAAACACTCCCGACACCCCCGTGATCTATCTGGCTTCCACCTTTAACGGATGGAATCCGGGAGATTTCAAGTATATCATGCAAAAAAACAGCCGGGGGCAATATTACATCACCCTTGACAAGCAGGCCGAATGCATGGAATACAAATTCACGCTCGGCAACTGGGAGTCCGTTGAAACAGAGCCATCGGGTAATGATATCGCAAACCGACGGCTTTGTTTTGATGAGCCGGACACTGCATATGTTGCCATCAAAGCCTGGCGCAGCACCCGGATAAAAACTTTAAGAAAAGTCACCCTTGTAATCAGCAGTCTGCCCGAAGAAACCATGTCGGGTGATCCGATATATGCTGCCGGCAGTTTCAACAACTGGGACCCCGGCAATAAATGGCACGCTTTTAAAACCGATGATTCTGGCCGGCGCTATCTTACCCTTGCATCCGAGGATGAAACTATTACATTTAAAATCACCCGGGGTAACTGGAGAAGTGTTGAAACCACCCTTTCCGGTAAGGATATCGCTGACCGCAGCTTTATTATGGGACATGCAGATACTCTTTTCCTGAAGGTGGACCGCTGGAAGGACAGATAATCCTATGACCGGCATGCCATGACATTCTGCGTTCCCAGGAATCCGGGCAAATCCCTTGTTGATCTATAACCCGCGGCTTTACCGCTGAAACCATTGCCAGACAAAGCATCCGCTGATATCCCGGCATCACGCCGGTTCAGGACCTGAATGATCCGGGATACTCAGTCAATCCATGCTCCGCTTTTAATTCTCACGGTTGATCCGGACAAAAACCCGGTTCACCGGGAGGAATAGCCAGCTCATCGACAAAAGATTTCAGATCAGAATTGAAGCTGATATTTTTGTGCTGAAGTTCAATGAACAAACAATGGAAAAGAAGCTGTTAACAGTCAATCCCTATTCTCTTTGCGGCGATCAGGAAAATTCAGATCAGTTCTATACCGACCTGGAGGATTTCGGCGAAAAAACCATCGCTATGCTTTCGGAGAACCTCGGGAAGGTTACGGAAGAATTCATGAAGCATAATGCCCTGACCAGTCTGAATAAGCCAGCTTCGCGCGAAGAATACCTGTTTGAAGCCCTGCTGATCGGCTCCTTTTGGAATATTTACGGAGGATATGCCCGTGCAACCCTCGATTCGACCCTTGACATCATGAAACAGTTAGCCGGCTTGCGCAGGGTGAAGGGCATTACAGGCATTACCGCCGATAAAACCAGGGGCCTTCTGGGCATCAGGCTGATGAAAGATCCGGAACACCGCGATGATTTCCTGACACCCGGAGTTAACGGCTTCGTGAAATTGATTCAATGGATGGAAGCCACCGGTGAATTTCAGCGTGAAGCACTCCGTTTCAGAGAGTGGTTAGCTTTTTTTAAATTTCAGGACAAATCCTTTACATTTATATCCATCTGCCTGATGAAAAACGCGGCAAAGCGTTTCAGCATTGAAAGCGAATCGGTTATGGGCATTTACACCACGGGGGTAAGTAACTTCAACAGACAATTCTCCGAAAAATACCAGCTTCGCGAAGACGCCATCTCTGTGCTCAGGGATAGATCGGAATACCACCTGGGGATGGTGGGCGCCTACATCATCAATAAGTCAAAAAGAGCTGAATTCCTCAGAACGAAAGAAAAGGTGCTGCTGGTTCCGACCTGCCTGAAAAGCTACCCTCAGTCAGGGTGCAAATCCATAAGGGATGAGAAAGGCGAAATTTGCGCAGGCTGTAATGCGGGATGCGGGATAAACCAACTAAGGCTGCTTGGCAGCAGGCATCATTTTGATGTGCGTATTCTAAGCCATTCATCCGACTTATCAATCTGGGCAGCCCGCCCCGGAAAAGAGCAACCGGTTGGAGTAGCAGGTGTCGCCTGTCTTACCACATTGCTTTCAGGTGGTTTTGAACTCAGTAAGCACGGTATTATATCTCAATGCATCCCGCTCGATCACTCCGGCTGCAGCCATTGGACGGATAAAGCCAGAAACACCGGTTTGAATATCAATGAATTATTGCGCAGAATTATTGATATCAAAACACCTACCGGCATTACGGAACAAAACAACAAGACAGGGACCGGGAATCCGGTTGCCGCATGATCATAACACAAAAAACCAGAAAAATGGCTGAAAAAATAATCATCATAGGTGCCGGAATCAGCGGAATGTCTGCCGGTTGTTACCTGCAAATGAACGGATTCGATACTGAGATCTTCGAACTCCATAACCAGCCTGGCGGGCTGTGCACTACCTGGGACAGGAAAGGTTACCATATCGACGGTTGCATCCACTGGCTGGTCGGATCGCGTCCGGGTTCCGGGTTATATGACGCATGGAATGAACTGATCGACATGGAGAAACTTGAAATTTATGACCATGATGTCTTTTACCGCTTCGAAGACGGCAATGGGAACTATATAAATTTTTACAACAACATTGACAAGCTTGAAACCGAACTGTTGGAAAAAGCCCCGGAGGATAAAGCGGTGATCATGGATTACATCGGTGCGGCGCGCAGGTTCAGCAAACTGAAAATGCCATTGGGGAAACCCCGTGAACTTTTTACGCTTGCCGACGGGATAAGCGCACTGATTCATTTTGGCCCGTTTATGCCCCTGCTGAAAAAATGGTCAAAGGTATCCATTGCATCTTTTGCCGGAAGATGTAAAAACCCGTTGCTTAAAAAGACTTTAGGGAATCTCTTTGTGCCGGAAATGAGCGTTGTGTTCGTAATGATTACGACAGCGTGGATGCATAATAAAATTGCAGGATATCCGATTGGCGGATCGTTGCATTTTTCGCGCCTGATGGAAAAAAAGTATATTGAGCTGGGTGGTAAGATTCATTACAACAGCCGGATCAGCAAAATACTGACACGGAAAAGCGATGGAAAAAAAATGGCTCACGGAGTGATTACAGACCGCGCCGAAACACACTATGCCGACTATGTTGTATCTGCGGCCGACGGTCATAACACGCTTTTCGAAATGCTTGAGGGGCAATATACTGACATAAAAACCAGGCAATTCTATGAGAATGAGCTGACATTTCCTTCTTTTTTCCAGTTGTCACTGGGCATTAACAGGGTATTGGAAACTGAAGCGTCAAGTCTGATCTTTCCGCTGAGCACCCCCGTTGAACTGGAGCCGGGAAACATTATCAGAGATATTTCCGTAAGGGTGCACAGTTTTGATCCTACCCTTGCCCCGACCGGAAAAACATTGCTTACGGCAATGATCACTTCATCCAATGAAGCATACTGGAGCGATTTAAGGATGAATGACTTCAGAAAATATAAAGCGGAGAAAGAGCGCATTACCCGTGAACTGACCGAAGCAATGGAGGTGAGGCTAGGCCCCCTTTCATTGCATCTCGAAATGAGCGACCTGTCAACTCCTGCCACAGTCGTAAGGTACACCAATAACTGGAGAGGAAGCTTCGAAGGTTGGATCATGACTCCGAAACTGGGATTATTCAACCAGTTGCCAATGACATTGCCCGGACTGGAGAAGTTCTATATGGCCGGTCAATGGACAGCCCCGGGAGGTGGATTGCCAACTGCGCTTATGTGCGGAAGGGGCGTTTCACAACTGATATGCCGCAAAAGCGGGAAAAAATTTAAAAGCAGACCATTCAACGCTTGACCTTGAGCAGTTTTCGTGAATAAACATCTGCCAGGCTTCTTACTTCAACCAGGTACATGCCAGCCGGCCAACGTGAACAATCGACACTGATAAATTTCCGGTTGATCGATGTGTTCTCCTTATGAAATATTAGTTTCCCCTGGGCATTATATACCCTGATCTCATCCGGATCAGTTGAATACCGGCCGAGCAGAATATAAAATTCATCCTGGGCCGGATTCGGGAAAACTTCAGGAACCACCCGGATGTATTTTTCCCTGATCAGACTGTCGACGCCAAAAGCGTTGGTCACCGAAAGTTTGACATTAAAGAGGCCTAAAGTGTTATACCTTATTTCACCCGGGTCGGCAGCGGTGGAAGCAGCGGGTTCACCACCCTCAAATTCCCAGTACCAGCTTATGGGATTTCCCATCGACAAATCCGAAAACTTCAGAAGAGAACCCACCGGAATCACGGTGGTGTCGGCAAGAAACCTTGCAATTACCTGCTTTTCATTATATGATCCATTGATGGAACTCAGCCCGCTGTTAACCGGATCGAGCCAAGGCATCAATCTTACGCTGTCAGCACTGCCATTAGATAGCCATGAAAATGATATTTTCCCGTAATAGTCCGGTCCGTTTAGATTATAACACCCTGATTCTCCACCGGTAAGCTGACCTATCACGCGACCTTTGTTGTCGAAAAGCGGAGAACCCGACGACCCGCCTTCGGTGGTACCATGTCCGTTGGCGGTAGCATTCCAGATAACCTTAAAATGAGTCCCGGGATTGACACCCCACTGACTGTTTGTAAGCGGATTGAGGTAAGTTGAGATTTTCTTTACATCACCTGATGGATGGTGAATCCCTATGCCTGAAGGACTGGGGGTTCCGGCAATATCCCATCCTGCGTAAAAAGGCTCGTAAGCCGGCGGAATGTTTTCGTTCAGCAACACAAGATAAAAATCACTTCCGTTATTATCCAGCGGAGAACTGCTCGAAATTTTGCGCGCTCCCAGAAGGGTCTTGTTTGCTTCAACTGAGTTGTTTTCGCAACCATCAGTCTCATACCTGAAATAGAATATCCATTTTGAAACATCTTCCGCTGATGCGTAATCACCACCTGAACCTTTGGCACAATGATCGGCGGTAAGCACATAGGGAGAATAATCAGCGGCGGTGTTATTCATAATGGTGCCGGTACACCAGTAAGCGACAAATCCATTTTTAATCTGGATCCTTACAACACTTTTTATCTGATCGCGCCATTCATCACCTTCGCTGCAAGCGGTATTTACCTGACAACTGCCGGAGAGGACCTCTCTATCCGGATGGTCGCCGGGAAACATCATCGGGCGGTAAACATAAAGAATTTCTTCGATGGTGAAATCCGAATTACCAGCCATCACGGCAGGTTCAAGAAACTCAACGATGATGCAATCGCCCTTAACCACTTCGGTGGCAAAAAAACCGTCATGCCGGTTGTTTCCGGATGTAAAAGCCCCGATCACATGACTTCCGTCATCGGAATAGACGAAAAGCGAGGCCCCGGGAGCAAGATGAAAATTATTGAAATACAATCCAAGCCCTGTTGCTGATTTTGCCTGAATTTTCAAACGCCATAGCCTGTCGCCGTTGGCAAGTCTGTGCCAGTTACCGGCATTCCGCATTGTCAGATCAACCGGAATGCTTACCCCCATCCGCTCAGGTGTGAATGGCTCCCTGTTTTCATCTTCCCGCAACAACTCCATGACATCCGGGCCTTCCACCTGTAAAGCCGGCAATTCGGTCTGATTCTTTAATTCTTTCAGCCCGGCAGGAATTCCACCGGTACTCCGCTGAGCGGAAGCAAAAAATGGAATATGAATAAATCCAAGAAAAAATATAAGGAAGAAAATGCTTTTTTTCATAAAGATGGCAAATGGTAGCACCAATTAATACGTTACGAAAATAATCATTATTATCATTGCCATGAAAACCATGTCAGGAAGTCACCAGGATTCAAATCCAGAAACCCCGCAACTCTAGTTATTAATGGGCAAACAGCGTAAAAGTCCATTCACGGAAACGAAAAAAAACAAATTCGGATATTACAAAAGCAAAAATCCAAGATTAAATTAATGTAAAACTACCACACTGCCTGCTGAATTACTACTCAAGAACTTTGCTGTATGAGGATTATCCAGAATAAAATCACCCTGCTTATAATAATTACCACCCTTGTCAGCGCCATACTGGTTGCCGGGATTATCGTTCAAACCCGTGAAGCGCACCGTATCGTTTCCGAAACCCAGGCTGTCAGCGAATCAAACGCTTTGCGTCTCACTTTCGAGGTAAATGCACGTCTGCATGATAAATTGATTAAAAACCTGGCCGGAACAGACGGATTGTCACCAAGAGTGCTGCTGGCGAACAACGATCCTGAGCAATTCAGGCAGCTTTTTGAAACCTATCCCATTTCTTTTATTGTAGTAACGGATGCCTCGCTTATCCCCATAGCCACTTTTCCGGAAGCCAGCGCAGGGATACTCAGGGCTCTGCCAACAGACCCCGAGGCATTCCGTAAATTCCGCAGCGACGGCCTGATAACAAGGTATCACGAATGGATCAACGACACCCTGACCCGTATTGCTGTGATCGATATTCCCTGGTATCCGGGCATAACCGAAGGTCCGGCGAACGGAATACTTTTCGCCGGGTTTCCTGTTTCGGCAGAGGAATTGTCATATCAGATACAGGGCAACGCCAGACTTATGAAGGAACCTGTTGCTCTTCCGCTTACAAAAACCATCAGCGAGGGTAAGGTGATCACACAGCTTCCCCTGTTTGGCTGGAGAAATATCCCGGTGGCTTCGCTCTGGCTTGAAAAACCTTCGGAAATCCTGAAGTCACTGAATGATTACCGGAGATATTTCATCTGGTTCCTGATTATCAGTGTCTCGGTCTTTATCCTTTTCATCGCGGTTTATCTTAAACGCTATTACATGTGGCCACTCAGGATGTTCACCCTGGCAATAAAATTTAATGACCCTGAATACCTGAAAATGGTCAGATACAGAGACAAGGACTTTGCAAGCATGCAGCAGATGGTAATGAATGTCTTCAGTCATGAGCGGCTGCTGAATGATATGATCAGGCGCAGAAATTCAGAAAACATGAATGCTTTCCATGCGGCCATTTTATCGCAGATCAGCGACGCTGTGTATGCCACCGACCATAAAGGCATCATCACTTACTGGAATCGTGCCGCTGAAGCTATATATGCCGTAAATGAACAGGATGCCATCGGAAAGATCGCGGATGAGCTGATCAGGAGCCGCTGGGACGATCCTCAGGAAGAAGCCCGGCAACAACGGCTGTTTGAAACCGATGGCATGATACGGGGCAGAATCAGCCAGGAACTGCCAAACGGAACCTGGATAAGGGTAGATGCAGGCATTACCAGGCTCCTTGACTGTAACGGAAAGCTGCTGGGCCAACTTTATGTAACCCGGAAAACAGAAGCGATACCCGCATTGTAGCATTACCGTGAATCATTGGGAAACTGCCTCTTTATCCGTTTCCGGATAAATATTGGTTTTAACATTCTGTCAATTATAACAGAATACCCGTCTGTCACTTCAACCATTTCCGCAAAAACCATCCCAGTGAAACCGGAAGGCAATCAAATGACTGCTGGCACTATAACTGCGCTACCCTGCTGAATCACCAGATCAGCTTTGAACATGGCTGACAGAAATTTGTTTATCCGGTATGAATTTCACAAGACTATCAACCCTGTTGTTCGCCATTGGCAGTTGGTTATTAACCTCATGCCAGGCAGCAACTTATGACATTCCGGGAAAAGAGATGATGACCCAGTCAGAGAAAACTGAAACCGCAACCTTTGGCTCAGGTTGCTTCTGGTGCAGTGAAGCCATTTTTCAACAGCTCAAAGGTGTAATCAAGGTGGAGCCGGGATACTCGGGAGGCGCCCGGGCCAATCCAACCTATGAACAGGTATCTTCAGGAGCTACCGGCCATGCTGAAGTAATTCAGGTTACTTATAACCCTGAAATCATTACATTCGATGAATTGCTTGAAGTCTTCTGGTCGACCCACGACCCTACCACACTCAACCGGCAGGGCGCCGATGTCGGCACCCAATACCGTTCAGTGATTTTCTATCACAATGAGCAACAACGCCACCTGGCCGAAACTTACAAAGCCAGGCTCGACAACAGCGGGGCATGGAAGAATCCGGTAGTTACGGAAATCAGCCCCCTGAAAGTTTTTTACCCCGCTGAATCGTATCACCATGATTATTTCGACCGGAACAGCAATGCGCCTTATTGCACCTATGTGATTGTTCCGAAACTGGAAAAATTCAAAAAAGTATTTCAGGACAAGGTACGGCAACCCTGAACAGGACGATGTTTTTCTTCAACTACCAGCGTGATATAAAACTATCCCAGTTTCATTAATTTCTGAGCTACCAGCACATACCACGAAAGGGTAAGCAAGCCGCCCAGGATTCCCAGCACCAATGCTCCGCTGTAAAACCACGGGACAAAAGATGCCCATGCGCTGTATATCAGCATGCATGTAAATCCGACAAAACCTGCCCAGCCTGTGATGGCGCTGAAGCGGCGGTTCATCATAATGACCGATGACATAAGGATTCCTGCAATATTGATAAAGAAGAATCCCATAAATGAGCCGCTGGTAAAATCCTCGCTGCCGGCCAGAATGGCTTCTCCGGCCGCTGAAAGCAGTGAGCGCTGATAATCGGAGGTAGCAATGGTATACTTAGTAGCCAGTGTTTGCATGGGAAACGCCGGATTTTTTGCAATGTAGATTGCCGCTCCGATACAAAACAATATGGCCGCAAACAGGGCCACAGGCTTACTCTGTCGCCGGTGTGCCGCATAGAGCGCATAAAAAACCGGAATACCAAGCACAAGGGTAAAAATATTCAGGAGTCCCAGCCCCCGCAGCGCCAGCAAAGAATCGCGCTGAAACAAACCAATCCAGTCTTTAACGGTGCCTTCGCCCGGATCAGGTGTTGCCCCTCCCGGTAAAAATGTAATCAGAATGTCCATTATTCCGAACGGCAGTATGGCCAGGGCCGCAATCGCACCAATGCGGTATATCCCTCTCCAGTTGGAGGGACTTACTGAAAACTCACTGTCACTATTTGTAATTGTATCTGCCATAATAATCACTTTCTTAAATTAAATTGAAAATAAATAACGAGCACACATAGAAAAAGTGCAGGGAACAAAAGTAATCAGCTAATTGGCAAAATCCAATTAATGAGCAGGATTAAAAAACATTTAATGCTGCATCAGGTA
>ERZ795053.1483-NODE-1483-length-29774-cov-20.078771_pt1 | contig 29774 bp, 27 predicted proteins | sample MGYA00375137_ERZ795053 | MGnify/ENA primary metagenome ERZ795053 (study PRJEB30182, sample SAMN05720284) | activated sludge metagenome | isolation source: Anaerobic digester | place: Hong Kong | collected 2014-12-17 ...
GCATCTACAAGGACGGCAAGTTCTTCCGCGAAGTCTGGGATAGCGCCTGGGACGCGGAGGCGCGCATTGCCGACTACGCCCGCTTCGACGTGCAGACGCAGGTCGTGTCCACGGTGCCGGTGCTGTTTTCCTACTGGGCCAAGGCGCATCAGGCACTGGAGCTGCATCGCCATTTGAACGAGCACAGCGCCGGGCTCTGCCGCGACCACCCGCGCCACTACGCCGGCATTGGCACCGTACCGCTGCAGTCACCGAACCTCGCCATCCAGGAACTGGAACGCTGCGTCGACCAGCTCGGCTTGCAGGGTGTGCAGATCGGTTCGCACGTCGAAACACCGGATGGCGGCAACTGGAATCTGGACGCACCGGAGCTGTTCCCGTTCTTCGAGGCCGCTGCTGATCTGGGTGCCGCGATCCTGGTGCATCCCTGGGACATGATGGGCACCGACACCATGCCGAAGTACTGGCTGCCCTGGCTGGTCGGTATGCCCGCCGAGCAGAGCCGCGCGGCCTGCGCGCTGATCTTTGGCGGCGTGATGGAGAAGCTACCGAAGCTGAAGATCATGCTGGCGCACGGTGGCGGATCGTTCCCGTACACCATCGGTCGCATCGAACACGGATTCCGCATGCGACCCGATCTGGTCGCCGTCGACAACGCGCGCAATCCACGTGAATACCTCGACCGCCTGTTCTTCGACAGCTGCGTCCACGATCCACAGGCGCTGCGTTACCTGATCGACGTGGTCGGCATTGATCGCGTGATGCTCGGCACCGACTACCCGTTCCCGCTGGGCGAACAGGAGCCGGGCAGCGGGATCGAATCACTGGGTCTAGACCACGACTCACGCGCCCGACTCTTCCACGGCACCGCGCTGGACTGGCTGGGCCTGCCCGCCTCGCGCTTCGCCTGATCCCAACACCGAACACGACAGCTATCCGATGACCGTCAACGACACCGAAAACTGGGCCATTGCCCAGGACAACGCCGATCCGCTGGTCGGCTTCCGCGATCGCTTCCACATCCCGAAAGAAGATGGTCGCGAGCAGATCTACTTCTGCGGCAACTCGCTGGGCCTGCAGCCACGCGGTGCCCGCAAGCTGGTCGAGGAGGAGCTGGAAGACTGGGCGCAGTACGCCGTGGAAGCACATTTCAAGGGTCGCCGCCCCTGGTTCAGTTACCACGAGCGCCTGCGCGAGCCGCTGGCGAAAGTGGTAGGCGCCGAGCCGATTGAAGTCGTGGCGATGAATACGCTGACGGTGAACCTGCACCTGATGATGGCCAGCTTCTATAACCCGACGGTGCAGCGGCCGGCGATCCTGATGGAGAAGAACGCCTTTCCGTCGGACTACCACGCCATCCGTTCGCAGATCGCCTTCCACGGTTTCGATCCGGAAACCGACCTGATCGAGATCGAAGGCGACGAACCCGGCGGCACGATCTCCGACTCCGCGATCGCCAAGGCCATCGAAACCCACGGCCATCGCTGCGCGCTGATCCTGCTATCGGGCGTGCAGTACCTCACCGGCCAGGCCTTCGACCTCAAGGAAATAGCACGACTCGGCCATGCGCAGGGCTGCATGGTTGGCTTCGACCTCGCCCACGCCGTCGGCAACCTGCCGCTGCAGCTGCACGATGCCGGCTGCGACTTCGCTGTCTGGTGCAGCTACAAGTACCTCAACTCCGGCCCGGGTGCCGTCGCTGGTTGTTTCGTGCATTCGCGCCACAAGGACACCGACCGACCGCGCCTTGCAGGCTGGTGGGGACATCGCGCCGATACGCGCTTCCTGATGAAACCGGAGTTCATTCCAGCCTCCGGTGCCGATGGCTGGCAGCTGTCCAACCCGCCGATTTTCTCGCTGGCGCCGCTGATCGCTTCCTTGGAGATCTTCAACGACGCCGGCATGGACGCCTTGCGCAGGAAATCCATCGCCCTTACCGGCTACCTCGAGGCACTGATCGAGAAACACCTCGGTGACGTGCTGGAACGCCTGACACCAGCGGACCCGGCACGTCGTGGTTGCCAGCTCAGCCTACGCGTGCGCGGCGGCCGTGACGATGGAAAATCATTGTTCGATCACCTGACAGCCGATGGCATCGTCGGCGATTGGCGCGAACCCGACGTCATGCGCTTCTCGCCCACGCCGCTCTACAACCGCCACATGGACGTGCTGCGACTGGTCAACAGCATTCGTCGCTGGCACGACACACGCAACTGACGGGAACCTGCATGACGCCCGAGCAAAGCGGTCCCATCACCATCATCGGCGCCGGTCTCGCCGGCTCCCTGCTGGCAACGCTGCTGGCGCAGCGCGGCTTCGACGTCGAAGTGTTCGAGAAACGGGGTGATCCGCGTCGTAGCGGCTACGAAGGCGGACGCTCGATCAACCTCGCCCTGGCCGAGCGAGGCCTGCATGCCTTGCGACAAGCCGGCCTCGCCGCCGAGATCCACGCGCAGACGGTGATGATGCGTGGGCGCATGGTGCACTTCCTCGATGGGCACACGCAGCTGCAGCGCTACGGCAAGGACGACAGCGAGGTGATCTGGTCGGTGCATCGCGGGCGACTCAACCTCAGCCTGCTCGATGCCGCCGAACGCGCCGGCGCGCGCTTCCACTTCAACCTCGGCCTCGATGGTGTGGACTTTGAGCAGCGCCGCATGCGCCTAAAGGACAGCCGTGGCCAGGAACAGGAGCGCGACTTCCATGTACTGCTGGGCACCGATGGTGCCGGCTCCGCCCTGCGCCATGCCATGTCCGGCGTCACCGAACTGGGCGAGCGCTTTGAACCACTCGGTCACGGCTACAAGGAACTGGAAATCCCGCCCGCCGAGGACGGCGATTTCCGCATCGAACCGAACGCCCTGCACATCTGGCCGCGCGGCGGCTACATGTGCATCGCCCTGCCCAACAGCGAACGCAGTTTCACTGTGACTCTGTTCTTGCCGAACGAAGCCAACGACCAGGGTGAGCCGCACTTCGGCGAACTGGGTAGTGACGACGCCGTGACCGCGCTGTTCGAGCGCGACTTCGCCGACCTGTTGCCGCAGGTGCCGGAGCTGTTGCACGACTTCCGCCACAATCCCACCGGCCTGCTCGCCACGCTCTATCTCGACCGCTGGCATTACCGCGACCAGGCCGTGCTTCTCGGCGATGCCGCCCACGCCATGGTGCCGTTCCATGGCCAGGGCATGAACTGCGCCTTTGAGGACTGCGTCGCGCTGGCCAACGCCATCGATGCCGAGTCCGACTGGGGCGCCGTGTTCGACCGCTTCGAGCGCGAGCGCCACGACAACGCCGAAGCGATCCAACAAATGGCGCTGGAAAACTACATCGAGATGCGCGACCGCGTCGACGACGCCGACTACCTGCTGCAACGCGAACTCGGTCGCCTGCTCGCCGAACGCCATCCCGACCGTTTCCTGCCGCGCTACAGCATGGTCAGCTTCCGACGCATCCCCTACGCCGTCGCCCGCGAGCGCGGCGAGCAGCAACGCGCCCTGCTGAAGCGATTCTGTGACGGCAAACAACGCATTGAGGACATCGACCTCCCCGCCGTCGATACCGCAGTCCTCGCCGAAATCAGCCCACTTCCGGCCAACGACGATTAACCTCCCGACGGCAATGCGATCCGAGCGATGCAGCCGCGTGCGTCACTGCGGTTTTCGAGTAGCAGGCTACCGCCATGGCCTTCGGCAATCTGTCTGGCGAGCACGAGGCCAATGCCGGAACCGCCGGGTTTGGTGGTGAAGAACGGGACGAACAGGTTGTCGGTAGTGGCCAGTCCCAAACCGTCATCCAGCACCTCGATGCGCAGGCGGTCGTTGTCGGCCGCCTGCCATCGGATCGATACCCTGCCCTCACCTTCCTGCGAGGCTTCGACGGCGTTCTTGACCAGGTTGATCAACGCCTGTTCGAGCTGGTCGGGATCGGCCTGGAGTTCCGCGGGCTCGCCCGCTTCCACCTGAACCTTCACGCGCTGTTCAAGGCTGGCGACCTTGCGCACCAACGTTTCGACATCGACCTTGCGTCGTGACGGCGCCGGCAGCCGCGCCAGCGTCGCGTAGCCGATCATGAAGCGCGACAGCGATTCGGCGCGCTCGCCGATGATGCGCAGGCCGTCGCGCATGTCATCACGCCAGTCCGGTGGCGGCGGCTCGCGCATCACCAGGCCCGCGAGCGTACCCGCCATGGAACGAATCGGCGCCAGCGAGTTGTTGAGCTCATGGCCCAACACGCGGATCAGGCGCTGCCAGGCCAGACGCTCTTCCTCGCGCAAGGCACGTGACAGGTCGGTGACCACCAGCAGCTCCTGCGGCAGACCGGCCTCGCGGAACTGGTGGCGACGCACTTCGAAGCGCCCACCGGCTCCACCAAAACCGCGCTGCAGCATCTGCACCGCATCGCCTTCCAGCAGATCACCAAGACCGAGCTTGCCGGCTTCGACGCCAAGGCTGTCCTTGCGCTTGCGACCCAGCAAGCGCAGGCCGGCGGCGTTGATCAGCTGCAGTCGCTTTTCCGCGTCGAAGCTGAAAAGCGCAATGTCGATGGACTCGATGACCTTGGCCAGCAGCGCGCTGGCTTCCTCGGCGCGCAGGCGCTGGTCACGCAGCGTTCGGGACAGCGCATTGACCTCCCAGACCACGTCGCCGATGGCGTCGTTGCGCTGCGCACGCGAGCCGCGAAGACTGAAATCGCCTTCGCGTAGGGCCTCCAGCAGGTTGGACAGCGTGTAGAGCGGAAACACGATATGCCGACGCAGGCTGGCCGCAAGAGCCAGCGTCGTGAGAGCAGCAAACAGCATCAGCACCCACCAGAACGACGCGTCCACTTCGCTGCTGGCGATCACCAGCGCAGCAACCAGGAAACCCGGCAAGGCGACCAGCAAGGCACCGAGGAACACCCGCCACTCGAAGCTGATGCGCAGCAAGCCGCGCGCGGGCGGGCGCTGTTCCGGGCTGGACGGCGGGCTGCCTACCGACACGCCGCGTCAGGCCTCCATGCCGTATTTTTCCAGCCGCCGATACAGCGCCGCGCGGCTCAGGCCGAGCATGTCGGCCGTATGCTGGATGTTGCCGCTGCAGCGATCCAGCGCGTTGCGGATCATCATCTGCTCGGCCTGCTCCAAGGTCATGTCCGGCAGCGGTGTTGCCGACGCAGCAGCGCCGACATCGGCACTTGCGGTTCCGATGCCAAGGTCGTCACTACCAATACGATCACGCCGCGCCATCAGCACGGCGCGCTCCAGCACGTGCGACAACTCACGCACGTTGCCGGGCCAGTCGTAGCGCATCAGCTGGCGCTCGGCGCCCTCGTCCAATGCAATGCCATCACGCTGGTAGCGCTGCCCATGGCGGACCAGGAAGCTCCGCGCCAGCGGCAGAATGTCTTCGCGGCGCTCGCGCAGCGACGGCAGGTGGATCTCGACCGTATTGAGGCGGAACAGCAAGTCCTTGCGGAACTTGCCGTCGCGGATGTCCTGCTGCAGGTCGGCGTTGGTCGCCGAAAGAATGCGCACGTCGACGCTGAGCGTTCGCGATGAACCCAGGCGTTCCAGCTCGCGATCCTCCAGCACGCGCAGCAGTTTGGGTTGCTGCGAGAGCGGGATGTTGGCGATCTCGTCGAGGAACAGCGTGCCACCATCGGCCAGCTCGAAGCGACCAATGCGGTCTGCCTTCGCATCGGTGAAGGCGCCACGCACGTGGCCGAACATTTCCGACTCGAACACCGACTCGGCGATTCCACCCATGTTGACCTTGATCAGCGGCTCGTCGGCACGCCTGGACAGTCGATGGATATGCCGCGCCAGCAGTCCCTTGCCGCAGCCGTTCTCGCCCAGGATCAGCACGTTCGCATCCGACGGCGCGACGCGCTCGACCAGTTCCAGCACCGGTTGCATGGCCGGTGCTTCGGCGATGAAGCTTTCACCATCGGCACTGCTCATCAGCCGGTTCGCTGCATCGAGTCGCTGGCTCCTGGCGCGGCTTTCACCCAGCGCGATCTGGTTGCGCAGCACGCTGAGCAGACGCTGGTTTTCCCAGGGCTTCTCGATGAAGTCGCCAGCGCCCAGTCGTACCGCCTCGACGGCAAGCTCGATCGAACCCCAGGCCGTCATTACCACCACTGGCAACTCGGGCGCCTTCTCGCGCAGCTGCTGCAGCAACTGCATGCCCTCGCGACCCGAGGTGGTGTCGCGGCTGTAGTTGAGGTCGATCAGCGCGGCGTCGAAGGCCTGCTCGTCCAGCGCCGCCAGCGCGGCCGCCGGGCTTTCCACGCACTTGGCGTCAAGGCCTTCGGACTTCAGCAGGATGCGCAGCGCGTCCAGCACGTCGCGCTGGTCATCGGCCAGCAGCACGCGATACCGCTTGCCGGCACTCATGCCTTGTCGCCCTCGCTGAGCCAGCCGTCGAACAGCGACAGCTGCCGGCGGGCGACCGCCGCGCATTCGGGATTGTGGGTTACCTGGATGATGGTCATGCCTTCGTCGTTGAGTTCCCGCAGCAGACTCATGATCTGCGCAGCCTGGGTCGAATGCAGGGCCCCGGTCGGCTCGTCGGCCAACAGTAGCGCAGGTCGACTGATCAGCGCGCGGGCAACCGCCACCTGCTGCTGTTGGCCGCCAGAGAGCTGGTTGGGATAGAGATCCTTCTTGCCGACCATCTGGAAGCGGTCCAGCAGGTCGGCAACCCGCGCACGACGCTCGCTGGTGGATACCGGACGATATTGCAGCGGCAGCTCGAGGTTCTCGGCGACGGTCAGGTCATCGATCAGGTGGTAGTGCTGGAAGATGAAGCCGATCTTGTCGCGCTGCAGGTCCTGGCGCTGCTTTTTGCTGGCTTCATGCACGGCCACGCCATCCAGCCAGTATTCGCCTTCGTGGTTGCCATCCATCAGGCCGAGGATCGCCAGCAGCGTGCTCTTTCCGGAGCCGGACGGACCGGTGATGCTGACGAAATCGCCGGCCGGTATTTCCATGCCGATGTTGCGCAACACCCAGCTGCGCTGCGTGCCTTGCGGGAAAGACTTTTCGACGTGTTCCAGCCGGATCAGGGGCTCGGTCATGCGTTGGGACTCATGGTTGTGCGTGGACCTCTGCCTAGCAAGTGACGCGCCAGCCAACGGCCGGCAGGAACAAGTTATTGAAATCAACAGCTTGCAATCAGGCGGCCAGTCAGGCGTCCGGTTATCTGTTCATTTTCGAACAGTTGATGGACAGCGGCCAAGTCCTTGCCCGGAACGCTGGCGACGCCCGGACGGCTTGAGAACCGCCGCGATCGACCCGATTGTGTCTGGATCGTCTTTCAGACGCGCCATCGAATTTCCGAATGACCGATACCCAGCAGGAAGCGAACCAGGCAGAGGCGAGCAAAGCCCTCGCCTCGGACGACAAGGAAGCCAGAGACGCTGGAAAACCGCGGCGTAGCCTGGCGCCGCTACGCGGACTGCTGCCGCTGCTACGACCACACCGCCCGCTGATCGCCGCCTGGCTTGGCGCGCTCGCACTGTCCTCCAGCGCTACCCTGGCCCTGCCGGTGGCGGTGCGCTACGTCATCGACCGCGGCTTTGGCGCCAGCGACGCCGGCACCATCAACACCTGGTTCGAGATCCTGCTCGGCGTGGCCCTGCTGCTGGCACTGGCCACGGCGGCACGCTTCTTCTTCGTCAGCCTGCTGGGCGAACGCGTGGCCGCCGACCTGCGTCGGCGCGTCTACGACAACCTGCTGCGGCTGGACATGCCGTTTTTTGAGCAGACCCGCGGCGGCGAGCTGCTATCGCGGCTGTCGGCCGATGCGGAGCTGCTGCGCAGCGTGGTCGGTTCAACGATGTCGGTGGCGCTGCGCAGCGTGATCACCTTCGTCGGCTCCATGGTCGCTCTGGTGGTGACCAGTCCGCGTCTGGCCGGTTTCGCCGCCATCGGCATTCCGCTGACCGTGCTGCCGATCGTGCTGTTTGGTCGCCATGTGCAGAAGCGCTCGCGCGAAAGCCAGGATCGCGTGGCCGACGCCAATGCGCGTGCCGGCGAAACCCTGTCCGCCATGCACACGGTGCAGAGCTACGCCCGCGAGGACTACGAGTCCGGCCGCTTCAGCGAGGCCATCGGCACCTCGTTGAAGGCCGCCAAACGACGCATCCGCAGCCAGGCCACGCTCACCGGCGTGGTCATCCTGCTGGTCTTTGGCGCGGTGACCAGCGTGCTCTGGCTCGGTGCGCACGACGTCATCAGCGGCGCCATGCAGCCCGGCCTGCTGACCCAGTTCGTGTTCTTCGCCATGCTCGGCGCCGGCTCGATCGGCGCACTCACCGAGGTCTGGTCGGAAATCCAGCGAGCCACCGGCGCCATGCAGCGCATTGGCGAACTGCTGGCTGAAACGCCGGGCATCACGGCACCAGCATCGCCCGTCAGACTGGCATCGCCACTGCGCGGCGAACTGGGATTTGACGACATTCGTTTCCACTATCCGTCGCGACCGGATGCGCCCGCGCTGGAAGGTTTCGACCTGACGGTGAAGCCCGGCGAAACGGTGGCGCTGGTCGGGCCCTCCGGCGCGGGCAAGAGCACGGTGCTGCAGCTGCTGCTGCGCTTCTACGATCCGGACAAGGGCACGATCCGGCTCGATGGCGAGGACATCCGCCGTCTTGACCCGCGCGAGCTACGCGACCATATCGCCCTGGTACCGCAGAGCCCGGTGATCTTCGGCGCCAGCGCCCGCGACAACATCCGCTACGGCCGCCTGGATGCCAGCGATGCCGAGGTAGAGGAAGCCGCGAAGCTGGCCGAAGCCGACGGCTTCATCCGCGCCCTGCCCGACGGCTACGACAGCTATCTCGGTGAACAGGGCACGCGACTGTCCGGCGGCCAACGCCAGCGCATCGCCATCGCCCGCGCGCTGCTGAAGGATGCCCCGGTGCTGTTGCTCGACGAGGCCACCAGCGCGCTCGACGCGCAGAGCGAACGCAGCATCCAGCAGGCGCTGGAGCGGCTGATGCAGGGACGCACCACGCTGGTGATCGCGCATCGACTGGCGACGGTGAAGAAGGCCGACCGCATCGTGGTGCTGGATCACGGCCGCATCGTCGCCCAGGGCAGCCACGACGAACTGGTCGACGCCGGCGGGCTGTATGCGGAGCTGGCGCGGCTGCAGTTCAGCGACGGTGAGGCCAGCAAGGCCTAGTCGTCAGAACATCTCCCCGGAAGCAGAAAGGGCGCGACACATGGCGTGTCGCGCCCTTTTCACGCTTTCCGCTTTTTACCGGCGGCTACTGACAATTGCCGTCCTCGAAACCGCCGATGAAGGGCAGGCCTTCGCGCTGGTCGAGCAGCAGCTGCGTGCCCGCCGCGACATCGTGCACCGCGTAGCGGCCCTTGGTGCAGCCCGGCCAGATCACCTCGACCTTTTCGACATTGGTCGCCGCACCGATTCCGAAATGCAGCTCCTGCGGATTCGATGACTGGAAGTTGTTGCCGGCCAGCATGTGCTGGGTCTGCACGTGGCCATCGGCGGTCACCCTGACCACTGCACCGATGGCATTGCGGTTCGGCCCGGCCTGACGCAGCCGTACCGAGATCGCGTTGTTACCCGAAACGTTATTGTTGCGATAGAGCTTGCCGACGCCGGTATCGTTGACCGAATCAAAGGTGTTGGTGATGTAGACGTCGATGTCACCGTCATGCTCCATGTCGAAGCAGGCGATGCCGCGACCTTGGCCGGTATCAGCGATACCCAGACTGTCGGAACTTTCGGTGAAGGTGCCGTCGTGGTTGTTGATGAACAGCCGCGCCGGATCGTGATCCCAGTGCCTGACACCACCGTTGTCCGGGTCAGGCGCCGGCGAACCGTTCACGTGGAAAAGGTCGAGCCAGCCATCATTGTTGAAGTCGGCAAAACAGCTGCCCCAGCCCCAGTAGCCGTCACGTACGCCGGCCGCTGCACTGACATCGGTAAAGACGCCATTGCCGTCATTGCGATACAGGCGGTTGCCGGTGTGTCCCTGGCCGATGCCGGTGCCACCGCTGGTGCAGCGATTGGTGCTGTCGTCGACGGGATTCCAGATGGATGAAACGAACCAGTCCAGGTCGCCGTCGCCGTCGTAGTCACCCACCGCCGAGCCCATGCCGTTCTCGTCGTCGAACTGGTTGCTGTCCCATTCGGTGAAGGTGCCGTCGCCATTGTTGCGGAAGGCCTGGGTGCCACAGAAATCCGCGGCATACAGCAGGTCGGGAAGCCCATCGCCATCCATGTCGGCAAGCGTCGGGGTGAAGGTGGTATCGATGGGCACACCGCTGCCGGTATCGTGCTTCACCTGAATGCCGGCGCTGACGCTGATGTCGGTATAGCCGCTGCCACCGCCATTGATCCAGAGATGACCGTAGGGCTGGTCACCTGCATGCGCGGCGTTGTCCCAATGGCTGACGGCCATGTCCAGCCAGCCATCGCGATTGATGTCCGCGAAAGACGCCGAGAAGGCGTCTGCCGGATGCAGCAGGTTCCAGCTGTCCGTCGCATCGACAAAGGTGACTGGCGTGCCGCCCTGGTTGAGGAACAGGCGCGTGCCGCGTCCCACGTGGCTGAAATCAACCGCATCGACGTAAGTCAACAGCGTGACCACGATGTCGAGCCGCCCGTCGCCGTTCACATCAGCCATCGAAGCGCCTGCGGGGTGCTCGCTAGCCGGAAACGCGGGGAACGCGGCCGGGGAACTGAAATTTCCGCTGCCATCGTTGAGCAGCATCAGGGCCAACGAGCCATCACCCTGCAACACGAACAGATCGACATCCCCGTCATCGTCCACGTCACCGGCGGCCACGCCAGCCGGCATCATCACGCGGTCGCCGCCTGCCCCCTTGTCGATGTAGTAGGTCGACGCCGCGCCCCTGGACGCGGCCACCTCACTGAAGCCCGTGATGGTGCCTTCGGCCGTCGCATCGCCGCTTTTCGCGTCCGCGGCCAATGAAAATGCCGGCGCCATCAGTAGCGCCAGACCCAGTACCGGTGTGCAGTTCATTGAGATCCTCCCTTGCCGCCGCTCAGCCGAGCAGCGCTTCGATGTCCTTCTCGATTTTTTCCGGCGTATCCGTCGGCGCATAGCGACGGCGGACACGGCCTTCGGCATCCACCAGGAACTTGGTGAAGTTCCACTTGATCGACTTCGAACCCATCAGCCCTGGCGCTTCCTTCTTCAGGTAGGCGTAGAGCGGCGCGGTGTGGCTGCCGTTGACGTCGATCTTCGAGAACATCGGAAACGTCACGTCGTAGGTCAGCGAGCAGAAATTCTTGATCTCGGCCTCGTCGCCCGGCTCCTGGTGGCCGAACTGGTCGCAGGGGAAGCCGAGCACTTCCACGCCCTTGTCGCGAAGGTCGCGATAGAGCTTTTCCAGACCGGTGTACTGCGGCGTGAAACCGCATTTCGAGGCGACGTTGACCACCAGCAGCGTCTTGCCACGGTAGTCGCCCATGGAACGCTGTTCGCCATCGATGGTGGTGACGTCGATGTCGTAGATCCCGCTCATCCGCTGCTCCCTCTTTGACGGCGATGTTGATGGCGAAGTCGGCGGCCACACAGGCCATCAACCCAGGGGCCCCAGTGTAGAGACGCGGGCGTCAGAAACAAGTACGGCCGACCGGAAACCGGTCGGCCGTCGACTTGATGCGACAGGTTTCCCCGTCCGTCAGCTCAGGCAATGCCTGGAATCAGTGCGCGCCACCGACGCCGTGGACGTGGCCGTGGCTCATCTCCTCGTCACTGGCTTCCCGCACGTCGGCGATGGTCACGTCGAAGTGCAGCGCCTGGCCGGCCAGCGGATGGTTGCCATCGATGGTGACGGTGGCTTCGGCGACTTCCTTGACCTCGACGTTGATCGGGCCGTTCTGCGTCTGCGCCTGGAAGCGCATGCCCGGCTCGATGTTGTCCACGCCCTGGAAGGCCTCGCGCGGCACCGACTGGATCAGCTGCTCGTTGCGCAGGCCGTAGCCTTCCTCCGGCGCCACCGTGACCTTGAACTGGTCACCGGCAGAACGGCCGGTCATGGCCTTCTCCAGACCCGGCACGATGTTGCCCGCGCCATGCAGGTAGGCCAGCGGCTCGCGACCTTCGGATGAATCGATCACCGTGCCGGCGTCGTCGGTCAGGGTGTAGTGAAAGGAAGCGACACAGCGCTCGGCGATTTGCATGGAAATACCTCGAAATAGTCGACGGAAAGCCGCCTGGCAGTCATCTGCCGAAGCCGGCTAACCGTGTGCATGTATCGGCGCTAATGCCGACGCGGAATGACACCGGGACAGCCCGGGCCTGTGTTCACAGTTGGCGACGATCGTCGGCATTTCAAGACCGACGCTGAGAACCCAGCCTGCCTTGCGGGAAAATATCCTATAAATCATAAGGTTGCGATGCAGACGCCCCGCCAGTTCAATCCGGAGCGGCATTTCCCGTCTGGCACTGACCTGTATCCAGCGACAGTGACTGCAGGATCTCGCCACGCTCGGTCTGCACGAAGGCGGTCAGTCCCCAGCGCGAATCAACGTCATCAAGATCCAGTCGCTCTGCCAATGGCGAATCGCCAGTCAGTGGCCACGGACCGAAAAGCGCGGTCACCACGCGATCGTGCCGCAACGTGGCTCCCGCGTTCTCACCGGCCTGCACGCGGCTTTGCTGACCATCCTCGTATCGAGCCAGCCAGAGTCGCGACGACGACGGCAAGGCGTGCCAGGCCGCCCCAACGGCCGCTGTCCAGACTTCTCCGTCACGCTGCAGGCGAATGCTGAGCGCGACCGGAGCGATGGCAGCGACATCGCCCAGGGCCGCCTTGAAGGCCACCGGGTCGTGCCAGCGCACCCGAGTCTGCCCGCCCACCATCACCTGTGGCGTGTACACGGTGCGGGCGCCCTGCGCGGCCACCCTTGCCCGCTGCCGCGCCGCGAAAGCGGGCGAAGCAAAGGGATCCGCCCAGCCAATGTAATCCCAGTAGTCGACATGGAACGCGAGGAAGTTGGCATCCGACACCGGCGCCTGCCGTGACAGCCAGCGATCTGCCGGCGGACAGCTGCTGCAGCCTTCCGAGGTGTAGAGCTCGACCAGAGGCCGGATGACCTCGCCACTGACCACACTGCAGTCCGCCGCCGTATCAGGCGCTGCGGCCCTGACTGCTCCCATCACCGACACACAGGCGGCGAACAGGATCAGCGAATGGCCGGATGCCCTCAATTTGCGGCTGAAGCCTTCCATGCGCACAGCGTAGTGGCTGACGCTGGCAGGGGAATGTCCGCACTATTCCAAACGCCGCAGCACGCCATCCTTCCATCGCATCCGGGTTTGCCGAGCGGTGAACGCCCCGGTCAGAAGACCTCGCAGAGCTCCCGGACCTCGATGTTGTCGACGAAGGTATGCGCGGGCGTGATGCTGCCCGGATTGCTGTCCCAGGAATCGATGGCGATGCCGCCACTGATGCCCTGCAGGTCGAACTGGGTGCTGGTTGCCTCGACGTGCCATGCCACGGGTTCGGCATCACCGCTGGGCCAGACCCGCGCACGCAGCGCCGTGGTAGCGGCGTCCACCTGTCGCACCTGATAGCGCACTTCGTAGTCGACGCCGGACTGCGGAGCGACGGCAGGTACTGGCGAGGTATCCGAATGCGCGAACAGCGTTTCGATGCCGTCCTCCTCACGCCAAAGGCCGACGCCCGGGCGCCCGGTGAACGTGCCTTCGACGAAAACCGCATAGCCACTGCCATGCGGAACCGTGTTCAGCATGTGTCCCCCATTCTGGCGAACATAGAATCCGACGCCATTGCGCGAAGCGTCATCCATGCGCAGACGGAAACGCACGTCGACATCTGTGGTGCTGACATCGGCCGCCATGCGCGCCAGCGGATAGGGATTGCCCGATGGCACCGGTCGCAGGCGCGCTTCGCCAGCGACGACATCCGCCACCTCGGCGCTGTCGGCCAGTTCAAGCCACGGCAGTGGCCACACGCTGGCGTCGGTATCGAAGCTCTCGACATAGAGCAGCGCGCCGCAGCTGGCTTCAAAGCCGTCCTGGAACAGCGGAACCGGCGATGCCCCCGCCATCGCCGACAGCGGAGCCATGGACACTGCAGGCACAACGAATCGAGACAACGATCGCCACATTCCGCGATGAAAAACCGGCCGCGGAATACAGCGATGACTCATCGCAACTGGCTGTCCTTGCTGCCGCGACGGTTGACGCTGCCCGCGGCACGCTCGCTCTGGTCCACTGCCTCCTGACAGTTGATGCACAGACGTACGCCCGGCACGGCGCGGCGCCGTGCTTCGGGAATCGGCGCATCGCATTCCTCGCAGTGAGTCAGCCCCGGTCCCTGCTTCAGGTGGCTGCGGGCGCGCTTGATCGCGTCCTTGACAGTGGCATCGATCTGATCCTGCACGGCACCATCGCCGGCCCATCCGGTTGCCATGTGCGTCTCCTGTCATCCGGTTCTCCCCATTTTGCGCGGCCGCAACCGGGAAATCGAGAATCGCGCCCGGAAACGACATGTCACGTTCAGCCACCTCCGGCAGTTGAATCCATGCCGATCAGCCAGCCTGAACGGTACGGCCGCCGCAGCATGTACATCCAAACACGCAGCGGCTATGGTTTCCCTGACATCGTCAGGCGTCGTCGTGCCGCTTCGCACCACGGTGGAGCGCGGCGCGGAATGCGCCCTCCACCGTGAACCGGGAGTCGTCCATGAAACGCGTTATCGCCCTTCTTGCTCTGCCCGTCCTGTTCCTGCTGGCCAGTCCCATGGTGCATGCGTCGCCACCCCCGCAGGCCAACGCCAAGCAGACCGTCTATGGCGTCATCCGTTGCAAGTCGCCGGGCGGTCGCTACAGCACCTGCCCGGCGGACACGCGGCGCGGCGTCAGCGTGTCGCGCGACTTCAGCGGGCGCTGCCGGCTGGGCCGCACCTGGGGCTACACGCGTAACGAAATCTGGGTGAACGACGGCTGCGACGCCGAATTCCAGATCGGCAACATCGGCCGGCCCGGCGGTGACTACGGCTACCGCAACGACTACGGCGACGATCTCGGCTATGGCTACGGCTGGGGCCACGACGATGGCCGCATCATCGTCTGCGCCTCCGAAGACTATCGCCGCCAGTTCTGCCCCGCGCCGACCAGCATGGGCGTTCGCCTGATCAACCAGATCTCGCGCTCGGAATGCGTGCGTGGCCGGACCTGGTGGCGCGACGAGCGCGGCATCGTGGTCACGCAGGGCTGCGCCGGTGAGTTCCAGATCGGCTACCGCGACGATGCCTACCAGTGGCCGCCCTCGCAGGGCGCCGGTGGTCCGGTACGGCCCAACGAGTTCCGCTGCGAATCGATCGACGACCGCAAGCGCTACTGCCCCGCCGACATTGGTCGCGGCCGCGCCGCACTGCTGGAGCAGCACAGCCGCTCCAGCTGCATGTTCGGCCGCACATGGGGCTTCGACAGCCGCGGCGTCTGGGTGGATCGTGGCTGCCGCGCCACTTTCCGCATCGACTACATCGGTGCCGGCAACAGCTGGTATCCCGGTCAGGGCCAGAACTACATGCGCTGCGAATCGCGTGATTATCGCCAGGCGCAGTGCCGGGTCGGCTACAACGTCCGCAGCGTACGACTCGTGCGCCAGGTCAGTGACTCGGCCTGCATCGAAGGCCGCAGCTGGGGCTTCAATCGCGGGGTGATCTGGGTCGACAACGGCTGCGCCGCCGATTTCGAACTGCGCTGATGAGCGGCACTGCTTCGCCGATGTCGCTCGATGCGGCGTCGGCGAGGCAGGTTTCACGGCGGAGACTCGCCTCCGGCATTGGCCGGCATTGCCGATGACGACCGACGCCAGCGCCCTTGCTCAGGGAATGACCGCGAAGCGGCAGAGGAAGGACCAGCTTGGCGCTGGCTCGGCAACGTCAATGACGTGCCCACCGGCGAACTCCTGATAGCCAAGATCGTCTCCCTGCGTCCAGCCGGTAGCGGCGAAACGATTGCGATCGGACTGCGCATACGGCAGATAGCCATCGCTGCTGCCGATGCGGATCAGTGCCGGCAAGCGGCGCGGCAGGCTGGCCAGCAAGGCGCTGCATTGGCTGGATGACAGGCCGGAACAGGCGACCGCGGGCAGCAGTCCCGCACTGACCGCATAAGCGGCGATGTTCGTCTCACTGAATGCCGGCGCATAACCGTTGAGCGCGAGGTCGTGCATGACGTGGCCGCCAGCGGAAAAACCCCAGCCATAGCGACGCGTGCGGTTGATGCGGTACATGGCCTCGGCATCAGCCAGGGCGGCGCTGATCACGTCGTAGTCCGTGGGATGAACGCCTGGCCCGAACGGCGCCAGCCAGCCGCCGGAGTTGCCACCTGCCACCGGCGCGACCAGCACGAAGCCCCGAGCCGCCGCCAACGGCTGCCATAGATCGCGCAACTGCATGGCCGCGGCATTCGCCGCCGCGGGACTGCCGGCACCCCCATGCAGCAGGAGCAGCAGCGGCACCGGCCGCTGCGATGCGATGACTGGCGCATAGCCGTACCAGGTCTGCGTGCCGCTGCCGATCCCGGCGACATGCGTATTTGCCGAGAACGCACCCGAAACACCGCCCGACCCGCCGCTGTCATCCACCGGAAGCCGCGGCGTGGACTCGAAACCACCGACGAAGAGAAGGTCCGCCGGCGAGCAGGTCGACAGCGGCAGGCGCTGGTTCTGCGATGCCAGCGCGTTCAGCGATGCCAGCCACAGCAATAGCGCAACGAGACCACCGATGCGTCGCCCGATGAGGGCGCTGCGTGGGGGGAAACGTATCGACATGGTCGGCACCCGCGCCAACCCGGACGGTCCGCTAGCCGCCGCAGTGGGCGCGGTAGAAGGCCATGGCCTGCGGCATCAGCGACTGCAGGTGCTGGATTCGCGACGCATGGCTCGGGTGCGTGGACATGAACTCCGGCGGGTTCTGCCCGCCCGACGCCTTGCCCATCCGCTCCCACAGCTTGGGCGCTTCGTTGGGATCAAAGCAGGCGGCTGCCGCGAGCATCAGTCCGACCTCATCGGCTTCGGCCTCGTGGTCGCGCGAGAACGGCAACAGCACGCCATACTGCGCGCCGGCGCCGAGTGCGGCCAGCACCATACGCTGCTGCTGCGGGTCCATGTCGCCAACCGCGACCCCCGCAGCCACCGAGCCGATCTGCACCAGCTTCTGGTGAGCCATGCGCTCGGCACCATGCCGCAGCAGGGCATGGGCGATCTCATGTCCCATCACCGCGGCCAGGGCATTGGCATTTTCGGCAACCGGAATGATGCCGGTGTAGACCGCAATCTTGCCGCCCGGCAAACAGAACGCATTCACCTGCGGCGAATCAATGACATTGACGTCCCAGTCGAAGGCGCTCCAGTCGGTCGTCGCCGGCACACCCTTCTGCTGGGCCAGTTCCTGCTCCACCTGCGGCGCCACGCGGATCAGCCGCTCGGCGATCTGCCGGACCTGCTGCGGCAACTCACCGCCACGCACGACGTCGGACTGCGAGAGGATCTGCTGGTAGGCCTGCAGACCCAACGCCGCATCCTGCTGCGCGGTGGTATCCACAAGCTGCGTGCGGCCGGTGAACGATGCTTCCTGCTGGTGCGACACCCAGTAATACAGCAGGTAGCCGCCGAACAGCAGGATCACCCACCAGCGAACGCCACCACGACGTCGGGCGCCCGCTTGGGCGCCCGACGGCATGCGACTTGAAGGCAGACGGAACGGCAAGGCGGCCCGTCCTGCTTACAGATCCCGCGCGACGCGGAAACCCAAACGCGGGTTCACCGTGCCGGCGCTGGAGGTCAGGCGGAACGCCGAACGGGTCTGGTCAGGCGCGCTGGCCCAGGAGCCGCCACGGATCACGTGCTGCACGCAGCCCGGATTAACCCAGGCAGTGCCATCCGCCGGCGCGCGGTTGTAGCTGTCGTGCCAGCAATCCTCGACCCACTCCGACACGTTGCCGGACATGTCATACAGGCCGAAACGGTTGGCCTCGAAACTGCGCACCGGCGCCGGACCCCAGAAGCCGTCGTCGTACTTCTTGAAGGCGTTGACCCAGTTGCGGCGCGAGGCCGAGCGATCGCCATCACCGGTCAGGTTGCCGACCACGCGGGTCGGGTCACTGTCGCCCCAGGGATAGCGGGTCTGGGCGCCAGCACGCAGCGCATACTCGAACTCCGACTCCGACGGCAGGCGGTACTTCTTGCCGGTCTGCTCGGACAGCCAGTCGGCATAGGCCTTGGCATCAACCCAGGAAACGTGGATCACCGGCAGGTTGGCGTCGGCCGTCTTGCCGGCATGGTCGTTGCGCCAGTCGATACCGCTCTTGTCAGCCATGCTGCCGCTGCGCTCGTCGTAGATCGACGAACCACCGGAGTTTGCCGCCGTACCGTAGTAGCTGGTGGCATTGGCGAAAGTGCGGAACTGGCCAACGGTCACTTCGGTACGGGCCAAGGCAAAACCACGCGAGAAGGTCACACGATGCGTCGGGCCTTCATTGGTCTTGCGATCAGCCTCGCCGGACGGCGAGCCCATGGTGAAGCTGCCGGTGGGAATGACCACCATTTCCGGACCGTTGCCACCCGCACGCAGGGCGTCGGAGAAGCTCTGGCCCGGGCGCATGCTGGCGTAGGCGCGTGCATTGCGGATCTTGTCGCGGAGATCGTCCACGGCCTTACCCTGCGCAGAAACGCCTTCCAGCTGCCCCAGCAGGGACTCAGCCTGGTCGAACTGACCCGCGTTGATCGCGGCGTCGATGCGCTGCTCCAGGTTACCCGCGGCGCCTTCACGCATTTCCACGATGCGGGTGCTGGCGTTCTGTACGCTCTGCGAACCTGGACGGACCTTGCCGGCATCGGCCAGCAGGCTGTCGGATTCCGCATAGTTGCCCGCCTCGGCAGCCGCCGTGGCGCGTGCGATCAGGTCGGACTCCAGCTTGGCCAGGCCTTCCTGCGCCGCGGTGTTGTCCGGATAGCGCGCAAGAATGCTGCGATACACCGCCGCCGCGTTGTTGCCGTCTGGCGTGACGACATTGCCGGAGGCGGCCATCTGCTCGGCCTGGGCGATCTGCAGCGCGATCTCGCGACCGGCCTCGATCTTGTTCTGCAGTGCCTTCACCGCCTCGTCATCCGGACGCAGCTTGGTCACGACCGGCAGCAGTCGGGCGGCATCGTTGAAACGACCGCGCGACAGGGAGTCCTCGCCCTGCGCCACCAGCTTCTCGACGATCCCGTCGACACCGGCCTTGGCATCGGCGTTGTCGGGGTTCGCATCCAGGATCGACAGATACAGGCTCAGCGCGTTGCCATCGCCCTCATGCAGGCGACCGGCACGCTCGGCCTGCTGCGCCAGTTTCAGCGTATCGGCAACGTTGTCGATCGGCTGCGAGGACAGTTCCGGCACCCAGTCTTCCTGCGCGGCCGTGGCGTCGACCAGTCGGCGACGAATTTCGAACTGCTCTTCCTGCTGGCCACCCGCATCACCCGCGGCGGCCTGGTCACCCGCGGCCGGCTGCGCGGGCTGCGCAGGCTGCGTCTGCGCCGGTGCGCTCTGCTGCGGCGTCGACTGCTGCGCCGGCGGCGCTTCGTCGCCACCACCACATCCCCCTAGCATGGCCGCCGAGATTCCAGCCGCCATCAGTCCAACGTATAGCTTGGTGCGCACACTATCCTCCTGATCCGAGAGAGACGAGGCTCGCGATTGCCGGAAATCTCCGAATTCGGCCGGCCAATCAAGCCCCAACGGCCCCGTCATTGCGTTGCAGCATGAAAAGTAGGCTATTGTCGCGGCCTCCGCAACCGCGCGAAACGTAGAAATCTGTGAATCAGTGGATCACGTCCCAGAGCGGACTCGAAACCTGGCTGGAAACTCGCAAGTCCCTGCCCGCCCTCGCCCTGGACACCGAGTTCATGCGCGAGAAGACGTTCTATCCACAACTGGCCCTGGTCCAGATCGGCGACGCTGACGGCAAGGCCGCGCTATTCGACCCGCTGCCGGAAGCCGAGGACGGCCGCGATCCGCGCCCGGACACACCGCTCACGCGTCTGCTCAGTGACGCCGCCATCATCAAGGTCATGCACAGTGCCAGCGAGGACCTGCAGGCGCTGCTGCGCTATTGCAATGCCCTGCCAAGACCACTGTTCGACACCCAGATCGCCGCCGCGCTTTGCGGCATGGGCCCGGGGCTGGGTTACCAGCGATTGATCGCCGAACTGCTGGGCGCCGAACTGGACAAGTCGCAGACGCGCTCTGACTGGCTGCGTCGCCCGCTCAGTGAAGCACAGCAGCACTACGCCGCCGAAGATGTGACGCATCTGCTCGCCGCCTACGAGATCCTTCGCGACAAGCTCGTGGCCCTCGGCAGGCTGGATTGGCTGCAGGCCGACTGCGAGCGTCTGCTGGCGACTGGCGAGGATGTCCCCGACCCGGAGCCACAGCTCAGCTTCCGTCCCGCCGAGCGCATGAATGCCGACCAGCAACGCCTGCTGCGTCGCCTGCTGCGCTGGCGGGACCAGCGTGCCCGCTCCCGCGACCTGCCACGCACCTGGGTGATCGACAACGACAGCCTGCTCGCCCTCATCTACCGCAAGCCGAAGTCACGAAATGACTTCGAGCAGCTGCTGGACGCGCAGAAGCGCGCCCCGCGCCGCGCCCGCGATGAGTTGTATGAATTGATCAACACCGAATTCAGCACCGAGGAAACCGACATCCCGCTGTCGGAGCCGCAAAGTCCGTGGCTTCGCGAACGCAGCAAGCCGGTGCGCAAGGCGATTGCCGATCTCGCGGAAAAGCTGGAGATCCCCGAAGGCCTGCTCTGCAACCGCAAGCTGGCAGAACAACTGGTCGCCAGCGGCGAATGGCCCGACGCCCTGCAGGGCTGGCGCCGTGAGCTGCTGGAATCGGAATTGACGCCAATCCTGCAAAAGTCAGGACTTGGCGCAGACTGACCCACGGGTTTATGATTCGCGGCTCCGCCACCAGGCGGATTGCATCATGGGGCGGTAGCTCAGCTGGGAGAGCGTCGCGTTCGCAATGCGAAGGTCGGGAGTTCGATCCTCCTCCGCTCCACCAACTCAGCATCCCGGAACATCCCGAGAAGCCCTCAAAACCCCGTTATTGCGGGGTTTTTTGTTGCCTTTTCGACTGGAATCGCACTTCCTGTTCGATTGTCCATTCGCTATCCGGGCACTCGACCATCGTGCCCGGGCTCCAGGGCCATGGCGCCGACGACGAGGTCGAGTAGTTCGGTCGTGATTTCTTCCTGGCGCGCCTGGTTGGCTTCGTGATGCAGGGTTTGCAGCTTGCCGCTGACATTGTCGAAGGCCGATGCCATGGCGGCGAAGCGGGCGGCGTTTTCGCTGGCGAGTGACTCGACGGCGGCCTCGCTGAGGCGCGCGAACACGTACTCGGCCAGCAGCTGTTCCTGAAGCTGGCGCGGCGCCAGGTTGTGCAGCGGCAGTTGCCGGAAGCGCTCCTTTCCGGGCTCCTCAGGCGTCTCAGACTCCGTGGGTTCAACGGGCAAGAGCCGCCGCCGCGCCACCTCGCCCGCGGCATTGCCGTGGAAACGGATGTTCAACAGCTCCACCCGGTCAACATGCCCCTCGGCCAGCAGCCGGTAGATTTCCCCGGCCAGCGCTTCAACCGCCTCCGGCACGGCGGCGCAGTGGCTGGCCATGGGGCGCAGCCATTGCACGACCTGTCCGTGCTCCTCCGCGACGGCGGCGCCGCGGCTTCCCAGCACCAGCCAATGATCACCCTTGGCGCGCACTGCCGCGGCGGCATCGATCAACTGCCGATTGAATGCCCCGACGAAACCATGTTCGGCCAGGCACAGCACCCAGGCAGTGCGCGGGCCGACTTCCATTGAAACCGGTGGTGACAGCAACAGACTGTCGGCAACCGCGCCAGCCACGGATTGCGCATAGCGCCGCGCAGCCGGCAGCGCGCGCTGGGCTTCCTGCATGCGCATGCTGGCCAGCGCGCGCATGGCGCCGACAAGGTCGCTCAGCGAACCCATGCTGGCGATATGCGACTGCACTTCGGCGAGCCGCTTCATGGCGTCGTTTCCAAAGCGGCTGCGCTGTCCGTCAAGGACTGGGCCAGCTCACGCAGGATCTTCAGCAGCCTTGCGTGCTGTTCTTCCTCCAGCTCGGTGGCGCTGTCGTCGAGCGCGAGCAGCTCGGGGAACTGCTGGCGCAGGCGGACCGGCAGTTCGCGCCGGAACGCCGGCATCTGTGCCAGCGGCAGGTCATCCAGTACCCGCTCCGACAGGGCCAGCAACAGGGCGACCTCCTCGCCCAGTCGCAGCGGCGAGTATTGCGGCTGGGCCAGCACCGCGCGGATCCGTCGTCCATGCTCGATGACCCGACGCGTGCGGTCGTCGACCAGAGTTCCGAAGCGGGTGAAGATTTCCAGCTCGAGGAACTGCGTGTAGTCGAGCCGCAAGCGCTGCGCCAGGCCCTTGAGAACGCCTGACTGCGTCTTGCCGCCGACCCGTGATACCGAGCGCCCAACGTCCACCGCCGGCTTCTGGTCGTCGTAGAACAGGCGCGGGTCGAGATAGATCTGTCCATCGGTGATCGAGATCAGGTTGGTCGGGATGTAGGCGCTGATGTTGCCGGCCTGGGTTTCGGCGATTGGCAGCGCGGTCAATGAGCCACCGCCCAGTTCCGGCGCCAGTCGCGCGGCGCGTTCCAGCAGGCGCGAATGCAGGTAGAAGATGTCGCCCGGATAGGCTTCGCGACCGGGCGGACGACGCAGCAGCAGGGACAGCTGCCGGTACACCGCAGCGTGCTTGGTGAGGTCATCGAGTACCAGCAGCACGTCGCGGCCGGCGCGCATGAAGTACTCGGCCATGCTGCAGGCCGCGTACGGCGCCAGCCACTGCTGGCCGGGTGCGGCATCCGCTGCCCCGACCACGAACAGGCAGCGTTCCGGCGCACCACCGCGGCGCACCGCTTCGATCACTTCGGCAACCGACGATGCCTTCTGACCGATGGCCGCGTAGACGCAGATCACGTCGCTGTCGCGCTGGTTGATGATGGTGTCGACCGCCACCGCTGTCTTGCCGGTCTCGCGGTCGCCGATGATCAGTTCGCGCTGCCCTCTTCCCAGCGGAATCATGGCGTCGACGACCAGCAGGCCAGTCGCCAGTGGATGGGTCACCAGATCGCGATCCACGATCTCCGGCGCTGGCTGCTCCACCGGCGCGAAGTCGGACGCGCGAACGGGACCGGCGTCATCCAGCGGTCGGCCCAGTGCATCGACCACGCGACCCAGCAGGGCCTCGCCAACCGGCACCTGCATCACGCCACCACTGCCGCGCGCCACGCTGCCAGCACTGACGGCCGTGGCATCGTCGAGCAGCACGCAGCCCACTTCCTCGGCGCCGAGATCGACGACGATGCCGGTCACGCCGTTCTCGAAATACACCAGTTCATCCAGGCGCAGCGCGGGAAGACCGGCCAGCGTGGCAACGCCGTCGCCGGTGCGCAGCACACGGCCCACGGGTTCCAACGATGGATGCAGCGCGAGTTGATCGACCTGCTCGCGACTTCGCTCCAGCCAGTCCTGGAGGGAATCAGTGAGCGTCGTCATCGTGCCCGATGCCTTCGCGCAGGGCGGCCAGCGCCTTGCGCCAGGAGAAGTGCAGCACCGCATCCGGGAAATGCAGCTCGCAGCCCGCGATCAGGGCGGGATCGGTCTCGAACGTCACCGGGCACTGTACGCCCAACGCCGCCAACAACCGCGACTGCCATTGCTGACGGGTGGCGGTCGGCAGTTCGTTGGCGGTCACCACGCGCAGCGAGCCACCATCAAGACTGTGTGCAAGCGCCTCGCGGCGGGGAGGTTCGAGGCCTTGCAGGTGCTTTTCGATACTGCCCAGCCAGGCGTCGGCGCGAAGTCCTTCCGGCAGTTCGGCCAGCAGGCGCCGCGCGATGTCACCGCCCAGATCGAGTGCCGCTTCGCGCGTGTGCAGCTCGGCCTGGCGACGCTCCTCATCCAGCGTCTTGCGACCCTCCGCCAGCAGCTGTTGGGCATCGGCCTCGGCGCGCTGGCGGCGTTCGGTCGCCGCCTTCTCGGCCTGTGCCGACGCCTTTTCCAGCACAGCCTGTCGTTCGGACTCGATGCCGGCGCGCTCGGCGTTGAGATCGGCCAATGCCTGCTCGGCTTTCGCCCGCGCCTCGGCCGCCGCCGCGACCTGCTGCTCGGTCGCCTGGCGGCGCTGGTCCAGCAGGCGTAGCACCGGGCGATACAGGAAGCGCTGCAACAACCACACCAGGATGATGAAGTTGATCAGCTGCAACCCGAAGGTCCAGACGTCGAAGTGCATGGTCAGCCCGTGTAGGGGTTGGCGTAGAGCAGCAGCAGCGCCACCACCAGGCAGTAGATGGCGGTGGTCTCGATCATCGCCAGGCCAACGAACAGGGTGCGCGAAATCGTTCCCGCGGCTTCCGGCTGTCGGGCGATGGCGTCCATTGCCGCCGCCACCGAACGTCCTTCGGCCAGCGCCGGACCCAGCGCGCCGAAGGAAACGGTGAACGCGGCGCCGATCAGGCTGATGAGTTGTACATCCATGAGGCCTCCGTCGTTATCGGGATGGGGTTTTGTCGACCGCGGCGGCATCGCCACTTTCGATGCCGCTGACCGCCGCACCGATGAACACGGTGGCCAGCACGGTGAAGATATAGGCCTGGATCACGCCAACCAGCAGCTCCAGCGCCATGAATGGGATCGGCACCAGCAGGCCGGCCAACGCCGCGACCATGGCGATCACGAATTCGCCACTCATCACGTTGCCGAACAGGCGCACCGACAGCGCCAGCGTGCGCGTGACCTCGGCCAGCAGGTTCAGCGGCAACATCATCCATTTCGGCTGCGCGAAGCTGGCCAGGTGCCCACGCCAGCCGCGGGCGCGTATGCCGAAATAGTGCACCGAGAAGAACACGATCACCGCCAGTGCCGCCGTGGTTTCCAGTGCGCCGGTGGGTGACTGCACGCCCGGCAGCAGGCCACTGAGATTGGCCGTGGTGATGAATACGAACAGGGTCGCGACCAGCGGCAGCAGGTTGCGCGCCGGTCGCTGGGTGATGGCCTCGATCTGCTCCTGGATCACGCTGACGATCAGCTCGAGCAGCATCTGCGGTCGCGCGGGGTCAGGTCGCAGTCGCCGCGTGATCAGCCAGGCCACCAGTGCCAGCACCCCCATGATAGCCCAGGTGGTGACGACCGGCCGCGTGACGGGCACGGGGCCGAGCTGCCAGATCACCGGGTTATCGAGCGGCGACGGCTTCACGCGCGATCGCCTTTCACGGCCCGTACCGTGATGATGCGTGCCAATGTGAAACCCAGCAGCGCCGCCAGCAGCGGCACCGCGCCGAACTGCACTGCGGCGCCGAACAGGCCCAACGCCAGCAACAGACGAAACACTCCGAGCGCCACGATGCGCCCTGCGCCCGCGCCATCGACCAGCCCCTCACTGCTCCGCCGCAGCGCGGCGAAGAACAGCCAGCCGAGCAGCGCGCCGAGCACGGCGAACAGCAGCGAGGTCAGCAGCCATTGCGGCGTGATGGTCATTGGAGCAATCGTCATGGGCATGAGGGTCAATCGTGCAGCAAGCGTTTCCAGGCAAGGTAGCAGCCGGCGGACAGACCTACCGTCAGCAGGCCCAGCGTCCAGAACAGGCCGGAATCGAAATGCCGGTCGAGCCAGCGACCACCGAACACGCCCAGCAGCGTAGGCGTGACCACGGTCCAGCCCAGGGCACCGATCATCGCCAGGTTCTGCGCCACGGAGCGCTCACCCTCGCGGCGCCACATCTCGCGACGTGCCTCGCGCTGCTGCACGGCCTGGTCGAGCCTGTCCGGCGGCTTCGGCGACGCGGTCATGATTCGTCTCCCACGCGCGGGACAGCAGGCGGCGGCGTGCCGCGGAGATAGCTGTAGATCTGCCGGATGGCCGCGAGATACAGACGCTGCGCGTCGCTGCGCGCACTCTGCTCGGTTTCCTGCCGGGAACGGAAGCGTCGCAGCACCTCGTCCTGTAGCCGGCGCAGGTCATCACCGGCCACGGCTTCCCGGCTGGCCACCTCGACCCGTTCACCATCGCGAACCTCCAGCACGCCGCCACGCAGTGCCACGTGGCGCTCGCGTCCACGCAGGTCGCGCCAGCTCAGCACGGAGACCGACAGGGCGGTCAGGAAATCAGCATGACCTCGGAGGATGCCGAAGGCACCGCTGGCGTCCTCGGCCCGCACGTGTGCGACATCGTCATCCTCGACAACGATCTCCAGCGGCGTGCTGACGACCAGCTTCATGCCGTCGCGGCCTCCTTCTTTCGTGCCTCGTCCAGATCGCCCACCATGTACAGCGAGGCCTCGGCCCAGTCGTCCGCCTCGCCGTCGAGAATGGCCGCGCAGCCATCCAGCGTGTCGGAAAGCTCGACCCGACGACCCGCCTGCCCGGTAAAGGCTTCGGTAACCAGGAAGGGCTGCGTCAGGAAGCGCTGCAGGCGGCGCGCACGTCGCACTGTACGCCGGTCTTCCGCGCCCAGCTCCTCCATGCCCAGCAGGGCGATGATTTCCTGCAGCTCACGGTAGTGCGCGATGCTGCGACGCACTTCCTGGGCAACGCGGTAGTGCCGTTCACCCAGCAGGCGTGCGTCGAGCAGGCGCGAGCTGGAAGACAGCGGATCGACCGCCGGATACATGCCCTCGGCCGCCATGTCGCGCGACAGCACGATCGATGAATCGACGTGGCTGAAGATTTCCGCCACCGCCGGATCGGTGAAGTCATCCGCCGGCACATATACCGCCTGGATCGAGGTGATCGCCGCGCCCGCCACCGAGGCGATGCGTTCCTCGAACTCGGCGATCTCGCTGGCCAGCGTCGGCTGGTAGCCCACGCGCGACGGCAGCCGACCCAGCAACCCGGAAACCTCACCGCCGGCCTGTACCAGCCGGTAGACGTTATCCACAAGCAGCAGCACGTTTTCATGTCGCTGGTCGCGGAAGTATTCGGCAATGGCCAGGGCGGTCAGCCCTGCCCGCCAGCGCGCGCCGGGCGGCTGGTTCATCTGCCCAAATACCAGCGCCGTCCGTTCCAGCACGCCGGACTGGCGCAGTTCCAGAAGCAATTCGTGTCCTTCACGCGAACGCTCACCGATGCCGGCGAACACGGAGATGCCGGCATGGCGCTCCACCGTACTGCGGATCAGCTCCATGATCAGCACCGTCTTGCCGACGCCGGCGCCGCCGAACATGGCCGCCTTGCCGCCGGCAATCAGCGGCGCCAGCAGGTCGATCACCTTGATGCCGGTGTGGAAGAAACGCGGCGTTCCGCCCTGTGCGCTGAGCTCAGGTGCCGCGGAGTGGACAGGCCTTCGCGGCACATCGTCCGGCAAGGGCGGACCGCGATCCACGGGCATTCCCACCGCATCCAGAAGACGCCCCAGCACGTCTTTCCCGACGGGAACTTCCAGTGGCCTGCCGCTGCCATGCACCGCGCCACCGCGTCTCAGTCCGCTGGTGTGGTCCAGTGCCACCGCACGCACCGTATGCGCGTCGAGATGCAGCTGCACTTCCGCCAGCAGGCCCGGCTTCGCGTCGCGCTCGACCATCACTGCCGTTCCCAACGGTGGCAGCGCGCCATCGGAAAAGCGCAGGTCCAGCACCGAACCATGCACGGCCAGCACGACGCCTGCATAGGTTTCCTGGCCCGAGTTGACGGTTGGCTCCTGCATCCGATCTCCGCGACGGAATGTCCAGCGCCACGAGGCGCCACGATGAAGCAAGCTCCGCAATCCGCCTCATCTTACCGAGGCATTCGGCGATGACGCCATGCCACTGTGCCGCATGGGGATACCGGCTGATTTGATCCCGCGCAAAGTCGCTCGCCATTGAACCCGGCCGTGCGACGCGATGCTCGCTTACACTCGGCTCCCTCGACGAGCATGGAAAAAGCGATGGCCCTCAAAGCCACAGTCATCAAGGCCGGACTGCAGGTCAGCGACATGGACCGGCACTATTACGCCAGCCACGACCTCACGTTGGCGCAGCACCCCTCGGAAACCGACCTGCGCCTGATGGTTCGGCTACTTGCCTTCGCTCTGTTCGCCGACGAACGACTTACCTTCGGGCGTGGCGTCAGCAGCGGCGACGAACCGGACCTGTGGCGAACCTCGCTGGATGGCGAGATCGAACAGTGGATCGATCTCGGACAACCCGACGAATCCCGAATCCGAAAAGCCTGCGGCCGTGCTCGTGAAGTGATCGTGATCGGCTATGGCGGCCGCGCCTTTTCGATCTGGTGGGAGAAGAACGGCGGACAGCTGGCGCGCCACGCAAACCTGTCCGTGCTGGAAATCCCCGCCGATGCCGTCGAGGCCCTGCCCGGACTGTATGCACGCAACGTGCAGCTGCAGTGCCTGATCCAGGATGGCGAAGTCCAGCTCATTGGCGATGTCGCCAGCGTGACGCTCACACCGGTTCATCTCAAGGACGCCTGACCTCCCGATCACCTTCGCGCGACGCGGCCCCTGCCCTGTCGCCTGGCGAGCAGGCCGATCAGCGCGATCACCGAAAACGCCGCGCCGGCATGGAAGGTCGCCGCCGCGCCGAACTGATCCCAGAGCAGTCCCGCCATCGCGCTGGCAAGCAGCAGCGCGATGCCACTGACCAGGTTGAACACGCCGAACGCCGTGCCGCGCAGGTCGGCCGGCGCCGTGTCCGCCACCAGCGTCGCCAGCAGGCCCTGCGTCATGCCCATGTGGATGCCCCACAGCGCGACGCCTGCGAGAACGGTCGTCCAGTGATTGCCCATCGCCAGAACCAGATCGGCGGCGACCAGCACCAGCAGGCCCCAGGCCAGCAACGACTTCCGGTTGATGCGATCCGACAAACGCCCGAACGGATAAGCCGACGCCGCGTAGACCACGTTCATGGCCACCATCACCAGCGGCACCAGTGCCACGGCAACGCCACCCTGCTGGGCTCGCAGCACCAGGAATGCCTCGCTGAAGCGCGCCAGCGCAAACGCTGCACCAACAGCAACGACCCACCAGTACGCTGGATTCAGTCGCTTCAGGTTCTCGCGCCGAATTGGATTGGCACGCCTTTCGCCGACATGCTGCTCCGGCTCACGCACGCCAAACAGCAGCAGCGACACTGCCAGCAATCCGGGAATGACGGACACCCAGAACACGGCGCGGAAATCATTGGCCCAGAGCAGCATCAGCCCGACCGCCAGCAACGGACCCACGAAAGCACCCACCGTATCCAGCGACTGCCGCAACCCGAACGCCGCGCCGCGCACGTTCGCGGGCGCGATGTCGGCGATCAATGCATCGCGTGGCGCACCACGCACCCCCTTGCCGACACGATCCAGCAACCGCGCCGTCAGCACGATGCCGGTCGTCGGCGCGATCGCGAACAGCGGTTTGGTCAGTGCCGCCAGTCCATAGCCGAACAGCGCAAGCCCCTTGCGCCGACCGAGGTAATCGCTGAGCGCGCCCGAGAACACCTTGACGATCAACGCCGTCGATTCGGCCAGGCCTTCGATCAGCCCGACCATCAACGCGCTCGCACCCAGCGAGCCCACCAGGAACAACGGCAACAGGCTGTGGATCATCTCCGACGAGACGTCCATCAACAGGCTGACGAAGCCCAGCACCCAGATGGCGGGCGGGATCCTTGTTCGCGTCATCGATTGCGGATCAGACGCCATCGAGCAAGACACCATCGATTGGGCGTTCGGCTGAATGCCGCTCGACAACA
>ERZ795053.1487-NODE-1487-length-29710-cov-14.779734_pt1 | contig 29710 bp, 20 predicted proteins | sample MGYA00375137_ERZ795053 | MGnify/ENA primary metagenome ERZ795053 (study PRJEB30182, sample SAMN05720284) | activated sludge metagenome | isolation source: Anaerobic digester | place: Hong Kong | collected 2014-12-17 ...
GACACACGGGTCCGCCCCTACAGACCTTTTTGAATTTTGTGCGAATGATTTGAGTCTAATTGTGTTCATGGTTGTCCCCTTTTTATGGTGGTATGTTTATCCTGATATTCCGGAATATTCTTTATTTGTTTCTTTTATTTTTGTGTCGGAAATGCGGGCGGACACACGGGTCCGCCCCTACAGAAATTGAAAATCGTAGGGGAGCCCCCGTGTGGGCTCCCGTGATATTAAAATGTATTTTCGAATAATCGTTGTAAAAGACCTGTGATTGTTTGAGATTACGGTTTCTTAAAGGATGTAGATCTCCTTTCCGGCTTTGATCTTTTCTTCCAGTTCTTTTTTTAGGTAACTAATAAAGCGCTGGAGTTCTTCTGTGTTTTTGATCCGGGTGTCTCCGAAATGGGTGTTCATGAAATCGGCAATTTTTATATTTTCAAATTCCGGTTCTACCGGTGGATCTCGGTCTTCGTTGACGTAGCGGTAATTTCTCATTTTTTGAATAGCTTTCTGGTAAATGGTATTTTCAAGTTTTTCCTTTGCTATATGCAAATTGGCGATGCCGTGTTCGTATTCGACTTTTTTGGTTTCACGGGTAAAGATATCGGTTACTTCTTTTTTTTGATCATCCGTGAGTTTTTCATAATCTTCATCGGTGATGATTTTGTTTAATTTTTTGGTTATTCGTGTTTTCATGTTCTTTTTTTCTGTTATCAATACAGCGTTTATCTTGTCCTGTTCATCTTCAATCAGCTTTTTCAATTGCTGCATTTGATTCCCTTTGAAACAATTCGGGTCGGCTAAAATCCCTTGGATTTCATCCATTTTGGAATCGGTAATCACGTCCCGGTTGTGTTTGTTTTCTTCATAAAACTTTTTTGCTTCCCGGTATATGTCAGCCTTATTGGATGTCATGAATGTTTGGATGGGGTCGATGATTTCTTCTTTGTCTTCCAAGAGCTGCTCGGGGTAGTCTTCCACTTGCGTGAGGAAATAGGTGTATTCGTTATCCTGGATGTTTTTCAGATGTTGTATGGGTATTTTTAATAATTGTGCAAAAGGGAATGGGGCTGCATCCACTTCCAGATCGGTGATTTCCTGGACTTTTTGCCTGATCTTCTCCTTTGTTTCAACGGCCAGGGTTTTGGCATCAGTCTGGGAAGGACTGTTGAAGTATTCTTTGTAAAATTCGGTGAGCTTTTTTTTCTGCCAGTCCGGGATGTCTTCCAGCAATTTCACGACGGTGTTTTCTTTTCTTCTCGTGGTGGTCAGGACTTCAATGAGTTCCTGCTCTGCCAACAGGTTGGCATCCGCACTGAATTCGATTTGGTTTTGTTTGTAAAGGAGTCCCAGGATATATGCGGTGTCGTTTTCACTCCAACCGTAGGGAATCTTTTTGAAATGATCGACGATATTTTTGACATTCAGTCGAGTTCCTCGGGTCTGATTTTTCATGAAGGATCTGATTTCGGTTTGAGCTTCTTTTTGAAGGCTTTCCAAGCCGATTCGTTGGCCTTCGTTGAGCAGCTGTTTGATGTCGTCTTCGTCGTAGGTTTTGTTGTTGAGCATTTTCAAGTTGGTGTAAGTCTGTTCAATGAGTTCCTGGAAGCCGTTACGGATTCTTTCTTTCGGGTTGGCGCCTTTGGAGTTCACCTCTTTGGATTTCACCAGAATGGTGGCGTTGGACAGCAGTTCTTCAAGGGTACGTTTGATGTTCTTTTTTCGGATTTGGTTTTGATCGATTTTTGCATCGATGATCTTTTTCCGTGATTCCTGAATGTTTTCCGTTCGGCTCTGCCTGGAATACTGGACGGTTTGAAGATAGAGCCTCAGGTCTTTGATCAATTCGTGATCCGGTGCACTGATAAGCGTCATTTCGTTTTCTGCCATCTTTAAGGTTTTGATCAACTGAATGTTCCCGCAGTTTTCGTGCATGGGGGTGATGACGTTGATGGCAATTTCCCCGTTTTCCAAGCCATATCGGTAATCATCCACTTTCCTGGTGATGGGGATATTTTGGGAGGTTTTCTCGTATTTGATTTTGGTATCGGGCAGGATTTCCGTAAACAGGATCTTTTTGATTTCTTCGTTGATCTCCTCGTTTGTGCAGATGACATTTTTGATCTCGGTTTCCACGTCTTTTTCTTCATCGGTCAGGTATTCATACGTGTTGCCCACTTTTTGGATGTAAGTTTCAATTTCCAGCCTGTCCAGAACCTTCTGAATGTCTTTTTTTAACTGGTTTTTGTTCTGATCAAAGCGTTCGATCATGAGGGTGGTGATGTTGTCGATGTCTGTTTTGAATTCTTTGACGTATTTCACTAACAGCAGGGTCTTTAAGAGTCTGGATTCCATGGAATCCGCACCAAAGATGGCTTCCGCATCGGTTATGGATTGCTGTACCGAAGATTTCATCTTGTTTCTGATCCCTTCAAACATCCGATCGAAGGTGGCGATGCTCTTGGAGTCTTTGTCTTTGATGGCGATGGTGACAATCCGAAAGACATCCAGCATGGGTCGTTCACCGACTGATGAGTGTTTGCCTTCAAAGGCGTTGTGATCAGACAGGGATTTCAAGGCGGATTGGAACAATTTAAACTGGTAGGGAATGAAGGGGTAGAGTTTGTAATACTGTTCGAGGGAAGTGTAGTTTTTGTAGGTGCGTGTGCCGTCGGTAAATGAAAAGAGGGTGTTGAAGTCCTGTTTGTCCATCTCGTATTGGCGGGTCAGGATCTCAATGGCCATGGAGGTTTTTTCCAGCAGCCTTTTTTGGATGACTTCTTCAACATCACTGCTTTTGAGTTTGATGCGTATTTTAAAGCGGTCCTGGATTTTGGAAAAGTCGTTGCTCTGCTGTACGCCGTAATCTCCAATGACCGTTTGCATGTCCTCCTGGGCGGTGACAATGATCCATGCCCTGCCTTTACACTGGGCTTTCAGGGTTTCGGCGATGGATTGGACGTTTGTCATGAGGTTGACCCGTTCGGCTATGAATTGGCCCAACTCGTCCACAAAAAAGTTCAGTCGGAATCCCCTTTTTTCTTTTTCTTTTTTGTCGATGTATTCTTTAACTCTTGCGGCAAAGTCTACGATGGAAATATTCAGGTTTCTGTCATAGCGTTGGAGGATTTGACTGCCATCCTGTCCGGTAACTTGGTTAAAAACGGCATCGATTTGACTGTTGTAAATGTAGGGTATTTCTCTTGCCCGTTCCCATTCCTGATTGGTTTGCTTTTTGAATTCTTCTTTAAAAGACTGGAAAATTCCGCTTATGTCCAGATCGTGTTCAAAGTTTGCAATATAGGGTTGATTGCCAAAGTAACCGCAATGATCGTTGAACATTTTCATAAAAACGGAAAGGACTGCGTCTTTATCGTCTTTGCTGATGTTGTTGGCGTTGTGGTCGATGTTGAACAGGATGCTTTCAGAGGGGATGTCGGAGACTCTGTCCAATTTGCCCTTGAGCATCGGGTGGTCTTTTGCCTTTTCAATGAAGATTTGATCGGCTCGTTGTCCGTTCACTTCCTTTTTTTCGAGGACAGCGGAGAGTATTTTCAGGAGGTGAGATTTTCCCGATCCGAAGAATCCGGAAATCCACACGCCGTTTTCCGCACCTTGTTGGGTATATTCTTCCAGGAAAGTGTGCAGGTTGTTGGCGATTTCATGGGTAATGACATATTCTTCCAGTTCCTTTTCCAGTTTGGATTCGTTGGTTGCGTCGATAACCGGGTCGATAGTTCTTGTGATGGGTTTATGAAATAATTGCTCGATCAGCATTCATGGATCACCTCTTTTTAATGTTCGTATATGTTAAAGGCCCTGTAAAATCGGTCGTTGTGTGATCTTCCAAATAATTCCAGGGTGCTTCCTTTCGTTTGATGGTATTTGTATTCTCCGGGAAAAAAGATGATGACCGGTTTATCCCGTAAGATACTTTGCAGGTTGTTGAGAATGGCATGTGTGCGTAGATAGGGGTAGACTTCTCCTACTCCGGTAACGAATACGAGTTGATGATTTTCCCGGCTGACTCTCTCCCCGATCATTTCCTTCAGGTATTTGTCAGGGGCCATGATGTTTTGAAGGGTTTCTTTCAGCTGGTCTTTTGTGAGTTCAAGTTCTTGCGTTTTAATTTGATTCCATATTCCCCAAGCCTTGCACTGGTCGATGGTCATGTCTAACAGATCGAATTCCAGGACCATGATCTGTTGATGAGAGAGTTTTTTCTTCAGCAGTTGTACGTCTTCTATGATCGTGAACTTTTCTCTTGGCTTGTAAGGGCAGATATAAAAGGGCAATTCGTCCCCTAATTGAGTTCTATTCAGAAAATGTTGATCGGTCATTCTGTTATACAAGTAGTCAAATCGTTGTTGCCGGTTCATTTTATCCCTTCTTTCTTCACGGAAAGATTTTCAAAAATTGAGGGTTTTCGTCCGAAATAACCTTCTGTATCTTTTTGGACAGCAGCTGGTGCAGGAGTTCGTTGTTTTTTGTGATGATATCGGTTTCCCTCATGATTTTAAAGGTTACGCTTCGGAGTTTGTCCCTTGTGGATATCGTCAGTTTTTGAAGTTTTTCACTGGTGAGGGCTTTTTTTGTATAAAAGCCTTCGTAGTCGGAAATGTGAAGTTTTCTTTCACCTCGGGCTTCCTTTTCTTCAAACAGTTCAGATGCTATTTCAAATATCAGCCGATAGCTCTTACAGCAGGCCAGCCAGAGCAGTTGTCGTTTTTCTTCCGCAGTGCCCGAAGATAGCAGAGTAATTTGCCCTTCACTGAGTGTTTTAAGCCTCAATTCGATTTCCCGATACATGCGCACAGAACTCTTTTTCATGTTGGTTTGCAGCAGGTTTTCCCTTAGAATTCGGGATCGTGTACTTTCCCAGGATTTGCAGTTGATGTATTCTCCGATGACAATGAGGCTTTCATTCAAATACGCCCCTCCGAGAACATAGGACATGCGGTAGTCAGCGGCCGGCGCTTTATAATTGAACATTTTTTTATATTTGTTACTTTTCTCATCGTTTGTTCGGATAAGGCACCTCGCTTCAATCTTTTAAAAAAGTTCTTTTAAGATTTCTCTTTGCTTTTCTTTTTTTCGCTACGGAAATCGTGTGAATGTTAAAGTATTTTATCATATTTGCTTTGTTTTTTTATAACTTCCTGTCTGTTTCTTCACATGAGCGCTGAATGTTTCTCCTTGAAGTTTTGATTTGTCTTTTTTTCAAAGAAGGCGGGACAGGCGGGTGATTTGTCATGCAGCCTTTCGATGGCGGTAAACTGGATTTCTTCAAATAATTCATAAAATGGTGTATAATAAGGAAAATGGTAATGTTATCAAAGCTCATACGAGGAGGTATCTCATGCCGGCAAAAAAGCAAAGTGAAGAGGTTAAGCAGAGCGAAGAGATCGTTGAGATCCTGAGTTTTTTGATTGGAAAGCAGGAATTCGGTATTGAAGTGGATTATGTGGAACTGGTGAACGAGCGTTCCGAGATTACACCGGTCCCCAAGTCCAAGGCCTTTATCGAGGGCGTCATGAATTTAAGGGGGCGTATCGTTCCGGTTGTTGATTTAACGAAGCTGATGGATATCGAATATAATGCGGATGATCAATTTGAGAATGTGCTCATCGTGAAGCATGAGGGCTCGGAAATCGGGTTCTTTGTCAACGAGGTGAAAGAGGTCGTCCGGACAACGGAAGAGCAGGTCGATCGGGCAGCCCGAACCGAACAGTTTGATCACAAGGTCAAAGGCATTGTTCAAAAGGGCAAGCGGCTGATCCTTTACCTCGACATTGACGAGGTTTTGAAGGCTTGCGAAGGCTATTAAGCGAGGGGGTTGGATATGGCTGAGATTAAAGTGGTAAGTTTTAGAGTGGGAGACGAGGTTTATGCTGTTGATATCATGAAGATCGACAGTATCTCTGAAATGATGAAAACGATGAAATTACCAGGATTGCCGGTTTTCATGATCGGGGTTGCCAATCTCAGGGGAGAGGTCATCCCCGTGATCGACACCCGTGTCAAGTTCATGCTGGAGCCCAAAAAAGACCATTCCCAGGATCGGATCGTAGTGGTTTTTATGGATGATAAAAAGATCGGTATTGTGGTGGATGAGGTTAAAGAGGTGCTCACGCTTTCTCAGGAGCAGTTGGAAGAACCGCCGTCTGCCGGTAAGAAGAATGCAGGTTTCATCAGTGCCATTGCCAAGCTGGAAGATCGGATGCTGATGATTATCGATATCGACAAGGTATTGACGAGCGAAGAACTCATCAAAATTGACAATGTAGTGGAACAGCTGTAATCAATAAAGGAATAACCGATAGATGGAAAAGGCGCCCTATGCGGCGTCTTTTTTTATGCTTGTTTTTTTATTGACTGTCAGATAAGAAAAAAACCCGCTCAATGGCGGGTTTTAATATTGAGGGGAAGAAATCATCTATTTAAAAGGAGGCATTTCTTCCGTAGTTACTTTTAGTTTAACTGAAGTCTGTCAAGTTAGTCTTAATTGTCTTGATTATACACCCCCCATTGTGAAAAGTCAACACAACTGTAAAATAATTTTCTGAAAACATTATGTTAACGGAGTGTGATGGGGGGATTATTTTAGGAATTGACCGTGATTTGACATCGTTTCTTTTTTTCTACACCCCCTTGTTTTTTACTTGAGTATGCTATAATCTTTTCCCGTAAAACAAATAATTACGGGAGGATCAATATGCCTAAAAAGTATATAGTGGTTACAGGCGGGGTTATCAGCGGAATCGGAAAGGGTGTCCTGGCTGCTTCAACGGGTCGTTTGTTGAAGGAGGCCGGTTTGGATATCCGCAGTGTGAAGATGGATCCCTATCTGAACGTAGATGCCGGAACGATGAATCCCAATCAGCACGGTGAGGTGTATGTAACCGAGGATGGTTACGAGGCGGATTTGGATTTGGGCCATTACGAGCGGTTTATGGGGATCAACGTTAAGAAGGAGAACAACATCACCGCCGGACAGATTTATTCTTCGGTTATCGATAAGGAACGGGCCGGGAAATATTTGGGCTCCACCGTGCAGATGGTGCCTCATGTTACAGCGGAGATCAAATCGAGGCTGAGTGCTATTGCGTCAGAGATTTTAATCATCGAAATCGGCGGCACGGTGGGCGACATTGAGGGGGAGATCTTTTTAGAGGCCATTCGTGAGCTTTACATGGATATCGGGCGGGAGAATTTCCTGTTTATTCACACGACGTATGTGCCTTTTCTTCGGACGACCAACGAGTTTAAGACTAAGCCCACGCAGCAATCGGTTCAGCTGCTCCGGCGCATCGGTATCCAGCCGGACATCATCGCTGCCAGAAGCGAGTTGCCCATTTCTTCCAATGAACGCCGAAAGATTGCCCTGTTTGCCGGTGTGAATCCTGAGATGGTCGTGAATCTTCCGGATATTAAAAATGTCTACGAGATGCCTCAAAACCTGTTTAACTTGAAATTCCATCATCTCATCGCCCAGCGCTTCAATATGACAATCAACGATGCCTTCGAGTGGGATGTGCCAAAGACGTTTTTACCTTTAAAGATCGGTATTATCGGAAAATACTTAGGAACAGATGATGCTTATAAGAGTATCAACGAGTCCATCTTCTTATCCGGTGCTGAGAAGCCGGAGGTTCTGGATTCTCAGGAGATTGAGGAGCTTGAGGATGATGAGGTGGAGGAGATGCTCAAGCATTACGATGCCCTGATCATTCCCGGGGGATTCGGCAAGCGGGGTGTGGAGGGTAAGATCAAGGCCATCAGGTATGCCAGGGAAAACGGCGTCCCCGTCTTGGGGATTTGCCTTGGGATGCAGTTGATGGTGGTGGAGTATGCCCGGTCGGTCGGTCAATTGGAAGGGGCGAATTCAACGGAGTTTGATCCCGATACGCCCAATCCGGTGATCGATATGATGGCGCATCAGAAAGAGGTTCTGAATTTAGGCGGTACCATGCGGTTGGGCGGTCAGAAAACCCCCATCTTTGCCGATACCCGCTTGAGTCAGGTGTATGAAGGACAAACGCAGGTGATGGAACGGCATCGACACCGGTATGAGGTGAATCACGAGATTTGCCGTGATTTTCTGAAAAACCCCGGTGAGGATCGCAATGCTTTGACGATCAGCTCAAAAGAGGATTTTGTGGAAGCGGTCGAAATTTACAATCATCCGTTTTTTATCGGCATTCAATACCACCCCGAATACGGTTCAAAGGTTGGGGCACCTCATCCTCTGTTTAAGGCACTGATAGAGTCGGCGAGGAAGGGTTAAAGCAGAGTTAAGGGGCAGGGGTTTGGATGTCGTTGTTTTGTTAGGATACTGAGATTAAGTTTTTTCAACCTTTCCCGTTATAACGATTATACCCCCTCACAGGAATACTCCGCTTTAACCATGAAGTTTTGCGCCGCAAAACTTCTAAGGCGTTTTTTCAAAACGCCAGGCCTGCTTAGTCTTTTTTCAAAGAGATTCTATCCCGGTCGGCGTCCACTTGGATGATGATGACGTTGACGATTTGTCCCACATAGACTTCCTGCAAAGGGTCTGCGTTGGGTTTGCCGAATTGTGATTTGTGGATCAGCCCGTCTACTTTTACACCGATATCCACAAAGGCGCCGAAATCTACCACGTTTCTTACCGTTCCCTGAAGGCGCATGCCCACGGTGAGGTCTTCCATTTTTTTGACGTCGGTTTTCAGAATGGGCTGGGGGTAGGAGTCTCTGGGATCGATGTAGTCGGTGGTCAGGGCTTTTAGGATGTCTTCGCAGGTGATGGGGTTCATGGCCAGTTTTTCGGAGAGCGTGTGAACATCAGCTGCTTTGAGTGTGGTTTTGACCGCTTCTTTCCGGGTATGATAGTCCTCGATGGTGTATGAGAAGGCTTGGAGGATTTGTTCGGTTGCCTCGTATTTTTCCGGGTGTACCACGGTGTTATCCAAGGGGTTTTTGGATTCGGGCACTCGGCAGAATCCGGCGGCCTGTTCGTAGGCTTTGGGGCCGATGCCTTTGACTTTTTTTAACTCTTTTCTGGATTTGAAGGGGCCGTTTTGGGCTTTATAGTCCAGGATGTTCCAAGCGGTTTTTTTGTTCAGTCCGCTGATGTATTGCAGCAGAAAGGCGGACGCACTGTTGAGATCCACGCCAACGAAATTCACCACGGATTCCACTTCGATTTGCAGGGCGCTTGACAGGTCTTTTTTGTTCAAATCGTGCTGATACATGCCCACGCCGATGGATTCGGGCGGGATTTTCACCAGCTCGGCCATGGGGTCTTGGACCCGTCTGGCAATGGAGATGGCCCCTCTGGTGGTGACGTCCAGTTGGGGGAATTCATCGATGGCGTTTTGCGAGGCCGAGTAAACGGAGGCTCCGGCTTCCGAGACGATGATGTATGAGGCTTTAACGGCCTTGTTTTTTTCGAGCATGGCGGCTACAAAGGCCTCGGTTTCCCTGGAGGCGGTGCCGTTGCCGATGGAGATGATGTCGATGTGATGGCGGCTGATCAGATCCAGTATGGTGGCTTCGCTTTCTTTAACGGCGTTGTGGGGTGGGTGAGGATAGATGGCGGTGTTTTCAAGGTAAATCCCGTTTTCATCTACAACGGCGACTTTGCAGCCTGTTCTAAATCCCGGGTCCAGCCCCAGGACGTTTTTGTTTTTGATGGGCGGGGTGAGCATGAGGTTTCTGAGGTTTTTGGCGAATACTTCTATGGCCCTTTTTTGTGCTTCCTGCGTAAATTCGTTTCGGATTTCCCTTTCGATGGAGGGAAAGAGCAGGGTTTTATAGGCATCTTCCACAATTTGTGCGATTTCTTCGTGATAGGCCAGCGTTTTGGAAAAGTCCATCATATTGAGGATGTGGACGATCGGGTGATTCGACAGGTCTAATTTCACCTTCACCACTTCGTCCTTTTCCGCCCGATCGATGGCCAGAATGCGGTATTGTGGGATTTGGTTCAATTTGTGTTTGAAATCGTAGAAATCTTTGTATACGCCTTTCGGATCAGGCCCATAGGCCTGTTCGCAGATCAAAAAGGCGTTAGCCCTCAGGTAGGTTCTGAGCATGTCACGGACGGCCGGTGTGTTGGCAACGGTTTCTCGGATGATGTCCAATGCCCCGTTGAGCGCTTCTTCAGGTGTCATGACCCCTTTTTCTTCATCTACAAATTCGGCGACTTTGCCGTCGTTTCTTTCGGTTGTCTGCTTCAGCCATTCTGACAGGGGTTCAAGTCCCATTTCCCTGGCTTTGTCCGCCCGTGTCTTTTTTCGCTTCTTGTAGGGCATGTAAAGGTCTTCTACGGCCTGAAAGCTGGACGATGCGTTGATTGCCGCACTGAGTTCATCCGTGAGTTTCCCCTGTTCTTCAATGGAACTGAGGACTTCTTCACGACGGGTTTGTAAGCGCCGGAGATAGTCGATCTTTTCGGCAATGGAGCGGATTTGGATTTCGTTCAGCGCTCCGGTTTGTTCTTTTCGATAACGGGAGATGAAGGGGATGGTTTTGTCGTCATCGAGCAGTTCGACGGTTGTGAGTACCTGTTCCTCTTTTACTGCCAGTTCCTGTGCAATCTGTTGGATCATTTCTTCGAAAATCATGCGATCACCCTGTCCTTTTTTTCTATTTTAACACGTTTGGCAAAAAGGCTGGGGGGTGGGTCTGGGATATCGAGTTTATACCGGCTGAAACGGATTTTGATTTTTCTTGGAGGCGTCTTCTCATTTTTGATACAATAGAGTCAAGCTAATGAATATCTCCAATTGAAAGAGAGCACCCTGTTTGTCCCGAATGGGGTGCTTTTTTTACCGGGTGATTGTGTGAGTACTCAGGATATTCCTTCTGTCAAGTTAATCAAACAGATTGTTTTGGTTTTCGTTCTGATTGTGGGTGTGATTTTCTTCGGAACGGCTGGTTATATGATTCTGGAGCATTATGACTTTCAGGATGCCTTTTTCCTCACGTCCATTACGATTTCAACGGTGGGCTACTCTTTCCCTGAAGGCATGACTACCGCCGGTGTTTATTTTACCATGATTCTCATTGCATTGGGCGTCAGTGTGGTGCTCTACGGAGTAACCTCTATCACGGGATCGGTGGTAGAAGGGCGTTTAAATGTGATTATGAAACTCAGGAGGTATCGCAAGATGATCGAAAAGATGAGTGGACATGTGATAGTAGTCGGGGCAGGCCGGACCGGGCGTTTTGTGATGCTGGAGCTCCAGCAGTTGGGAAAACCCTTTGTGCTCGTGGATCAGGAAAAGGAAAACATCGACCGGTTTAAAGACATCCTGAAGGAGGAGTTCCCCTATATTCTGGGGGATGCCACGGATGAGGATGTGCTATTGAATGCCGGAATCAAAAAAGCCTCGTCCATTATTGTCACGCTACCCACAGACTCGCTGAACGTGTATGTGGTTTTAAGTGCTAAAACCCTGAATCCGACCATGAATATCATTGCTAAATCCTCCGAAATGAATGCCGCCAAAAAGCTCACATATGCGGGGGCTACGAACGTGGTCACTGATTCGCAGATCACGGGGATCCGTATGGCCCGCATCGCCACAAAACCTGATAAAATAAGATTTTTAGACGTTTTGGCCTTCGGGAATCAGGAGTTTCGCATTGAGGAAATTTATATCTCCGGAGACAGTCCTCTGGCAAACAAAACACTGATGGAATTGGGTCTGTCAAAAACCATGCGGGTGATCATCATCGCCATCCGAAGGGAAAGCAATACGATTTTCGGGCCCATCGGGGAAACAAAAATCCTGCCCGAAGACTACATCATGGTCCTTGGAAGCCGGGATGGCCTGAACAAGATTGCCGAAATGGCGAAGAAGTGACAATTCGTAAGTTTCAATCAACTTATTAAAGCCCTATTTTTGAATGTTCACGATAATCATAACAATAAAAAAGGGACTCTATCAAGAGCCCCTTTTTTTATTTTGGAATGTCTATTATCTCTTCAAATTAACCAGTTCTTGCAAGATTTGATCAACGGTGGTGACGGTTCTGGCGTTGGCCTGGAAGGCCCTCTGGACGATGACCATGCCGGTGAATTCTTCTGCCAGGTCAACGTTGGACATTTCAAGCACTCCGGGTGAAACGGTTCCTCTTCCGCCCGATCCGGGAAGGCCGACTTGTGCGATTCCGCTGTTGGCACTGACTTGGAACAGGGTGTTCCCCATTTCAGTTAAGCCGGATGGGTTGTTGAAGATTGCCAAGGCGATTTGCCCCAGGACATCGCTTTTTCCGTTTGAAAAGGTTCCCACGACTTCACCGGCCGGGTTGATGGCGTAATTCTGGAGCACGCCCATGGAATTTCCGTCCTGGCTGGTGATGGAGGCGGAGAATTCGCTGTTGAATTGAACCAGTTCTGAGAAATCGATGCTGGCGTTGACAGCCGTTGCGCCTTCTGCTGGAGGTGGCGCTGCGCCGTCGTCGATGAATTTACCAGGATCGAATTTGATGCGTGAGATGTTGATGTCTTGTATTTTTCCGTTCTGGCTGATGGCTTTCAGGTCTGAAACCCGTCCAGCGGAGTCAAACTCCACTACGCCTCCCACGATTGAGGTTAGGTCATTGGGGTTGGGTGTGTATTCACGTTCTCGGTCATCCAGATAGCGGATGGAAATCCCCGATTCTTCGGTGGCACGCCAGGCCCATTGGTTTTCGGCGATTTTCTGGTATTCGAAGAAGACGGTGTAGGCATTTCCCAACGAATCGTAGAATCTGGAGGATGTGGTGTATTTGGGCGATTCGTAATCCCCGATCACGTAGTTTTGCGTGTCGTTTTTGTCAAAGAATTTGATGTCTCCCGTCTTGGGAATGGAGACCTGTGCTTTGACTTCATCGGAAACAATGACTGAAACGGTGTCAAATTCCTGCGGGTTATTGGGATTGGCATATTCGACGCTGTATTGTTGGGCATGCTCTCCCGAACTGGGATAATCCGTTCGGAAATCGAGGGCTTTGTTGGTTTCATTCAATGTGAAATTCAAATCGATGGATACCTTCAAGTTTTCACCGTTTGTCGATTCACCGTCTGCGAATCCCATCGGTTTGGCAATGACCTTTTTCGTCAAATCCCAGTTGCCGGTGGTGCCGTCTCCTGTAAATGAATCTTTGGTGGCGTATTCAACCCGTATTTTGTCTGTTGACGAAGAAATGGCGGTTATGAACGTCAATGTTCCCGTTCCGTTGTCATAGGTAAAATCGGTGTCGCCTTCGTAAGTTGCGATGATATTGCCGCTTGCATCCAATGCGTATACTACCATGTCGTCGGTGGAGATGTCATCCGTTCCTTGTGAATTCAAAATGGGTCCGGATATGTTGTACTGGGTTTTGTTTTCGATGTATTCGATATCCTCTTGCGTGTAATAGGTAATGTTGACCAAATCACCGGACGCAGGTTTGATGTCTCCAAAGCTGAAGTTGGTGATCGAGCCGGTGGTACTGGCCGATGGGTCTAACGTATATTCGACGTCTTTAACGTTATAGGCGACGTTGGTGATGATCTTGTCCAAAATGCCGTCGTCATTTTCATCAAACAATCGTTTTACGGCACTTGCCGCATCAGATCCGGAAGGACTGTAGTAGAAAGAAGTTCTTCCGCCGTTTTCCTTGATGATATTGCCATCAAATGGTGCGGTGGTTTTATACAGGATATTGTAGTTTTCTGAATCAAATCCAGCTGGATTGACATAATTGGCGTTGTTGATAACAAGCCGGTTATTTGCAGGGGTACCGGTATCTAATGTGTTTGTCAGATTATCCTGACTGATGGTTATTTTCGGATTATAGATACCTGTAACCGGTTGATCACTTTCCAATGCAAAGAGTTTGGTGCTCCCGTCTGCAATAAATGACTTTGAAGTTCGGTATTGGATTTCAGCGGTAGTTCCTGTACCGGGCCCGGTTATTTGGAGGATACCGGTTGCAGAATCATATGTAAAAGTTGCTGCTCCACCATCCACGGTTACAGTAAAGTCATTTGCATCAATCACGCTGTCTGAATTAGCGTCTAAGACCGGTCCGCTGACGGTGTAAAACCCTGCTGAAGAAAAACTGAAATCTTCTCGCCGGTCATATTCAACATAGATTTCATCATTGGCACTGGGCGCCCAGTCAGAAGCACCGCCTGAGAAGTCCAATTGATTGGATGTTATCACGAAATCTTCGTTACCCACACCACCTTGGTTCAACAAATATTCAATCTGAATACCGGCTTCTGATAGTTCTAAGGCATCCCCGTTGGGTGAAAAGATGCCGTCGATTAAATCTCTGAGGCCGCTTGTTCCATCGGGGTTATTGTATAAGAACGCCGCTTTACCGCCGTCGGCAGCAATCGCATCGGTTATGACGTCTGCTGTTAAAGGATAATCTCCATAGATGGCGCTGGCACCGGCCCCCTCCCCAGAGATCTCGCTTTCCGGATAACGGTAGAATTTCTCAATTTGACCAAACTGGTTTAATTCCACCATTCCCGTTTTGAAATTGAGTTCTGGAATCTCACTAGGATTTTCAGCATTCCAGTCGACCAGTTCCGCATGCCAGGTGTATTTGATGGTAGAACTGGAGAACAGTCGTTTGGTGTCGTAAGGCGGCAATTTTTCAAATGAAAAACGAACCTTGTAATTCTTGGTGGGGTCGTCCGGGTTTTTCACGGTGATAGTGAGCGGTTCAATTCCCACTTTTGAATTCAGGTTGCCGCCAATGTAGGCATTGGATGTCGCCTTGGCCGGCATGGTCATGCCCGCCTGTATAAACAGGTCTCTTGGGGGCTTGTCCAAGTCCAAGTAGCGGACGCCGGTTTTAGGGTCGATTTTGGAGATCCATCCCTGGAGTTTTAATCCCGTTGCAGGTTGGATGAAGTTACCGTTTTCGTCCAATTCGAAGTTTCCCGCCCTGGAATAGAAGTCCTGTAAGCCGTCTGAGAGGACGAAGAAGCCGTCTCCCTGAAGGCCCAAGTCGGTTTTCTTTCCGGTGTTTTGGAAACTGCCTTGGGTCATGATCTTGCCGATGCTTCCCAGCTGGGATCCCAGTCCGATTTGCATGGCGTTGGTTCCACCCCGTCCGCCGGTTTCAGGGGATTTGGCTCCCACGACGGTTTGATTGAGCATGGATTGAAAGGTGGTTCTGGACACCTTGAAACCCACGGTGTTGACGTTTGCTATGTTGTTGCCTATCACATCCATGGAACTCTGAAATCCTTTGAGTCCAGAGATTCCACTGAACATTGATCGCATCATAATTTATTACCTCCTCTTGCTCGAAAGGGAAACGGGTCTGACGTTCGCCGTTTCAAGGCTTCCTCTTTGAGGACCGGCCTTTCCCTTCATTTTTTGATGTATACGCTGTCAATGTTGGTAAAAAAACGACTTTCCATTTCTTCTTCTTTCATGGCTGTGACGATGGTTTTGTCTTTCACGCTGAGAATGAAGGCGTCTGTACCTACCATGGCCAGGGTGTTTTTGGCTCCCTTTTTGTCCGCTTCATCCGCCACTTCACCCAATGTGTCCATCTTTTTCTGGTTCATTTCAATCTGGCGGGTTCGGATTCTTTCCTGGGCATGGGAGGACAATTTCAGTTCTTTGGTCTGCAGCTGGTTCAGTTCCTGAACGATCCGGTTGAATTCTTGCGGATCGACTCCCTTTTGCAGCCGTTTGACCTGTTTTTGGATCTCCTGGGTGTAAAGTGGAGTGGATCTGGGGTTGATTAGGTTTGAACTCATATCTATCCCCCCTCTCAGGCTTCCTGTGTGTCTTCGGGTATTTCGGAAATTTCGATGATGTCCTCGAAATTGTATTTCTGTCCGTTCACGATGACGTAGATGCTGTTGTCGATGAACTGCACGGCTTCTACTGTTCCGCCATCCACACCGCCAAAGGTTTTTTCTTTCCCGGCTTCGTCTATGGTGACCAGTTCGTAGTTGTAGGTGCCTTCCACCTGTGTGGTTCCGGAATCGTTTCTTCCGTCCCATTTGTAGCCGTGTATGCCGGCTTCTTTGTATCCCAGTTGTTCTTCACGCACGGTGTCGCCGTTTTTGTTTTTGATTCGGATGATCACATCACCGGGCTCTTCCACGTTAAACACGATGCCTTCGGCCATGTTGTCCTGGAATTTGATTTCATTACCTTCGATGACTGCGTATTTTCCCACAACGGCACTGGCCTGCAGTTTGGTAGTGGCCATGGAGGCTTCAATGAAATCCTGGAAGGATTCACTCATGTTGGTCATCTGTTCCATGGTGGTAAATTGGGTCATTTGGTCCACAAATTTCTGGTTGTCCATGGGTTCTAAAGGGTTCTGATTTTGTATTTCAGCCACGAGAAGCTTTAAAAAAGCATCTTTGTCGAGGGCGTTTTTTTGTTCGGCGTCATTGCTTGTGGCGTTTGTGAAGATGTTGTTTGTGTTGTTTACTCCGTCAATTGGCATGTTCTTCGATCCCTCCTTTCAGTAGGTCTTGGAATGAATACCCTTCTTCATAGGCGTATTCGCTGTCTTGTTGTTCGGTTTGTTCATCCGTCTGCTGCTGCTGTGAATCGTTTTGCCCATTTTGATTGGCTTGATTTTCTCCCTGTTCTTCATATTTTTCCATGTGTACAGAGACTTTCTGCAACTCAAAGCCGCCGTTGACCAGTCGGGCTGCCAGGATATTGGAATTCTTATTCAGGATGTCCTGGGCTTCTTTTGTTTCGACCAGCATGACGATGGAGATTTTGTTTCCTTCTTTGACGATCTCCAAAGATACTTTCCCCAGTTCAGGCGGATTGAGTCTGATGGTGGCGAGTTCGGTTCTCGTTTGCTGCCGGGCCATTAACTGGGTCATGTCCTTGATCTTTTGGTAGACTTGTTCCATGTTTCTGATCTGGGTTTGTGGCTGGATTTTTTCAGAATTTCCGGCGGTCCCTTTGAGGGTTTTCCCCATTGATTGATTGGTGTTGTCATCGCCTTCGTCCCTTTTGTTTAGCGGTTTCAAGTCCTTTTCTTGCTGTTCGGCTGGCAAGGTACTTTTTATATTTGTTCTTGACTCTGACAGGAGTGTTTCAGACGGTCCTTTTTCGGTTTTTGCGTTGAGGTTCACCGGCTCGGCCTTTTCCTGTAGAGGTTGGTTGACTCTGTTTTGGAAATGGGTTAGGTCGGTGTGTTTTCGATGGTTACTTTCGTAGCCGTCTTTGAAAGACTGCTGTATGAATCGCTGGACAGGGCTGCCGGTTTTCTGGAAGCTGTCTTTTGACAAGTTTTGTGTATGGTTCTGTGTTTTGTTTTCCGTGGAAGCTGCCGGTTTTCTGACAAATCGGACGGTCATTTTTTCCACGGTGATGGTTTTTGTTTTGTGCTTGAGCAGGATAGTTTCCCCGCCTGAGAACATGTTTTTTGAAAATGATTTCAGTTCAAATCCTTTTTGGATGTAATCCATGATCAACGATGTTTTGACCTTGACTGATTTGAATTCCAGGGTGGAAAACAGAGTGCTTTCTTGTACGCTGAACATGTCTTTTGCGTTTGTTAATGAGCCTTTTAATGCTTCTTCGATCCCTTCTTGCCTGGTGAAACGGATGAAGCCTTCAAGTTCTTCTCTACTGAAAAACTGTGAATTGAAGAACGATTCCACCTTTTTGGGTTGCACGCCCGTGGTGGCTGATAAAATCCTGATCAAGGATTCTTCGGGTGATTTCTCTGAAATGATCTGTTGCTCCGTACCGGCTGAAGTCTTTTGAGAGACTGTCCGATTGGCTTGAGCTACAGGGGCCTCTTTTTCAATGGATCTGTAGCGTTCAATCAATCCTTTTAGCAGTTTCAAGGCTTCATTGGATGTTTCTTCCGTTGAGACTTGAGCGTTTTGTTCAGTGTGTGTCAGCTGTTCCATTCGAGTGAGAAGTTGTGAAAGGGTGCTGTTCTTTTCGTTGAGAACAACCTTTTCAGGATCGACTTTCGGCTGGTCGGTTGTCGCTTTTTCTGCTTGATCCGATTGGGCCGGTATGACGGTCGATTTTAAAGCATCGGCTGGTTTTTGTGTTGTGACTGATTGCAGTTTTTCAGCCGTTTCACTGCTGAGTTTTTGCACGTCAGAAAGCTTGGCTGTTTGAACTGCGGCTTGGCCGGCTTTCGGTGTACTGACGGCACTGTTGCTGATCTGCTTGATCTGATCGGCCAATGGCTGAACCGGTTTTGTGTTTTGCTCCGTTTGCTCGGCCTTTTGCTCGGATGTCACCGGGGTATCGATGATTTGCATTGGCTGTGTTTTTTGCTGTGCGGTGGTCGTAACGGCTGTTTTATTAACCCGGTCCGTTTCGGCAGTTGCGAGGGGTTTCTGTTCTCCCTCCTCGGCTGGGGTCTCCGGGGTTACAGGTGTTTTTTCTCCTGAGACGGCGGGCGTTTTGACAACAGCAGTCTTTTGAACAGCAGGAGCATTTTCTTCTTCATCGGCTGTTTCGGTGACTTTTTCCTGTAATGGAATGACCTTTAATATGAAATCTTTTAATTGCGGTTTGGTTTCTCCGTCACTCACTTCCTCCAATACCGTGTTCAGGGTTTTGAGGATTTCTTGGGCGCTTTTTCCCTCATTCCGCATGGATGAAACGTATTGCTCCAGTTTGGGAACCTTCAGATGGGTCTTTGCCGACAGAAGAGATAGCAGCGTGCTGATTTTCACATCAGTCTCTTTCTTTTCAGTAACCGGCATTTCTCCTGACGGGTGTTTCTTTGTTGGATCGGTTGTTGGCGCATCCGTGCTGAGAGCTACCAGCTGAGTACTGGCGAGGGCGTCTTCTTCCCATTCCCCTTCATTCTCTCCTTGAACAAAGCTGCTGTCACCTTCCTGAATTTTCTCGTCTTTCTGAGCATATTCGGAGCGGGATTGTTCTGAAGGTTTGCTGACGGGGGTGTCTGTGCTGATTTTTTCCGGGTTTTCTGCTGTTTGATTTGACAGGTTCTGTGCCGGTTTCTCACTTGACGGCTCGCTTTGTACGGCTTCCTGCTTTTTCAGTGCACGGGTAAAGGTGTTCGCCGTTTCCTTCCAGCTTGTTTCATTTTGAGCGGAATCGGCGTTGTGAGCATTTGAATTTTTTTGCACTTCTATCCCTTTGGGTGGCGGAGTCACTTTGACCATGTCCATCAATGTTGTCTTCATCTTGTCACCTCCTTTCCTGTGAGATTGGCGAGGATTTTCCCCGCCTTTTCCTGATTGATCTGTGCGAGCTGTCCTACAATATCGGCGGCTATTCCCGGATCAATGAGGCGCAGACCGCCTACGATGCTTTCCACGTCGATCTCATCCGATGCGATGGCCTGTGCCAGCAAGACTTCATCGCCGTTTTCCAGCCAATTTGCCAATTCCTGATAGCGCTCTTTGGTGCTTTCCCACGCCGTCATTTCGGAAGTTAACCGTTCTTCCTGCAGATCCAGCTCTTCTTTTCTTGCGTTTAAGGTCCTTTGGAGTTGATTCAGTTGGGTTTCAAACGTTCCCAGTTCTACGGCTTTGTTTTCCAGGGCGATTCGATCTTCTTCGATTTTTTCAATGTAGGTTTCGTATATCTCTGAATAATACTGCTGGGGCTTGATCACGTCACGGGGCGTGTATTCCACATAATTCTTGACGATGGGAACCTTTTCCAGCAAATAAGAAAGGTAACTTCTCCAGTCGCTTAAAGGCGTGATGCCGCTTTCACCGATTTTCTTGAATTCAAAATCAATGTAGCCGTAAATCAACGCCAATAAGATAAAAACAAAGATGATCATTAAGCTGATGATGATGCGTTTTGCCTTGCCCGGTTTGTTTGCCAACTGTACTCCTCCCTAAGCTTATTATTCAACAGGCACATTCAGAATTCCTAAACGAGAGGGCGTTCACACCAACGATATATAAAATAAAAGAAGTTTCAACGCTAAAAACAAATACATCTGGTATAATCAAAATACAGCAACTCACTGAAAGCGCCAAAATCAATAAATAACATGTTCGGCTTGACGAAATAATTTAAATTAATATAAAGATTTATTCAGGAGGAGATGTAGTTGACAGAACCCATACTCAAGGTCAGAAATTTGCGCACTTATTTTTCCATGGCTGAGGGAACGGTTAAGGCTGTGGATGACGTTTCTTTTTCGGTTCACGATGATGAAGTCATCGGCATTGTCGGTGAAACGGGATCGGGAAAAAGCGTCACGGTAAAATCCGTTTGCGGATTGATCAATAAGCCCGGATATGTGGCCGGGGGGAGTATTCTCTTTAAGACCGCAGAATTCCCAAAGCTTCAGGAAAACGGTTATGTGGATCTCACCAAACTAAAGGGAGATCAATTTACAAAAGTCAGAGGCAATCACATCAGCATCATCTTTCAAGACCCCATGACGTCACTCAATCCCATTTTTACCATCCGAAAACAGCTTCTTGAAACCATTATGTTTCATCAGAAAATAGATGAGAAACAGGCTGAACAGGTGGCGATTCAAATGCTTGAGAAAGTCGGCCTGCCTAATCCAAAAGAACGCCTTGAAAACTATCCATTCGAGTTATCCGGCGGACAGCGGCAACGTGTGATCATTGCCATCGGCATTTCCTGTAATCCCGAAATCCTGGTGGCGGATGAACCCACAACGGCGCTGGATGTGACCGTTCAGGCTCAGATCCTGGAGTTGATGAAAGACCTTCAAAAGGAATACCATTCAGGTTTGATCTTTATCACGCACGATCTGGCGGTTATTGCGGAGATGGCGGATAAGGTCATGGTCATGTACGGCGGTAAGACCATGGAGTACGCCGATGTATACACCGTGTTTGAAAAACCGCAGCATCCCTACACCAAGCTGTTATTGGAATGCATTCCCAGGCTGGATATCCGTCAGGATGCCCTCAATCCCATCCCCGGTCAGCCTCCCACTATGCTGAACGCCCCGGATTTGTGCCCGTTCCTTCCCAGATGTCCCAGAAAAACGGCCGAATGTTTGAAACAGGTTCCCCCTTTGGAACAGATTGGGGACAATCACTTCGTTCGCTGTTTCAACCCGTTCGGCACCAAAGTGCATGTGGTGAATGAAAAGAGAGCTGATGAATGATGACAGATAATCAAAAATTACTGGAAGTCAAAGATTTAAAAAAGTCCTTTCCCATCAAGGCCGGTTTTTTGTTCCGGCACACCGTGGCAACGGTCATGGCAGTGGACGGCATCTCTTTTTCAATAGACAAGAATAAGACCTTCGGGTTGGTGGGAGAATCCGGATGCGGAAAGACCACCGCCGGCCGATCCATCATCAAGCTCCTCGAACCCACAGGCGGTCAGGTATTGGTCAACGGAGAGGACATCGCACCGAAGAAGGAAAGGGAACTGATCAAATACAGACGTGAAATGCAGATTGTATTTCAGGATCCCACTTCTTCGCTGAACCCTCGAATGACGGTAGGACAAGCCCTTTCCGAGCCGCTTTTGTTCCACAACATCGTCAAGAATACCAAGGAAGCCCGTGAAGTTCTCGGAGAGTTGCTTTTGTCAGTCGGGATGAAACCCTATCATCTTGATCGCTATCCCCATCAGTTTTCCGGTGGACAGCGTCAGAGAATCGCCATCGCCAGGGCAATAACGGTTGATCCGTCTCTGATCATTTTGGATGAACCCACATCGGCTTTGGACGTATCCGTCCAGGCCCAAATTATCACCTTGCTGAAAAGGATTCAGGAGCGCTTGAACGCCGGCTATCTGTTTATCAGTCATGATTTATCGGTCGTGCGCTTCATCAGCGATGAGGTGGGCATCATGTATCTGGGCAAGTTCGTGGAAACGGGAGACACCGATTCCATCTTCGACCATCCGCTGCACCCTTACTCACAGGCACTGCTTGAAGCAGCCCCTATTCCGGATCCCCGTGCCAGGAGAGACCGAAAGCATTTAATCGGCGGACAGGTTCCCAGTCCCATCAACCGGCCGTCGGGGTGTTTTTTCAGAACACGCTGTCCCCACGCCATGGATGTCTGCGCCAAAGATTACCCGGAGCTGGTGGAGATGGAAAAGAATCATTTCGTATCTTGTCATTTGTATAAAAAGTAAAAAAAGGGTGAATCACCCAATTTCGAAAAGGAGGAAAAAGTATGAAGAAAAGTGTTTTGTTTGTCTTGTTAGCGGTTTTATTCGTCGGAGGCTTTTTGTTTGCAGAGCCTGAATACATCATCGAAGATGTAGAAGGCGTTCCAGGAGGCAGCTATTACATCGGTGCACTCGGTGGCCCGAAGACGTTCAACCCTTGCGAAGCGCAGGAAACATCCTCAACGGACATCATTGACAGAATGTTTGCCACATTGCTTGATTACGGTAAGGATGCCGAAATCAGAGGTGGAGACCTGGCAAAATCTTATGAAGTCACAGAAGCCGGAAACGGTTGGATTTTCCACATGAGAGAAGGCCTGAAATGGTCCGACGGACAGCCTCTGACTGCTGAAGACGTTGTATGGTCATTCAACGCCGTTTACAAGGTTGAGGGACTCATCACAGGAAACACCATCGACGTTATCCGAGACGGAGAAGGCAATTTGCCGAAAGTTGAACTGGTTGGCGAGAATTCCGTATTGATCGAATACCCGAAACCCTTCGCACCCGGTTTGAGAACACTCGGTGCAGTTACCATTCTTCCCAAACACGCTTTACAGGAAGCCGTAGAAAACAAGACCATTTCTCAGGTATGGACCGTCAGCGATGTGGAGGATCTAGTCGGCAGCGGTATGTTCATCGTCACCGAATACATCCCTGAACAGAGAGTCGTTATGACCAAGAACCCTTATTACCATCGTTACGACAAGGCCGGCAATCAGCTGCCTTATTTCAACGAATTAGTATGGGTCATTACCGCAGACCAGAACACCATGAGACTCCGATTCGAAGCCGGAGAACTGGACTTCCTCGGAATCCCTGCAGATGATTATCCGGCAGTTAAGGCACAAGAAGCCGAAAAAGGCTGGATCGTTAAGCCTTACGGCCCCACCAGCTCTACGTTGTTCCTTTGCTTGAACTTCAACTACAAAGATCCAATGAAAGCCGCATGGTTCTCCGATGTTCCGTTCAGACAGGCCCTTTCCTATGCCATGGACCGAGATGCCATGATTGATGTCATTTACAACGGCCTTGCACAGCCACAGTGGAGCGGCATCAGCCCTGCTTCTCCGTTCTACGATCCTGATGTGGAAGACCATTCCTATCCGTTCAACCTTGAAAAGGCAAAAGAAGTACTGGCCGATGCCGGATACTCCTGGAACGCAGACGGAAAACTGCTTGACCGATTTGGAAACGTTGTGAAATTCAATCTGACAACTAATGCCGGAAACCAGGTTCGAGAAAAGGCCTGTAACCTGATTGTGGATACATTCGGCAAGATCGGTATCGAAGCCGTATTCAACCCCATCGACTTTAACACACTGGTTGGCCATTTGATGAATACCGGAGACTGGGAAACCATGATCATGGGTCTTACCGGTGGCGTGGATCCCCACAGCGGATCCAACGTATGGTCGCTTGAAGGCGGACTGCATTTCTGGAACTATTCCCCGGATCTCAAAGATTTTGTTGATCCTGCACATTACAATATTCCTTACTACGAATACAGAATTGACAAGATTTACAAGGAACAGTCAGCGGAAATGAACGAAGATGCCAGATGGGAACTCTTCTCAGAATTCCAGATGCTGGTTGCTGACAATCTTCCAATGATCTACACCGTTCAGCAGCTGAATCTGTATGCCTACCCAACCTATTTGAAGAACGTCCAAATCGGCGGATTCTCTTCATGGGGCTGGAACCTCTGGGCACTCTATAAGGAATAATCAAAGTTTAGTACGTCATTTTTCCCCGCTTTGACAACAAAGCGGGGGATTTTACTAAATCACGTCAAAGCAGGAGGTAGAGGTATTTGTTCAAATACATCATGAGAAGGCTTATTTTGGCACTTCCGGTATTATTGGGGGTTTCCTTTTTATCCTTTTTGATCATCAACGCCGCACCGGGAGATTTTTTAGATCAATTCAGGATGAACCCCAGCTATACACCGGAAACCATTAAGGTCTTAGAGGAAAAATTCGGATTAGACCAGCCTTTTATCGTACAATACGGAAAATGGCTTTTTCAAGTTGTGCAAGGAAATTTTGGTTATTCCTTTCAGTACCATCAACCCGTTTACAATATTATCTGGTCCAGACTGGGTGCAACTTTACTGTTAAGCATCACTACCCTGATCATCAGTTGGGCAATTGGTGTTTCCGTAGGGATTTACGCCGCCTTGCACCAGTATAAGGCAGGAGATCAGATCGCATCCATCGTCGCCTTTATCGGCTTGTCCATTCCCAACTTCTTTTTTGCCCTGCTGTTCCTCTATTTTGCCTCCAAAACGGGGTGGTTCCCCATCGGTGGGATGACGGCCATGAATCACGCCGACATGTCTTTCTGGGGCAAATTTGGAGATTATCTGTGGCATGTGGCAGGACCTGCCATCACCTTGGGATTTTCTTCCCTTGCCGGTGTTATGCGTCAGATGAGGGGGCAGTTCTTGGATCAACTGGGCATGGATTACGTTGAATTTGCCAAAGCAAAAGGGATGCCGGAAAAAGTGGTTATTTACAAACACGCCCTGAGAAATGCCATCAACCCCTTAATAACCATGTTTGGTTACACCCTTTCCTCATTGCTTGGAGGAGCTGTTTTAACCGAAACCGTTTTCAGCTGGCCCGGAATGGGAAGGCTGACCATTGAAGCGTTGAATTCCCAGGATTTGTATCTGGTCATGGCAAGTCTTCTGCTCAGTTCTCTCATGCTCATTATTGGGAACCTTTCGGCAGATTTATTGTTGGCTGCAACCGATCCCAGAGTGCGAAAGAGATTCCAGTAAAGGGGGGAGTGGGATGAAAAAAAAGCCAGAACAAAAAATCGTAACACATGACAATATCGAAGAATCCTTTGAAGTTGAATACATGAGTCGATGGCGCCTGTTAATCCGTGCCTTTAAAAGACACAACACCGGGAGAATCTCTCTGGTAATACTTGTGATTCTTTACATCATCATGCTCTTCGCCGACTTCTTTTCACCGGCCGATCCGTTTGTCCAAAAAACGGACCGTACTTATGCCCCGCCTTCCGAGATTCACTGGAAATATGAAGGAAAATGGGTGGCGCCTTATATTTACGACGTTCTCAGCTACCGAGACCCGGTCACATATCAAAGAATCTATGAGCCGGCATCCGTCATTGAGGCTATCAATTTCATCGATCAGGAAGGAATTAGCCACAACTTTGTCCTGGAGGAAAACGGTGTTACGGATATTTCCCTGGTTTTCCGTTCTGAACTCATCGCCATAGGCAGTGAACGAGAACGGGTCTTAGTCAATTCAAAACAAGAGTTGGAACGTATTCCCTTGTCAAAAACCGAAGCGATGAAAAGTGCCGGGATTTCTCAACTGATCACCGATCCGGACGAGTTACAGACCTATATTGAAGACCCCATTCATTCTTATAAATTGACAAGAATAGGTGAACTGCAGTCCATCAAAAAGACCGAAGGGGTTGAAGGGATCAGCATCGTTTACCAGGATGGAAAAAAGGAGCAGTATGAAATCAGTTCCATTCAGCATTTTGACCTCAAACGTTTCACCATCAAATGGTTCATCAAAGGATGGGAATATAAACTGTTGGGATTCATTCCCATGAACATCCATCTGTTTGGTGTAGACAGCCCGGCACAGTTTTACCTGTTTGGCGCTGATGCCTACGGGCGGGATGTACTCACTCGCATCTTCTTCGGGTCAAGGGTGTCTCTGACCGTCGGATTTGCCGGCATCCTGATCACCTTTACACTGGGGTTGTTTTTGGGAGGACTGGCGGGATATTACGGCGGTTGGATCGACGAGGTGCTGATGAGGGCAACTGAAATACTGATGTCTATTCCGGGTTTGTACCTCTTGATTTCATTGCGTGCCATTCTGCCCGCCGATTTGCCTTCGCATATCACGTATCTGATGATCATCGTCATCCTCTCTTTTATCGGATGGCCGGGCATGTCCAGGGTTATCAGGGGGATGGTGCTGTCCATCAAACAGTCAGAATACGTTGAAGCCGCTCGGGCTATGGGATTTCCCACCGGTCGGATCATCTGGAAACACATCATTCCCAACACCAGCACGTATATCATCGTATCCGCCACATTGGCGATTCCGGGATATATTCTGGGTGAAGCCGGTCTGTCCTTCTTGGGATACGGTATTCGTGAACCCCAATCCAGTTGGGGGCTCATGCTGGCACAAGCCCAGCGCTTGTCCGTTTTGGAGCAGTATCCTTGGCTGTTATTACCCGGTGTGTTCCTGTTTGTAGCCATACTGGCATTCAACCTCTTTGGTGATGCCATGCGAGATGCCATGGATCCCAGATCACTGGGGCATTGATCGATAATCAATTCAACAATGGCGGGAGAATCTTTCCCGCCACTTTTTATTGGAGATGGATATGAAAGAAGAATATGAAAAAGAACAAAGGACAACTGAGTCGAAATTCAAAGCATTCGATTTTTCCAACCCCTTGGATCCCGAAAAGCGGATCAAGCGCACGTGGATTTTCACTTTTTTTGTAATCGGTGTTCTAATGGTGATTATGCTGGTCATTACCCTGGTCTATAATCGAGAATACGTCTCCTATAATGACCAGTATCAAGGGATGGCGATCAGGCTGGTGATTGAGAAATCGGCCCATTCGGATGAACTGGCTCAGAAGGCCTTTTTTGAGTTTAAACGGGTGGTGGAGAAGTACACCACTCAATATGCCATCATTCCCGTTCAATCCCCGGAAGATGGCTTATTGATGCTTGATCAGGAAACGATGCTTCTGGTAAAAAAACTCGCTGCGATAGCCGAGTATTCAGGCGGCTTATTCGATTATACCTTGGGAAATCTGGCTTTGCTGTTTGATGACGGGAAAAACCCTTCAGAATCGGAGATCGAAAAGGTGATGGAGAAAATCGGTTTTTACAATGTGGCTTTTACTGAAAACGGCATCAAGCTGTTCAACGATGTGAAGCTGTACCTGAAACCCATAGCGATTGCCTACGCCATGGACTGTGTGGTGGATTTGCTCAAACGACTGAATGAAAAGCAAACCGGCTATATTCAGGTTGACAGAAACCTCGCCATTATCGGCAAGCGAAACGCCAGCACCGATTGGATGGATACTTTGGAACTGGTGGGGGAGGAAAAGATTCTGTATTTGGGAAAGGGCGGTGTTTGGCGAGGCCGCTTGAAGGAACTGAGCCCGATAACCGGGGACATTCAGATTTCCAAATACGAAACTGCCATGGTCATCTCCGATACAACCTTGCAGGCAAAAACCGCCCTGATGGCTTTAAACACCTTGGAAAAGGAAAAAGCCGCCGAATATATTCAAAAATGGTCTTTAATCGGCGCTTTCCGATATGATGGCAAAACAGACTTTTTTAACGGATTCGAGGGGTTGTTTTATAATGACAACAAGGTGATGGAGTAAAGGATATGGTAGAATTATACTAAATCAATAACGGAAGTGATAGCATGGAGAAAAAGTATCGATTAGTAACGAGAAGTGATTTTGACGGGTTGGTATGCGCCGTTTTGCTGAAGGATTTGGACTTGATCGATGAGATCCTTTTCGTTCATCCCAAAGATATGCAGGATGGCAAGATTGACATCACAAGCCATGACATCACCACCAATTTGCCGTATGTAGAAGGCGTTTATCTGGCTTTTGACCATCATCTCAGTGAGCAGATCCGTGTGGGAAAACACGACAACCACATCATCGATCCGGAAGCCCCGTCTGCTGCAAGGGTGGTTTACGATTATTACGGCTCAAAAGAGCGCTTCAAAGAGATCTCGACCGATATGATGGAAGCGGTTGACAAAGGGGACTCCGCTCAGTTTACCGAGGAAGAGGTCCTGCATCCGCAAGGGTGGGTGTTGTTGAATTTTCTCATGGATGCCCGAACGGGTTTGGGACGTTTCAGGCAGTTTAGGATATCCAATTACAATCTGATGATGGATTTGATCGATTACTGTAAAAATCATACCATTGATGAGATCATTCAGCTTGAAGATGTAAAAGAGCGGGTGGATCTCTACTTTGAGCAAGAGTCCCTGTTAAAAGAGCAGATTAAAAAGAACGCAAGCGTTCACGGTAAGTTGCTGGTGGTAGACTTTCGGGATGATGAGATGATTCATGCGGGCAACCGCTTTTTGAAATACGCCCTTTATCCCGAATGCAACATCTCCATCCGTATCATGTGGGGCTTTAAAAAGCAAAATACGGTATTTGCTGTGGGCAAATCCATCTTTAACCGGACATCCAAAACAAATATCGGTGAACTGATGCTCCAATACGGTGGGGGAGGCCATGCTGCAGCCGGAACCTGCCAGGTTGCCCACGAAGATGCCCAAAGGGTCCTGGAAGAATTGATCGAGAAAATTACAGCCGATGAGGAAAGGCAAGGGTAAAAACGCTGCCTTTTGAAACCTCGCTTTGAACGTGAATCCGGGCCTTGAGGATGTCTGCCGCACTTTTAGCGATGGCCAATCCCAAACCGGTTCCGCCATAGCGCCTTTTTGATGAGGAATCCGCCTGGCTGAAGCGTTCGAAGATCATGGTCTGTTTTTCTTTGGCAATGCCAATGCCCGAATCTTCAACCTGGAACAGACATATCTGACGCTGTTCATCCATCGAAAGTGAAAGTGCTACGAAGCCTTCTTTCGTAAATTTGATGGCGTTCCCAATCAGGTTGTTGCAAATCTTTTTCAGGAGTTTTGGATCGGTACGAATAAGCTCTTGGAAATCCGGATCAATGTTCAGGGAGAAATCGAGTCCCTTTTCGTCAGCAAGACTTTTGTAATACTCATACATAGCGGTGAAAAACGGTCGTGTTTTGATCGTTTTCATTTCCGCCTTAATTTTTCCTTCGTCTATTTTTGAAATGTCCACGATCTCCTCGATCAATTCCAGTAATTGAAGTGCCGCCCGGTGAATGGTTTTTATAAATGGCTTCAAATCATTGTCTACATCCTCATAAAGCAGGCTTTCAGAATTTCCGATGATGATCGTCAACGGGGTTCTCAGTTCATGGTTGAGATTAGACAGAAATTCCGTTTTATTTTTCACCATCATTTCTGCCGATGTTCTGGCATTTTTCAGCATCATTTCCGTTTCTTTTCTGGCAGTGATGTCTTTGAAGGTGCCCAGCATCAGAGTGGGAGAACCTTTTTGATCCCGACTGACGATGATACCCGTTGAATTAATCCATCGCCAGTCCATCTGGCTGTCCAGCCAGATCTTGTAATCAATGGAATAGTCTTCTCTCAATCCTTCCAGATATTTGGCTTTTTCACTGAAAACATAATCCCAATGTTCGGGATGTACGGAGGCTTCCCATCTGACGAGACTACTGTTTTCATAATCAGCTCGTTTTTCCGAGATTTTAAAGACGTTTTTAAAATATCGACTGAAGGCAAAGGAATCCGGGACAGGCTCATTTTCAAAATCCCAAATCCAAATCCCTATATCGCTGGCCTTCATGGCCAATTCAAAATGAGCTTGTGTTTTTTTGATTTCTTCAAGGGACGCCCTTAATTCTTCCGTTCGCAGTTTAACCGTTTTTTCAAGGTTATTGTTGACCACTTGAAGCTCTTTCAGCAGTTTGTTGATCTGATCTTCCGCCCGCT
>ERZ795053.1488-NODE-1488-length-29697-cov-9.542710_pt1 | contig 29697 bp, 23 predicted proteins | sample MGYA00375137_ERZ795053 | MGnify/ENA primary metagenome ERZ795053 (study PRJEB30182, sample SAMN05720284) | activated sludge metagenome | isolation source: Anaerobic digester | place: Hong Kong | collected 2014-12-17 ...
GCATTCGCGCCTGCCGGCGCTCCTACATGAAGCGTCGCGAGCGCCCTTCCGGGTACGGCGGTAGCCGCGGACAGGGCAGCCGCATTCGCGCCTGCCGGCGCTCCTACAGGAAGGGTCGCGAGCTCCTGGCCTTCCCTGCACACGTCCGGGCCACGCCACGTCGGCGGACCGACGCCTGCCCGTCATCCGCCAGCCGCTAGAATGTCGGACCCCACATTCCCACGAGAGGAAGCCCGCATGACCTACCCCGACACCCGCCTGCTGATCGACGGCCAATGGTGCGACGCCCTCGACGGCCGCACGCTGGCGGTGCACAACCCCGCCACCGGCGAGGAGATCGGCCGCGTCGCGCATGCCGCGATCGCCGACCTCGACCTCGCCGTCGCTGCCGCCGTGAAGGGCTTCCAGGCCTGGCGCCGCACCCCGGCGATCGAGCGCGCCAAGACGCTGCGCCGCGCCGCCGCGCTGATGCGCGAGCGCGCCGGCGACATCGCCCGCCTGCTCACCCAGGAACAGGGCAAGCCGCTGCCCGAGGCCAAGATGGAGACGCTCGCCGCGGCCGACATCATCGAGTGGTTCGCCGACGAGGGCCTGCGCGTGTATGGCCGCATCGTGCCCGGCCGCAACCTCGCCGCGACGCAGATGGTCATCAAGGACCCGGTCGGCCCGGTCGCCGCGTTCACGCCGTGGAACTTCCCCATCAACCAGGTCGTGCGCAAGGCCGCCGCCGCGCTCGCCACCGGCTGCTCCATCCTGGTCAAGGCCGCCGAGGAGACGCCCGCGGCGCCCGCCGAGCTGGTGCGCGCCTTCGTCGATGCCGGCGTGCCGGCAGGCGCGATCGGGCTGGTGTACGGAACGCCGGCGGAGATCTCCAGCTACCTGATCGCCCATCCGGCGATCCGCAAGATCACCTTCACCGGCTCCACCCCGGTGGGCAAGCAGCTCGCCGCGCTGGCCGGCCAGCACATGAAGCGGGTGACCATGGAGCTCGGCGGCCACGCGCCGGTGATCGTGTGCGAGGACGCCGACCTGGAGCTGGCGATCAAGGTGTCGGCGGGGTCGAAGTTCCGCAACGCCGGCCAGGTGTGCATCTCGCCGACGCGCTTCCTGGTGCATGAGGCGGTGCGCGAGAACTTCGCCGCGGCGCTGGCCAGGCATGCGAGCACGCTGAAGGTCGGCGACGGCCTGGCAGAGGGCACGCAGATGGGCCCGCTGGCCAATTCGCGCCGCGTGGCGGCGATGGCGGACTTCGTGCAGGACGCGGTGGCGCGCGGCGCGACCGTGGCGGCGGGCGGCGAGTGCATCGGCGCCGCGGGCAACTTCTTCGCGCCCACGGTGCTGACCGGCGTGCCGCTGGATGCGAAGGTGTTCAACGAGGAGCCCTTCGGGCCGGTGGCGGCGATCCGCGGCTTCACCACGCTGGACGAGGCCATCGCCGAGGCGAACCGGCTGTCCTTCGGGCTGGCGGGCTACGCCTTCACCGGCTCGCTGAAGAACGCGCACCGCCTGGCGCACGAGCTCGAGGTCGGCATGCTGTACATCAACCAGCCGGCGACGCCGAGCGCGGAGATGCCCTTCGGCGGCATCAAGGATTCGGGCTACGGCACCGAGGGCGGGCCGGAGGCGCTCGACGCCTACCTGAACACCCGCGCGGTGACGGTCATGAACGTGTGACTTGCGCGGCTGCGATGCGGCGGTGGAGCGGGGATAGCGGGCGCCGCCTGCACTCGCGCCTCACGCGTCACGCGTCACGCGTCACGCGTCAGAAATGCCATTCCATCTGGAAGGTCGGCGCGTTGGTGTCGATGCCGGGCTTCTCGACGCCGTTGGCGTAGGCGTGGTTGCCGAACTTGTTGCGCCAGTACTCGTAGCCGACGCCCATCAGGAAGGTGTTCTTCCTGCCCCAGGCCATCTGGCCGACGTCTACCATCAGAGAGGTGCGCATCAGGGTCTCGGTGTGGGTCTTCACGCCCGCGTAGTCCTTGCCCTTCTCGCCGTTGACGTTGATGAAGCCCTGGAACTTCAGCGGCAGCGGGCCGGCGCTGAACGGGATACCCCAGGCCGCGCTCACGATCCATTGCGGGTCGAAGCTCACCTCGGTCTTGGGGCAGGGATCGAAGGTCGACGGCGCGACGGGGTCGAGACCGCAACGGTTCCACTCCTTGCCGACGAGCAGGCTGACGTCGAGGAAGCCCGGCACGTCGAACTTGAGCGTGGGCCCGAGCACCACCAGGCGCTTGCGCGGCGAGAACGCGGTGTTCTTGGTGTTGAGATCGAAGCCCGCGGTGACCGCGACCTCCTTGACCGGCCCGAAGGCGAAGCTGCGGTCGAAGGCCTTGCCGAGATGGACCTGGTGGCGATAGGTCAGGTAGAACTCGGTCGCGCCGCTGGCGCCACCACTGGCCGGGTCGGCCTTGTCCGACTGCAGCACGTCCAGGTTCACGAAGTTCTGCCCCACCGAGTAGCCGCTGGCGTGGGTGAACTGCAGGACGTGCTTGTCGACGTCCTTGGTGTTGGTCGGCTCGCGGAAGTCGCTGCCGTAGCGGTAGCCGACGAAGGTGTCGCTCCAGGTCGCGGCCTGGCCTGCGGCAGGCATGGCCAGCAGCGCGCCGGCCGCGGCGAGCGTCTGGATGCGGGTGCTGAGTCTTGTCATTTCTTGTCTCCGGTCCTGTCTCTGGTTTGGCTCTCGGGCGCAAGGCATTGCGCGCGGTCGCAAAACTAACAGGCCGGGAAACGTCATGAATCCCGCCCAGCTGATACAGCACATCACGAATCCGGATGGTCGGCCGCGGGCCGCCGTGCGGAAATGCCGCAGGCAACACCGCGGCGGCGGCACGGGGACGGGTGCGCCTTGCTCCTCACGCCCTCAGAAGTGCCACTCCGCCTGGAAGGTCGGCGCATCGACTTCGACACCCGGGATGCCGTGGTTGCCGAACTTGTTGCGCCAGTATTCATAGCCCACGCCCATCAGGAAGGTGTTCTTCCTGCCGGAGACCATCTGGCCGACGTCGACCATCAGCGCTGCGCGCATGAGGGTCTCGGCCTTGGTCTTCCTGCCGTTGTAGTCCTCACCGCGCTTGCTCAGGTGGTTGGCGAAGCCCTGGAACTTGAGCGGCACGGGGCCGACGGTGAACGGGATGCCCCAGGCGGCGTTGAGGATCCACTGCGGGTCGAACGCGATGCGCTGCTTCGGCGAGCCGAGCTTGTTCTGGTTCCACTCCCTCCCGAACAGCAGGCTCACATCGAGGAAGCCGGGCACGTCGAACTTCAGCGTGGGACCCGCGACGAGCACGCGCTTGCGCGGCTGCACCGGCGAATCCTTGGTGTTGAGATCGAAACCGGCGGTAAGCGCAAGCTCCTTCACCGGACCGAAGGCGAAGCGCTTTCCGAGCGCCTTGCCCAGGTGCAGTTGATGCCGATAGACGAGATAGAACTCGGTCGCGCCCTTGTCGCCCCCGCGCACGGTCGGGTCCGCCTCGTCCGAGCGGAAGATGTCCAGGTTGAGGAAGTTCTGTCCCATGGTGTAGCCGCTGGCGTGGGAGAACTGCACGATGTGCTTCTCGACATCCCGGGGATTGTTGGGCTCGTGGAACTCGCTGCCGTGGCGATAGCCGACGAAGGTGTCGCTCCAGGTCACGGCCTGGCTCGCTCCGGAGGTGGCGACCAGGGCGCAGGCGAGGGCGAGCGCGGGAAGGCTTCGGAGCTTTGTCATCTTGTACATGCGGTCTTGTCCAGGGATTGGCTTGTTGCGGCGCGGCCTCATGCGCACGGCCGGCAAGCTAGCAGGGTCGAGGGGAGATCAGAAGCCGTATTTGCGGCGGCACCACATCAGAAGCGACGAATATTCCTGCGTGCGGGCGTGCAATTCGTCCTTGCCCGGCGCGTCCGCAGCAGCTGAAATCCGTCATCGAGGCAACCCCGTAGAGGCCGGACGGAACGATGAGCGAAGACACGAGCAACGCAGAACTGCGCGACGACGAGCATGCGGACGGACAGGACGAGGTAGAGGCGCAGCGCGGCTTCACCTTCGAGGACATGCGTCTGGCCGTCGGCGACCGCCTGCAGATCGAATGCACCGCGAGCACGGGCGTGTGGCGGGCCTTCGTGCGCGTGGTCGGCTACATGGACGGCGTCAGCCTGCTGGTGACCACGCCGGTGGCGGGCGGACGGCGGGTGGAGCTGGTCGAGAACGACCCGGTGATCGTGCGGGTGTTCTCGCGCCAGAGCGCCTTCGCATTTCGCGCCTCGGTGCTGCGCGCGTGCAAGCTGCCCTTCGACTATGTGCACCTGAGCTTTCCGACCGTCATCCAGGGCAGCGTGATCCGCAAATCGACGCGGGTGCGCACCCAGTTCCCGGTGGGATTGAGCTCGCCGACCGGCGGCGAGCCGAGCGAGGGCACCATGCTGAACCTGAGCGCGACCGGCGCGCTGATCCACACCCGCGCCGCGCTGGGCGAACAGGGCTCGATCATCCGCCTGCGCTTCGACGTGATCCTCCACGAGCTGCACTCCGAGCTGGACATCGCGGCCGAGATCCGCAACGTGCAGCAGGAGCCCGATGCGGAGGGCGAAGGCATCGAATACCACTACGGGGTGGACTTCCACGAGCTCGGCGCGGAAGACCGCATGAAGATCAAGAGCCTGGTCTACCAGACCATCATCGAGCAGCCGCGCCGCATCATCTAGTGCCGCGGCGACGCGCGGCCCTACAGCATCTTGCCCGGGTTGAGGATGCCGCGCGGGTCCAGCGCCGTCTTCAGCGTGCGCATCAGCGCGAGCTCCGCCGGCGTGCGCGAATACGCCAGCCAGTCGCGCTTGAGCACGCCGATGCCGTGCTCGGCCGACACCGAGCCGCCGTAGTCGCGCATCACGCCATACACCGCCTCTTCGATCGAGTGCAGGCTGTCGGCGTCCTGCGGCACCTTGCACACCACCACGTGCACGTTGCCGTCGCCGACGTGGCCGAAGAACAGCGCCTGCAGCTGCGGCCAGCCGCGCTCCAGGTTGGCACGCATGCGCGCCACACACTCGCCGATCCGGCCCACCGGCACGGAGACGTCGAAGTTCAGCGTCGGCGCCCGCTCGCGCAGCACCTCGGCGATGCCGTCGCGGATCGCCCACAGCGCCTCGGCGTCGGCCATCGACTGCGCCACCGCGGCGTCGAGCACCCAGCCGGACTCGATCGCCTGCTCCAGCATGGTCTCGAAGCGGCGGGCGTCGGTCTCGGGCTGGCCGCAGTGCATGTCGGTCAGCACATACACCGGGTAGTCGGCGGCGAAGGGGCGGCGCAGGTGGTTGGTGGCGACCGCGACGTCGAGATATTCGCGCCACATGATCTCGAAGGCGCTGACCTGCCCCGACAGGCTCTGCTGCGCGTGGCGCAGGAAGCTCAGCGCGGCGTCGAAGTCGGCGAGCGCCACCAGCGCGGTGCTGGTGCCGCGCGGCAGCGGATGCAGCTTGAGGACGACGCGGGTGACGATGCCGAGCACGCCCTCGCTGCCGATGAACAGGTGCTTGAGGTCGACGCCGGCGTTGTTCTTGGCCATGCGGTTCATCATCGGCAGCACGGTGCCGTCGGCGAGCACGGCCTCCAGGCCGAGCACCGATTCGCGCGTGTTGCCGTAGCGGATCACGCGGTTGCCGCCCGCGTTGGTCGACACGTTGCCGCCGATCTGGCACGAGCCGCGCGCGCCGAGGTCGATCGCCAGCAGCGCGCCGGCCTCGTGACAGGCCTCCTGCAGTGTCTGCAGCACTGCGCCGGCCTGCACGGTCACGGTGCCCGAGCCGAGGTCGATCTCCTCGATCGCGTTCATGCGCTCGAGCGACACCACCACCTGGCCCTCGCCCGGCACCGCGCCGCCGACCAGGCCGGTGAGGCCGCCCTGCGGCACCACGGCCTGGCCGTGGGTGTTGCAGATCGCGAGCATGCGCGAGAGCTCCGCGGTGCTGCGCGGACGCAGGATGGCGAGCGGCGTGCCACCGCTGGCCGTGCTCCAGTCCTTGAGGTGGCGCGGGCTGGCGTTGCCGGCGAGGACCTCGTCGGCGCCGAAGGCGGTGCGCAGTTCGTCCAGTACGGCACTGCGGCCTGGTTCTTGGGACATGCGGTTCTCCTGCGGGCCTCGCACCCGATATCGCGATTTGCTGCACGGCGCCACCTGCTGGCGGTGGCGCCGCAGTTCAGATGAAGACCGGCTCGGGCTCCAGGCGCACGCCGAAGCGCGCGTCGACGTCGGCGATGATGGCCTGCGCGATGCGGCGCACGTCGTCGCCGGTAGCGCCGCCGCGATTGACCAGCACCAGGGCCTGGCGCTCGTAGCAGCCCACCGGGCCGAGGTCGCGCCCCTTCCAGCCGGCGTGCTCGATCAGCCAGCCGGCGGCGAGCTTCTCGCTGCCGTCGGCCTGCGGGTAGTGCGGCAGCGCGGGGTGCTCGGCGAGCAGGCGCGCGCAGCGCGCGGCGTCGACCACCGGGTTCTTGAAGAAGCTGCCGGCGTTGCCGAGCACCGCCGGGTCGGGCAGCTTGCGGCGCCGGATCGCGATCACCGCGTCCGAGACCTCGAGCGCACCAGGCTGCGCGAGACCGCGCGCCTCGAGCTCGCGCGCCACGTCGGCGTAGCGCGTGAGCGCGCGCCACGGCCGCGGCAGGCGGAAACGCACCGCGACGACCATCCACCTGCCGGGATTGCGCTTGAACACGCTGTCACGGTAGCCGAAGGCGCAGGCGGCGGCATCGAAGCGGCACAGCTCGCCGGTGTCGAGCTCGACCGCGTCGAGCGACTCGAAGCGCTCGACCAGCTCCAGCCCGTAGGCGCCGATGTTCTGGATCGGCGCGGCGCCGACCGTGCCGGGGATCAGCGACAGGTTCTCCAGCCCGGGCCAGCCCTGCGCCAGCGTCCACCGAACGAAGTCGTGCCAGCTCTCGCCGGCGCCGGCCTCGACGATCCAGGCCTCTGCGTCACTGCGCAGCAGGCGGCGGCCGGGAATCTCCACGCGCAGCACCGTGCCGGGGAAATCGCCACCGAACACGAGGTTGCTGCCACCGCCGAGCACCAGGCGCGGCGTCTCGGTCCAGCCCGGCGCGGCGATCGCCGCGCGCAGCGTCTCGACCGAACGCACGCGCAGCAGGCGGGCCGCGCGCGCGCGCAGGCCGAAGGTGTTGAGGGCGGAGAGGTCGGCGTCGGCGACGACCTGCGAATCCGCGTCGACGCGCGGGCTGCAGCCAGCGGCCGTCATGTCAGCGCTCCGCCGCCAGCCCGGCCGCGGCCGCCGCGTTGCCGTCGGCGGGCGCGATCGGGAACAGGCGGTCGTAGCCGAGATTGAACAGGAAGGCGTAGATCGTGTAGGTGATCGCCAGGCCGATGTCGGCGATCAGCGCCTCGACCCAGCCCATGCCGGTCCACCACACGATCACCGGCAGCGTCATCAGCAGCAGGCCGGACTCGAAGCCGAGCGCATGCAGGGCGCGCAGCCGGAACGGGCGGCGGTCGGCGGTGCGCCCGGTGAGCCGGCCCTCGATCCAGTCGAAGGTGGTGTTGTAGGCGCCGTTCCAGATCGCCGCCATCAGCGCCAGCAGCGCGAGCAGACCGATGGATTCGCGGATCGGCACCCCGCTCGCCCAGGCGAAGGGCGGGGTGACCAGCAAGAGGCCGCCGATCTCGAACATCGCGATCTGGCGCAGGCGGTCGGGGAAGGTACGAAGCTTGGGTTTTGCGGACACGGGAGGAAACTCGGGCGGCAGCGGGCCGGTCGGGCCCGCGCCTCGTCCTGCGGGTCGTCCCGCGGGAAACCGACGGTCGCTGCGCGATGCGCGCATGGCGGGCGGGGTCGTCCCCGCGTCGGACCGGATCGGGTGTCGCCGACACCCGGGCGGACTTTTAGCAAGTCGCGCGCGGATTGGCAAGCCGAACGTGGTGATCCCTCCCCAGGCGGTGGCCGGGAAGGCAGCCGGCAACCCAATGCTGCTAAAATGTTTGCACAAAAACTAATTTCTGCCGCACGGCGACCGCCCCCACCCGGGACGGACAGCAGTGCGGCGCCCGCCCATGCTGCCCACCCTCGTCCCGATCGGCGCACTGCTCGCCGGCATCGCCCTGCTCCTGCTCGGCTCCGGCCTGCTCAACACTGTGGTGTCGCTGCGCGGCAACCTCGAAGGCTTCTCCGAGACCACGCTGGGCCTGATCGGCTCGACCTACTTCCTCGGCTTCTTCCTCGGCACCTTCGTCGCCCCCAAGCTGATCCGGCGCATGGGCCATATCCGCGCCTTCGCCTTCTTCGGCGCCACCGTCGCGGCCTGCATCCTGCTGCACGCGCTCGTCGTCCATCCCTGGTTCTGGATGGGGCTGCGCGTACTGACCGGCATGAGCCTGGTCGGCTTCTACGCGGTGATCGAGAGCTGGCTCAACGACCAGACCGCGCCCGAACGCCGCGGCCAGGTGTTCGCGGCCTACATGATCGTGAACCTCGCCGCGCTCGCCGGCGCCCAGCAGCTGCTGCGCCTGGACACGCCGGCCAGCTTCACCCTGTTCGCGGTCGCGGCCATGTTCGTCTGCCTGTCGCTGCTGCCGGTGACGATGACGCGCTTCCCACAGCCGCAGATCGCCACGCGCGTGCGCCTGCGCCTCAGGATGACCTGGCGCGCGGCGCCCGCGGCCTACGTGGGCGCGCTGTCCTCCGGCCTGTCGATGGGGGCGTTCTGGAGCCTGACCCCGGTGTATGGCGAGCGCGTCGGCCTCGACGAGGCCGGGATCGGCCTGCTGATGACCGCCGCGATCGTCGGCGGCGCGCTGCTGCAGTGGCCGATGGGGCGCTTCTCCGACGCCGGCGACCGCCGCCTCGCGCTCTCCGTCGCGGCCTTCGGCGCAGCGCTCGCCGCGGTCGCGGTGGCGCTCTTCGGCCACGTCGAGCACGTCCCGCTGGCGGGGCTCTTCCTCTACGGCGGCATGGCCTTCGCGGTGTATCCGATCGTGGTCGCGCACCTCATCGACCACCTGCCGCAGGACCAGATCCTCGCCGGCAACACCACCGTGCTCTTCCTGCACGGCGTGGGGGCCGCGGTCGGCCCGGGCATCGCCGGCGCGCTGATGGGCTGGGTGGGGACGATCGCGCTGCCGCTGCACCTCGGCCTCGCCTTCGTGCCGCTGGGCCTGTTCGCACTCCTGCTGTCGCGCCGCAGCGAGGACGAGATCGTCGAGGAGGCCGCCCAGTTCACCCCGATGATGCGCACCTCGCACACGGTGCTGGAGATGGTGTCGCCCGAGGGAGCCGAGGCGGACGCCGAAGCGGCGGAGGGGGCTGGGGTGGAGGCGACGGACGTCGCCGACACGGATGTGCCGCCCCCTGCAGCCGACGTGGTTGAAGACGTTGAAGCACCGGCAGTGCTGGCGCCGCTCGAGGACACTGCCGCGGCGCCGGAAGCGCAGACCGCAGACCGCGAGGGCGAGGAGGACGCCCCCGCCTGCGGCGGCGCGGAGTCGCAGACCGCGGCGGAAGCCACGCTCCCGCCCCCGCCCGTCGCCGACCCCGGCGCCCTGCTCAGGCCCCCGCCATCGTCTGCGCCCACCACAGGTACAGCGGGATCCCGAGCAGCAGATTGAAGGGGAAGGTGACCGCGAGCGCCGCCGCCACCCCGAGCGCCGGGTTGGCCTCGGGCACGGCGATCCGCATCGCGGTCGGCGCGGCGATGTAGGACGCACTGCCGGCCAGCGTCATCATCAGCACCGTGCCGCCCACGCCCAGGCCCATCAGCTGCGCCACGCCCCAGCCGGCCAGCGCCAGCACCGGCGGCAGGGCGAGTGCGCTGCCGACCAGGAACAGCCCCGCCTTCTTCAGGTCCGGCAGGCGGTCGGCGGCGATCAGGCCCATCTCGAGCAGGAACAGGCACAGCGCGCCCTTGAACAGATCGACGAACAGCGGCGACAGCGGCTCCAGACCCTGCGGCCCGGCGACCCAGCCGATCAGGATGCCGCCGCCGAGCAGCACCACGCTCTTGTTGGCGAACACCTCATGTACCAGCGCGCCCGCGGTGGAGCTGCCGTCGGCCGACTTCACCCCCCAGCGCGCGATCAGCGTGGCCACGATCAGCGCCGGCGCCTCCATCAGCGCGGCGAGCAGGGCGAGGTGGCCCTCGACCTCGATGCCGCGCCCGGCCAGCACCGCCGCGCCCACCGCGAAGGTCACGATGGAGACCGAGCCGTAGTGCGCCGACAGCGAGGCGGCGTCGGGGCGCGAGAAGCGCAGGCGGAAGAGCGGGAAGACCAGCAGCGGGATGACCGCGCCCAGCCCGATCGCCAGCAGCGCATCGACCCACAGCGTGGCGCTCTCGGAGCGCGCGATCTCCACGCCGCCCTTGAGGCCGATGGCCAGCAGCAGGTAGATCGACAGGGTCTCGAACACGGCGGCGGGCAGGCGCAGGCCGGAGCGGGCGAGCGAGGCCACCGCGCCGAGGGCGAAGAAGAAGGGAACGGCATCGACCATGTGTTGTTTTCCTTGATGAGCGGACCGCGCAGGAGCGGAACCGGGAGAGCGCCGCGACGGACCTTCGGAGGGCGCGGCTGCGTCAGTGCGGTGCGAATTTTGCCGCGGCGCACACATGTAGAAAAATCATTTATTTCTGCGTTTAAAATAGACTTTTATCTATGTAAATCGCCCAGCCCGTCCGCCACCCATGCGCCTCACCTTCCACCAGCTCCGCCTCCTGCTCGCGGTCTCGCGCGAGGGCAGCGTTTCGCGCGCCGCCCAGCGCCTGCACCTGACCCAGCCCACGCTGTCGGCGCAGCTGCGCCAGCTCGCCGAGCAGGTCGGCCTGCCGCTGTTCGAGCGCGTCGGCCGCAAGCTGCACCTCACCGCAGCCGGGCGCGTGGTGCTCGACACCGCGAACCGGGTCGAGCAGGAGCTGGAGCGCCTGGACGAGACGCTGGCCGAGCTGCGCGGCGACGTGGTCGGGCGGCTGCGGCTGGCGGTGGTCAGCACCGCGGAGACCTTCATCCCGCGCCTGCTCGGCGACTTCCGCCGCGAACGCCCGGCGGTGGAGGTGTCGCTGGTGGTGCTCAACCGCGACGCAGTGATCCGGCGGCTCGCCGACAACCTCGACGACCTCTACATCATGAGCCGGCCGCCGCAGGCGCCGCCGGTGGTGGCCACGCCCTTCCTGTCGAATCCGCTGGTCGTGGTGGCATCCACCGAGCATCCGCTCGCCGGATGCAGGAGAAAGCTTCCGCTCGAGGCGCTCGCCGACGAGGAGTTCGTATTGCGCGAACCCGGTTCCGGCACCCGCCAGGCCGTCGAGCAGTTCTTCGCCACCCACGGCCTCGCGCTGCGCCCGCGCCTGGAGCTGGGCAGCAACGAGGCGGTGAAGCAGGCGGTGGCGGGCGGGCTGGGGCTGTCGCTGCTATCGGCCCACGCGCTCGCCCACGCGGTCGACGAGGGCATCGCGGTGCTGCGCGTGGACGGGACCCCGCTGCCGACCCAGTGGCAGGTGGTGTATCCGGCCGGCAAGCGCCTCACCCCGCTCGCCGGCGCCTTCCTCGAGTTCCTGCGCGAACGCGCCGCCGAGCTCGAGCGCAGCGCGCAGGAGCGCCTGGACGCTGCGCGGCGTTGAGGACCCGCGAGGGCGCAGCCCTCATGCGGGCGCGGTGCCAATGAACCGGCAGGAATAAACTCTGCGCCATTCGATCTTTGTGAAGCATAAAGGCGGCGATAAGCTGCAGCGCCATCCACACTGCGCCCCTGCCCCGCCTCCATGCTGCTCCCCGAGCTCCACGCCCCCCTCTTCGTCGGCCTCGTCCTCGTCGTCCTCTTCCTCGCCTTCGTGCGCGAATGGGCGAAGCCCGACGTCGCGGTCATGGTGGCGGTGGGCGTGCTGCTCGCCGCGGGCATGCTGAACAGCAAGGAAGTGCTCGGCGTGTTCGGGAACAGCGCACCGATCACCATCGCCTGCCTGTTCATCATCAGCGGCGCGCTGTCGCGCACCGGCTGCGTGGACCAGCTCGGCGAGTGGCTCGCCGCCGCGGCCGGCGCGGGCGAGCGCAGGTTGCTGCTGGCGCTGATCGCCGCCTGCCTGCTGGTGTCGCCCTTCATCAACAACACTCCGGTGGTGATGGTGATGATCCCGGCGGTGATCGCGGTGGCCGCCCGCCAGGGCCTGGCGCCCTCGCGCCTGCTGATCCCGCTCTCCTACGCCACCATCCTCGGCGGCCTGATCACCATGGTCGGCACCTCGACCAACATCCTGGTCGATGGCGTCGCGCGCGAGCAGGGCCTGGCGCCCTTCTCGATGTTCGAGATCAGCCTGCCGGCGATCCTGATGGCGCTGGTGGGGAGCGCCTTCATGCTGGTGTTCGCCCCCCGCCTGCTGCCGGTGCGCGAGACCCTGAGCCAGCAGTTCGGCGCCGGCGAGCGCTGGTTCATGACCGAGCTCTTCGTGCCCGAGGGCTCGCATCTGGCCGGCCGGACGCTGCGCGAGGCGCGCCTGTCCAACGGCATCATCCAGGTGCTGAACCTGGTGCGCGGCGACACCGAGCTCGCCGACCCCGCGCCCGACACCCGGCTCGAGGTCGGCGACCGCGTGGTCGTGCACAGCCGCAGCGACGCCATGATGGCGCTGCGCAGCAGCGACGGCGTCGGCCTGCAGGCGCCGGCGGGCACCGCGACCCACGACGTCGAGACCCTGCGCCGGCGCGACCTGGTGATGGTGGAGGCGATCGTCGGCCAGACCTCGCGCTACATCCTGCGCCCGATCCGCGACCTCGACCTGCTCGCGCGCTATGGCATCCACCTGGTCGCGGTGCACCGGCGCGACGCCTCGTTCGCGCAGATCGGCGAGGACTTCCAGCTGCTCGGCGGCGACGTGCTGCTGGTGGAGGGCACGCCGGCGCAGTTCCAGCGCTTCTGCGACAACGGCGATCTGTTCGCGATCACCGAGGGCCGGCAGATGACCAGCCGCCGCCACAAGGCGCCGGTCGCGCTCGCCACCATCGTCGGCGTGATGCTGCTCGCCGCGCTCAACGTGATGCCGATCGAGGGCCTGGCGCTGATCGGCGCGGCGATCGTGATCGCCACCGGCTGCCTCACCAGCGACGAGGCCTACAAGTCGATCGAGTGGCCGATCCTGGTGCTGATCTTCGGCATGCTGGCGATCAGCATCGCGATGCGCAACTCCGGCCTCGACCAGCTACTCGCCGGCCAGCTCGCCGCGCTCGGCGAGGGCATGTCGCCATGGCTGATGCTGTCGCTGGTGATCCTGATCACCTCCGTGGCCACCGAGGCGCTGAGCAACAACGCGATCGCGGTGCTGTTCACCCCGGTGGCGATCGGCCTGGCGCAGCAGATGGGGGTGGATCCGCGCCCCTTCGTGGTCGGCGTCATGTTCGCCGCCAGCTGCAGTTTCGCCACCCCGATCGGTTACCAGACCAACACCCTGGTCTACAGCGCCGGCAACTACCGATTCGCCGACTTCGCCCGCCTCGGCGTGCCGATGAACGTCCTCACCTGGCTGCTGTGCAGCGTGCTGATCCCGCTGTTCTGGCCCTTCCACCCGTAAGCCGGGGGTGCAGCCTGCCGCCTACTCGGCAGGCGTCGGCTGCGGCGCAGACTCGGGTCCCCCGGACAGCGGCGGCGGCCGGCAGGCGTCCGCGCGTGCCGGCTCCAGGTGCGGGATCAGCAAGGGCCCCATCGACTTGAGGATCTGCACCGGCAGCCCGGAGGTGAAGCGGTAGCTCGCCGCCTCGGGGCCGATCACGTAGGCGGTGAGCGTGCCGAAGTGGCGCGGGCCGAGGTAGAACACGAAGGTGGCGGTGCGGTTGAGCGCGAGGCCGGCGCGCCCGCGCACGACGATGCGGTTGTCGCCGGTGCCGGTCTTGCCGCCGAGCGCCAGCTCGCTGCCGTCGGCGAGCTTGAAGGCACCCGCCAGCCGGCGCGCGGTGCCGCCCTCGACCACGTCGGACAAGGCCCCGCGCAGCGCGCGTGCGACCTCGGGCGCCATCACCGCGTCGCCTTCCACCGGACGGATCGCAAACGCCGTCTCGTAGGGCGTGGCGCGCGCGAAGCGCACCGTGTCGATGCGCTGCACGGGCAGGCGCAGGCCGTCATTGACGATGATGCCCATCAGCTCGGCGAGCGCCGCCGGGCGATCGCCCGAGCTGCCGAGCGCGGTGGCGAGCGAGGGCACGAGGTGACCGAAGGGATAGCCCAGGCGCGCCCAGCGGCGGTGGATCTCGAGGAAGGCCTCGACCTCGAGCAAGGTGAAGATGCGCGAGTCCTGCGCCCCCTTGGCGCGGGTGCGGAACAGCCAGCGATATACCTGCTGGCGCTCCTCGGCGCTCGTCGCCACCGCCTCGGCCAGCGTGGCCTCGGGATGCTGCAGGCGGAAGGCGACCAGCCACAGCTCGAGCGGATGCACGCGCGCGACATAGCCGCGGTCGGGCAGGTCGAAGGCCTCCGGTGCGTTGCGCGCGTAGAGCTGGGCGAGGCGCGCGGCGGCGGGCGGCTCGCCGAGGCGGCGGGCGAGGAAGTCGGCGAGCGCCTGCGGCGGCGCTTCGGGCTCGAGGTAGCGGAACACCGCGGCGAGGCGATCGGCGCCCGGGCGCAGGCCGTCGAGCAGGGTCGAGCGCATCTCCTCGGGCGTGCTGTCCTGGTACTTGCGCCAGAAACGGCGCAGGAAGAGCTGGCCCTCGCGGTCCGCGAAGCGGACGAGGTAGTCGACGCGGCGCGGGTCGTCGTTGTCCTCGAGCAGGCGCGCGGTACTGCCCGGCACCTGGTACATGGTGTGGCGCACGAGCTCGCGCATCAGGCGCACGAAGGGCAGGTTGATCGAGGCCTGCAGCGCCTCGCGCAGCGTGGGCTCGCGGGCGTTGTCGCCGGCGTTGAAGTTGCCGAAGCTGTGGCGCCCGCCACCGGTGAAGAAGCCCTCGCCCGGACTCGCCGAGAAGCGGCGCTCCAGGGCGGCCTCCAGCATCGCCGGCAGGCTGCGGTCGGGCGTGCTGGCGAGATGATCGATCGCCCAGCGCGTCAGGCGGTCCTGTCCGTCCACCTCGACGCGGCGCAGCGCCGGAGGGTCGAGCACGGCGAGCCGGGCGTGGAGCTCGGCGACCAGCTCGAGGTAGGTGGCCAGCACGCGCAGCTTGGCGGTGGAGCCGAGCTCGAGCTTGCTGCCCTCGTTGATGTCGAGCGGCTGGTCGGTGGTGTCGGTCTGTATGCGCACGCGGTTGCCGCCCGCGGTGCGCTCGACCAGAGTGAAGCTGTAGCGCACCGCGCCGAGCGTCGCCGGATCGAGCATGCGCTCGCCGATCAGCCCCTGGCTGCGCGCGAAGGCCGGGTCGGCGAGGCGCCCGAGGTAGTCGCCCACCGCCTGCTGCAGGCCGCCGTGCAGCGTGGTGCCGAGCTCGGCGTCGAGGCGGTCGAGGCCGTACAGCGAGGTGTCGAGCAGGCCGGCGAGCCGGGTGCGCACCGCGGTCGTGCCCTTGCCGGGCGTCGCCGGAACCCAGGCCGGATCGGCGACGAGGTCGCGGAAGGCGAGCGGGCGGGCGAGCGCAGCGTCGCGTAGCCCGGCGCCGATCAGGCCGGCCTCGGCGAACAGGCGCAGGTAGGCGTCGGTGGTGCGCGCGAGCTCCTCGCGCCCGCCGGCGAGATACCACGAGGGGCGGCGGTGCGCGATCATCAGCGCCACCACCTGACGCAAGGCCTGGCCCTGGGCGATGCGCGCATCCCCCTCGCCCTCCGGCGCCGCCAGCAAGGCGTTCACGCGCTCGAAATCGGCCCCGAACCACACCCACAGCCCGTCGCCCAGGCCATTGACCTCGCCATGCCCGGGCGCGGCCGACAGCGGCACGGTGTTCAGGTAGTCCAGCACCAGCCGGCGGCGGACGGGCAGGGTGTGCTCGCCGTCGCGGTAGGCGCGCACCGAGGCCGACACCATCTGGCGCAGCTTCTCGCGCGCGTCCAGGGTGATGCCGGCGGGCGAGTGGCGGTACTTCTCGATCTGGGTGGCGAGCGTGCTGCCGCCGGGGGCGTCGAGGTCGGCATCGACCATGCGTCCGAGCTGGCCGAGCGCCGCGCGCGCGAAGCGCACCCAGTCCACCGCCGGGTTGAGCGTCGGCCGCGACTCGTCGAGCAGCTCGCGGTTCTCGATGAAGAGCAGGGCCTGGGCAACGATCGCCGGCACGTCCTCGAAGCGCGCGTAGCCGCGCCAGGGATAGCGGAAGCCGTACAGCGGCTCGCCGCGGCAGTCGAAGACGTCCAGGCCGGCGCGCGTCTTCTCGGCGTAGGGCGGGAAGAGGCCGCGCTCGACGTGGGCGAGCAGCGCATCGTCGAAGCGCACCTGCTCGACGAGCGCGAAGCCGCGCGCCTGCAGGCGCTCGGCAAAGCGCGCCAGCTCGGTGTAGCCGAGGCGGCGGTCGAAGGGGCCGTGGGCGGGAAAGCGGATCGCCTCGCTCGGCCCCGCCACCAGCGCGTAGTCGAGGCGCGCGGCGTAGCGCGCGAGCTCGCGCGCCTGCAGGCGCGAGGTGGCGGACTCGTGCCACAGCAGCAGGCCGCCAGCCACGCTCGCCACCAGCAGCGCCACGAACACGGCGGCGCCCAGTACTTGCCGGGGATGCAGGCGGCGCCCGGGCGGCGCCGGCAGAGCCTCCGGAGCGGAAGGCGGAAGATCGGGGGTCACGGACGGGCGGATCGATGTTGCATTGCGGAAATTATGCGCATCCTGCAGCAAGAAAATGACACTGTTACAACCCCGCCACAGGCTTGAAGTCTTCCGCAGGCCGCCCGCATCGCCCAGGGGTCAAGCGCATGCAGGCATGCGTCGCAACCGCAGCCGACGTGGCGCCACAGCGCGGGCCAGGAGACGGTGCCCTGCCCGCTCCGTTCGGGATGTGGTGGCGCGCCGGCCGCCGCTCAGCCGCGGTGCACCGACAGACCGGCGAAGGATTGCGCCACCGGCATCAGCTCGATGGTGTTGATGTTCACATGCGCCGGCCGGGTGGCGATCCAGTACACCGAGTCGGCGATGTCCTCGGCGGTCAGCGGCTGCACGTCGGCATAGACCCTGGCCGCCTTGTCGTCGTCGCCATGGAAGCGCACGTTGGAGAACTCGGTGCCGCCGCACAGGCCGGGCTCGATGTCGGTCACGCGCAGCGCGGTGCCGAGCAGGTCGGCGCGCAGGTTGAGGCTGAACTGGCGCACGAAGGCCTTGGTGGCGCCGTACACGTTGCCGCCGGCGTAGGGCCAGCGCCCGGCCACCGAGCCGAGGTTGAAGATGTGGCCGCGGTTGCGCGCCACCATGCCGGGCAGGAAGGCACGGGTGACCTGCACCAGCCCGGTGCAGTTGGTGTCGATCATGGTGTGCCAGTCGTCCAGCGAGGCCTGGTGCGCCGGCTCGAGGCCGAGCGCGAGGCCGGCGTTATTGACCAGCACATCCACCTCGGCGAAGCCGGCGGGCAGCGCACCCGGCACCGCGGCCACCGCGTCGGCGTCGCGCACGTCGAGCTCGATCGGCAACAGCGCGTCGCCGAGCTCGGCGGCGAGCGCATCCAGGCGGTCCTTGCGACGGGCGGTGGCGACCACGCGGTGGCCGCCCTTGACGAAGCTGCGCGCGATGGCGGCGCCGAAGCCGGCGGAGGCGCCGGTGACGAAGACGATCATGGGTGGGACTCCTCGACGAATGCGGTGAACGCTATGCCCCGCCCCTGCAGCGGGGCGGACGCGCAAACGCGAGATGGTAGCGAAGCCGGCGGCCGATGCCAAAGCGGGTTTGCCGCTTGGAGCGCGCGCCGGCCCGCGCGCCCTCAGCCGCGGTAATAGCGCTGCGGCACGAAGGGCGTGCTCGCGACCTCCACCGGCACCGGCTTGCCGCGCACCATCGCGGCGAGCTGCGTGCCCGGCTTGGCGAGCGCGGTCTCCACGTAGCCCATCGCCACCGGCGCCTCCAGCGTCGGTCCAAAGCCGCCGCTGGTCACCACGCCGACCTTGCGGCCATCGGCGTCCACCAGTTCGGCGCCTTCGCGCACCGGCACGCGCGCGGTCGGGCGCAGGCCCACGCGCTTGCGCGCCACGCCCTTGGCGATGTGCTCGAACACCACCGCGGCGCCGGGGTAGCCGCCCGGGCGCGCACCGTCGGCGCGGCGCACCTTGGACAGCGCCCACAGCAGGCTGCTCTCGACCGGCGAGGTGTTCTGGTCGAGGTCGTGGCCGTACAGGCACAGGCCGGCCTCCAGGCGCAGCGAGTCGCGCGCGCCCAGGCCGATGGGAGCGACCTCGGGGTGGCTCAGCAGCTCCTTGGCCAGCGCCTCGGCCTTGTCGGCGGGCACCGAGATCTCGAAGCCGTCCTCGCCGGTGTAGCCCGAGCGGCTGATGTAGCACTCGGCGCCGACCAGGGTGACGGTGGCGGTGTTCATGAACACCATGTTCGCGGTCGCGGGCGCGAGGCGCGCCATCACCGCCCCCGCCGCCGGCCCCTGCAGCGCGAGCAGCGCGCGGTCGGCCAGCACCTCGACCTTGCAGCGGGCGGACAGGTGCTGCTGCATGTGCGCGATGTCCTGCGCCTTGCAGGCGGCATTGACGACGACGAACAGGCGACCGTCGCCGAAGTTGGCGACCATCAGGTCGTCCATCACGCCGCCCTGGTCGTTGAGGAAGAGCGCGTAGCGCTGCATGCCCGCCGGCAGGTCGACGATGTCGACCGGCACCAGGGTCTCCAGCGCGGCGGCCGCATCGGCGCCCACGAGCATCACCTGGCCCATGTGCGAAACGTCGAACAGGCCGGCCTGGCTGCGGGTATGGATGTGCTCCTTGAGGATTCCGGCAGGGTACTGCACCGGCATCTCATAGCCGGCGAAGGGCACCATCCTGGCGCCGAGGGAGACGTGCAGGTCGTACAGCGGGGTGCGCAGCATCTGCGCGGTAGCGTCGTGGTCGCTCATCATGTGTCCTTTGGGCAGTTGCGAAGTTGAGTCGGCTGTCAATCGCGTGCACGCTGAGATCGCTGCGCTCAGCGCCCGTACACCGGGAAGCGGGCGCACAGCGCCGACACCTTCGCGCGCACCGCATCGATGACCGCCGGGTTGTCGATGTCGTCGAGGATGTCGCAGATCCAGCCCGCGAGCGCGGTGACCTCGGCGACGCCGAAGCCGCGCGTGGTGGCTGCGGGCGTGCCGATGCGCACGCCGCTGGTGACGAAGGGCGACTGCGGGTCGTTGGGGACGGTGTTCTTGTTCACCGTGATGTGCGCCGCGCCCAGCGCAGCGTCGGCAGCCTTGCCGGTGATGCCCTTGGCGATCAGGTCGACCAGGAACAGGTGGTCGTCGGTGCCGCCGGAGACGATCTTGTAGCCGCGCTCGACGAACACGCCCGCCATCGCGCGCGCGTTGGCGATCACCTGCTGCTGGTATTCCTTGAACGAAGGCTCGAGCGCCTCCTTGAAGGCCACCGCCTTGGCGGCGATCACGTGCATCAGCGGCCCGCCCTGGGTGCCGGGGAAGACCATCGAGGCGATCTTCTTCTCGATGTCGGGGTTGGCGCGGCCGACGATGATGCCGCCGCGCGGGCCGCGCAGCGTCTTGTGGGTGGTGCTGGTGACGATGTCGGCGAAGGGCACCGGGTTGGGGTAGAGGCCGGCGGCGACCAGCCCGGCGACGTGGGCCATGTCGACGAAGAGCAGCGCACCGACCTTGTCCGCGATCGCACGGAAGCGGGGGAAGTCGAGGTGGCGGGCATAGGCCGAGAAGCCGGCGACGATCATCTTCGGCTTGCACTCGAGCGCCTGGGCCTCGAGCGCGTCGTAGTCGATCACGCCGTCGTCGGTGACGCCGTACTGCACCGCGTTGAAGATCTTGCCGGAGAAGTTGACCTTGGCGCCGTGGGTCAGGTGGCCGCCGTGGGCGAGGCTCATGCCCAGGATGGTGTCGTGCGGCTGCAGCAGCGCGAGATACACCGCGGCGTTGGCCTGCGAGCCCGAGTGCGGCTGCACGTTGGCCCAGTCGGCACCGAAGAGTTGCTTGGCACGGTCGATGGCGAGCTGCTCGACCACGTCGACATGCTCGCAGCCGCCGTAGTAGCGCTTGCCGGGATAGCCCTCGGCGTACTTGTTGGTCAGCACCGTGCCCTGCGCCTGCATCACGCGCGGGCTGGCGTAGTTCTCGGAGGCGATGAGCTCGATGTGGTCTTCCTGGCGTGCGCGCTCGGCCTCGATGGCCTGCCACAGGGCATCGTCATAGCCGGCGATCTGCATCTGCTTGTCGAACATGGTGATTCTCCGCTTGTAGTGACCGAATGGAGGGGGTCGGCACCCCGGGAAGGGCTGCATCAGGCCGGAGCAGGCCGGCGTATCGGTTCAGGTCAGGCGCCGGTCTCCAGCTTGAGGTCCACCATCAGCTCGTTGGCCAGCGACTCGAGCGCCGCCTGCACTTCGCCGGCCGAGACGCTCGCCGGCACGCGGACCTCGAGCTCGGCGCGGAACATCGCCTCGCCGCTGAAGGACGCGCTCTCGCAGGCGCTGTCCATGCGCTCGATGCTCGCCCCGTGCCGCGCCAGCACCGAGGAGATGTCGCGCACGATGCCGGGGCGGTCGTGGGCGAGCAGCTCCATGCGGATCAGCTCGCCGCCCGCCGTGCCCGCCGCGGCGGTGCCGCGCTCGATGCTCAGGCTCAGTCCGGTCGAGGACAGCGCGCGCAGCGCCGCCTCGAGGCGGTCGGCGTCCGCTTCGGCCACGTCGAGGCGCACGATGCCGGCGAACTTGCCGGCCAGATGCGCCATGCTGCTGTCGAGCCAGTTGGCGCCGTTCGCGGCCGCGCGCTCGGCGAGCGCGCTGACCAGGCCCGGGCGATCCTCGCCCACCAGGGTGACGATGAAAGAGACGTTCATGTGCGGGGCTCCTCAGGCTTGTTCGTAGTCGGACATCGGCGGGCAGGCGCACACCAGGTTGCGGTCGCCGTACACGTTGTCCACGCGGCCGACCGGCGACCAGTACTTGTTGCCGCGCAGGCTGGCCACCGGGTAGGCGGCGAGCTCGCGGCTGTAGGGGTGGGTCCACTCGCCGGCGATCGCCTCGGCGGTGTGCGGGGCGTTGACCAGCGGGTTGTCCCTGGCGTCGAACTCGCCGCTGGCGACCTTGGCGATCTCCGCGCGGATCGCGATCATCGCGTCGCAGAAGCGGTCGAGCTCGGCCTTCGACTCGCTCTCGGTCGGCTCGATCATCAGCGTGCCGGGCACCGGGAAGGACATCGTCGGCGCATGGAAGCCGAAGTCCATCAGGCGCTTGGCCACGTCATCGACCGTGACCCCGGTGCTGTCCTTGAGCGGGCGCAGGTCGAGGATGCACTCGTGCGCGACCAGGCCGTTCTCGCCGCGGTAGAGCACCGGGTAGTGCGGCTCGAGGCGCTGGGCGATGTAGTTGGCGTTGAGGATCGCCATCACCGTGGCGTGGCGCAGGCCATCGCGGCCCATCAGCGTGATGTAGGTCCAGGTGATCGGCAGGATGCTGGCGCTGCCCCAGGGTGCGGCCGCCACCGCGCCGATGCCCTCGAGGCCCACCGCAGCGTGGCCCGGCAGGAAGGGCGCGAGGTGCGACTTGACGCCGATCGGACCGACGCCCGGGCCGCCGCCGCCGTGCGGGATGCAGAAGGTCTTGTGCAGGTTCAGGTGCGAGACGTCGCCGCCGAACTGGCCCGGGCCGCACAGGCCGACCATGGCGTTGAGGTTGGCGCCGTCGATGTACACCTGGCCGCCGTGGGCGTGCACGATGTCGGTGATCTCGCGCACCGCGGTCTCGAACACGCCGTGGGTGGACGGGTAGGTGATCATGATCGCGGCGAGCTGCTCGGCATGCTGCGCGGCCTTGGCCTTGAGGTCGGCGACGTCGACGTTGCCGTTGGTGTCGCAAGCCACCACGACCACGCGCATGCCGGCCATGTTCGCCGTCGCCGGGTTGGTGCCGTGCGCGGAGCTCGGGATCAGGCACACGTCGCGATGGCCCTCGCCGCGGCTGGCGTGATAGGCGCGGATCGCCAGCAGGCCGGCGTATTCGCCCTGCGAGCCGGCGTTGGGCTGCAGCGACACCGCGTCGTAGCCGGTGCAGGCGCACAGCATCTGCTCGAGCTCGGCGGTGAGCTGGGCGTAGCCCGCGGTCTGGTCGGCGGGCGCGAAGGGGTGCAGGGCGCCGAACTCGGGCCAGGTCACCGGGATCATCTCGGTGGTGGCGTTGAGCTTCATGGTGCACGAGCCGAGCGGGATCATCGTGCGGTCGAGCGCAAGGTCCTTGTCGGCCAGGCTGCGCAGGTAGCGCAGCATGCGGGTCTCGGACCGGTAGGCGCTGAACACCGGGTGGGTCAGGAAGGCCGAGCTGCGCAGTTGCGCGGCCGGCAGGGCCTCCTGCACCTGGGCTTCGACGGCGGCGAAATCCAGCGCCGCGGCACCCGTGCCGAACACCGCCCACAGCGCCTCGACATCCGCGCGGCGGGTGGTCTCGTCGAGGGAGATGCCGACCGTGCCGGCGTCGATCTCGCGCAGGTTCATGCCCGCGGCGCGCGCGGCGGCATGCACCGCGGCTGCGTCGGCGACGCGCACGGTGATCGTGTCGAAGAAGGCCGTCGTCGGCACGTCGACGCCGAGACGGCGCAGGCCGGCGGCCAGGGTCGCGGTGAGGCGATGCACGCGGCGCGCGATCGTGGTCAGGCCGTCCGGGCCGTGGTAGCAGGCGTACATGCTGGCCATGATGGCGAGCAGGGCCTGCGCGGTGCAGATGTTGGAGGTGGCCTTCTCGCGCCGGATGTGCTGCTCGCGGGTCTGCATCGCCAGGCGGTAGGCCTTCTTGCCGTGGCTGTCGATCGACACGCCGACCACGCGCCCGGGCATCACGCGCTTGTGCTCGTCGCGGGTGGCGAAGTAGGCGGCGTGCGGGCCGCCGAAACCCATCGGGATGCCGAAGCGCTGCGTCGAGCCGATGGCGACGTCGGCACCGAACTCGCCCGGGGGCTTGAGCAGGGTGAGCGCGAGCAGGTCGGCGGCGACCACCACCAGCGCCTTCCTGTCGTGCGCGGCGGCGACGATGGCGGCGTAATCGACCACCTCGCCGGTGCTCGCCGGGTACTGCAGCAGCACGCCGAAGACCTCGTGCGCAGCGAGTTCGGTCGCGGCGTCGCCGACGATGACCTCGAAGCCGAGCGGCTCGGCGCGGGTGCGCACCACCTCGATGGTCTGCGGGTGGCAGTCGCGCGAGACGAAGAAGGCCTTCGCCTTGCTCTTCGACAGGCGCTGGCAGAAGGCCATGGCCTCGGCCGCGGCGGTGGCCTCGTCGAGCAGCGAGGCGTTGGCGATCTCCAGGCCGGTGAGGTCGGTGACCATGGTCTGGAAGTTCAGCAGCGCCTCCAGGCGACCCTGCGAGATCTCCGGCTGGTACGGGGTGTAGGCGGTGTACCAGGCCGGGTTCTCGAGCACGTTGCGCAGGATGACCGTGGGCGTGAAGGTGTCGTGGTAGCCCGTGCCGATGAACGAGCGCAGCACCCGGTTCTTGCCCGCGATCGCGCGCAGCATCGCCAGCGCCTCGGGTTCGCTGCGGCCTTCGGGCAGGGCCAGCGGGGCCGCCGACAGGATGGCGGCGGGGATGACCTTGTCGATCAGCTGGTCGAGCGAGTCGAGGCCGAGCACGTCGAGCATGGCGCGCGTCTCGGCGCCGTCCGGGCCCACATGGCGGCCGACGAAGTCGTCGCGCTGCTCGAGCTGGGCGAGCGTCGCAGGGAAGCGGATGTCGTGGATGTTCATGGCAGGGGCGGTCCAGGAAGAGGCGATGCAGGCGGGATCGAGCGGACGGCGCCGATCAGGCGGTCAGCTTTTCGTAGGCGGCCTGGTCCAGCAGCGCCTCGGCGGCGGAGGGGTCGTCCAGGCGGACGCGGATGAACCAGCCTGCGCCGAGCGGATCCTCGTTGACCGTCGCCGGCGCATCGACCAGCGCCGGGTTCACCTCGACGACGGTGCCGGCGAGCGGCATCTTCAGCTCACCGGCGGCCTTCACCGACTCGATCACGGCCGCTTCGTCGCCCCGGGCGAAGCTGGCGCCTACATCGGGCAACTGCACGAACACGATGTCGCCGAGCGCGTTCTGCGCGTAGTCGGTGATGCCGACGGTGGCGACATCGCCTTCGACTCGCAGCCACTCGTGGTCTTCGGTAAATTTCAGGATGCTCATGATGTCTCCCTCAGTCTGATTGATCGGGCAGGCCGCCAGCAGCGGTCGCCAATGCATCTTAACCGTGGGGTTTCATTTGCGAAGTTGATAGTTCCAATGAAATAATTAATCTTGGAAATGAATGCGAGGCCATGATGAATCTGCCCACGGAGCTTCTTCGCACCTTCATCAAGGCCGTGGATCTGGGCAGCTTCACGCGCGCCGGCGACGCGGTGGGCCGGACGCAATCGGCGGTCAGCCTGCAGATGCGGCGACTCGAGGAAATGCTCGACACCCAGCTCGTCGAGCGCGGCACGCATCGCGTCAAACTCACCGAGGAAGGGGCCACGCTCGCCAGCTATGCCCGACGCATGCTGGCGCTCAACGACGAGGCGGTGGCGAGCCTGCAGCGGTCGCGGGTGGCGGGCAGCGTGCGCCTGGGCGCACCGCACGAGTACATGGCCTCGCTGCTGCCGACCATCCTCGGCAAGTTCGCGCAGTCACACCCGGGCGTCACGCTGGAGGTGACCTGCGACCTGAGCAAGAACCTGCTCGAGCGCCAGCAGAAGGGTGAATTCGACCTCGTCATCGCCTTGCACGATCAGGGTCAGGCGAGCGGGGGCGTGCAGGTCCATACCGAACCGCTGGTGTGGATCACCAGCGCGGACCACACGCGTCACGAGCAGCAACCCCTGTCGCTGGTGCTGGCCCCGCCGCCCTGCATCTACCGCAACCGGATCCTGCAGACCCTGGGCCGGCTGAATCGCAGCTGGCGGATCGCCTACACCAGCTCCAGCTACAGCGGCATCATCGCCGCCGTGCGCGCCGGCCTGGGCGTGACCCTGCTGGCGGAGAGCACGGTGCCGGCGGGCGTGCGCACGCTGGGCGCACGGGAGGGGTTCCCCGAGATGGGACTCCTCGACGTCTGCGTGCACCGCAGCCGCGAGAACGCTTCGGAAGCGGCGGAGTGCCTGGCGGAGTACGTCGCCGGCAGCTTCAGCTGAGCGCGGCGAACCGCCGGCGCCGGGCTGGCCGCCCCGCGCGCTCAGTCGGCGAATGTGCCGAGCGCCGCGCGCAGGTCGGCCTCGTCGACGCCTTCCGCCAGCGTCGCCACCTGCGCGCCCTCCAGCCACAGGACCCCGTCCCTCATCTCGAAGGCAGCGCCCTGCTTGAGCGCCGCCACCGCAGCCCCCGCCTCGCGCGGCGAGGCGAAGCCCGCGCCCTGCAGCAGCAGGCGGCCGTCGGCGTCGACCAGCTTGAAGTGGAAGCGACCGTCGGCCTCGCGGTACTGCTTGAACTGCGGCAGCGCGGCCTTCGCCTTCGCCGCCCTGGCCGCCTGCGGCACGCTGGCCAGGTTGCGCAGTCCCACCGCGTGGCGCAGCTCGGCGAGGAAGGGGGTGGCGATCGCGCGCGCCTTGGCGGCGCCCTCGTGCAGGTGCTTCTCGATGCGCGCCGGCTCGGCGATCAGCGCCAGGTAGTGCTCGCGCATCGGCGCCACCGCAGCCTCGATCTTGTCGAACAGCGCCTGCTTGGCCTCGCCCCAGCCGATGCCCTCATCGAAGGCGGTGCGCATCGCGCGCGTCTCCTCGGCGGTGGAAAACGCCTGATAGAGCTGGAACAGCGCCGAGCCGTCGGCGTCCTTGGGCTCGCCCGGGGCCTTCGAGTCGGTGACGATGGAGAAGATCAGCTTCTTGAGCTCGGCGGTGGGCACGAACAGCGGGATGGTGTTGTCGTAGCTCTTGCTCATCTTGCGGCCGTCCAGCCCGGGCAGGGTGGCGACCGAGGCGTCGATCGCGGCCTCGGGGAGCACGAAATGCTCGCCGTAGAGGTGGTTGAAGCTGCCCGCCATGTCGCGCGCCATCTCGATGTGCTGGATCTGGTCGCGCCCGACCGGCACCGAGTGCGCCTTGAACATCAGGATGTCGGCGGCCATCAGCACCGGGTACATGTACAGGCCCATGTTGACCCCGGCGTCCGGGTCCACGCCCTCGGCGGTGTTGCGATCGACTGCCGCCTTGTAGGCGTGGGCGCGGTTGAGCAGGCCCTTGCCGGCGACGCAGGTGAGCAGCCAGGTGAGCTCGGGGATCTCGGGGATGTCGGACTGGCGGTAGAACCACACCCGGTCGGTGTCCAGCCCGGCGGCGATCCAGGTGGCGGCGATCTCCAGCGTCGAGCGCTGCACGCGCAGCGGGTCGGTGGTCTTGATGAGCGCGTGGTAGTCGGCCAGGAAGTAGAAGCTCTCGACGCCGGGCTGGCGGCTGGCGGCGACCGCCGGGCGGATGGCGCCGGCGTAGTTGCCGAGGTGGGGCGTGCCCGAGGTGGTGATCCCGGTGAGGACGCGCTGGACAGACATGGATCGCTCCGGCTCGAATAGGTCAGGGAGCGCGAGTTTAACGGCTTCGACGCGTGCGGATAAGGCGGATGCGTCGCGCGAGCGGGCTCGCCGGGGCGATCGCGCTCACTCCTGCCAGCGCAGCGACAGGCGGGCGCCGCCCTGTGGCACGAGATCGACCCAGTGCTCCTGGCGCTCGCCGGCGTAGGACGCGGAGATGCGGTAGCGCCCCGGCGTGGGCACGTCGACCTGGCCGATCGGCCCGCAGGACGCCTCGACGCGCTGGCCCGAGAGCGGCTCGTCGACCTGCGTCTCGACGTCGGTGACCCAGCCGCCCCCGGTGGTCGAGAAAAACACGGTCAGTGCGTGCATGCCGACCTCGGCCCGCATGCGCTCCGACTCCTCGAGCCCGATGCCGCCGCAGTCGAGCCGGAGCATGGGCGCATCCTCCACCACAGCCTGCGTCCAGGCAGGCAGGGCGAGCACGAGCAGGGCGAGGGCGACGAACGCACGTTTGCAGGGTTTCATCATCAGCTGCGACTCCCGGAACCGCCCGAAGCGGGCACCCGCATTGTTCCCGGCTCCCTGCGCGCGGGCAAGCGCCCTCGCGCGAGGCCCGCCGCGCTCAACCCGCTCCGGAGCGGCTGCGCGACCACAACGGGCGCAGCGCCAGCAGGCCCAGCACCGGCCCCGGCAGCAGCAGCCACGCGACGCGGTCGCCGATCGAGGGCCACAGCCGGGTGACGAGCTCGATCGACACCATGGTGATCGCGAAGCCGATCGCGTTCTGGAAGGCGAGCGCGCTGCCCACGCTCTCGGGCGGGCAGGCGCGCGCGGACAGCGCGGAGAAGTGCGGCGAATCGGCCACCACGCTCGCCCCCCACAGCAGCATCAGGCCGGCCAGCGCCAGCGGCGGCCAGGCGGTCGCGAAGGGATACAGCGCGCAGCACAGCGCCGACACCGCCAGCGCCAGCGCGGCCACCCGCGCGCTGCCGATGCGGCGGCTGAGCCAGCCGCCGAGCACGCAGCCGACGGCACCGATGCCGATCACCGCGAAGGCCGGCCCGGACGGCAAACCGGCCTCGGCCCCGCGCGCCGCGCTCACCAGCAGCGGCACCAGCGTCCAGAAGGCGTACAGCTCCCATTGGTGCCCGAAGTAGCCGAAGGCGGAGGCACGAAAGGCCGGCGAACGCAGCGCGTACAGCCCCTCGCCAAGGCGCAGCCGCGGCGCCCCGGCGCGACGGGCAAGATGCGGGCCGTCCCCTAGCTTGAAGATCATCGCCGCCGCCAGCAGCGCGAGCAGCGAGGACACCAGCAGCGTGGCCTGCCAGCCCCAGCCGGCATCGAGAAAGCGCACCCCGTGCGGCAGCGCCGTGCCCAGGGTCAGCATGCCGACCAGCCAGGCCAGCGCCGCGCCCGCCTGCTGCGGCACCCAGCTCACCACCAGCTTCATCCCGAGCGGATACACCCCGGCGAGCGCGAGTCCTACCGCGAAGCGCCACACCAGGCCCTCGCCCAGCCCTTGCGCAAGCAGCGCGAAGCCGGCGTTGGCCAGCGCCCCGACGACCGCGCAGACGGCGAAGATGCGGCTCGCCGCGAAGCGGTCGGCCAGGCCGCTGAGCGAGAAGCCGAGGGTGCCAGCGATGAAGCCGAGCTGCACCGCGATCGTCAGCCGACCGATGTCGGCCGGCTGCAGCGACCAGGTGCGCAGGAGGTCCTCGCCTGCGGCATTCGCGGAGAACCACAGCGAGGTACCGAAGAGCTGGGCGAGGACGATGACGAGGAGCGGAGGGGCACGCATGGCGCAGCAGTGTGCGACGCCGGGCGCGGGCGCTCAAGCCGGGGAATCCCTCGCGCAGGACGTCACGCCCGCCAGGCCGTGCCGCTTCCGCCAGCGGCGCCCGTGGGCGCGGCTGCCCGAACGGGTTAACATTGTGCCTCCCGGCCGCATGCGCACCGCAGGTGTGCGCGGCCCGCATCGTCAGCCTCCCAGCCGGGCCCTCGCTGCCGGCCCCTCGTTACCCGTTCCCTCCTTGCCAGCCCACACCGTGACCCAGCCCCTCACCGAACGTCCCCGCGTCCCCATCATCACCGTGGGCCTGCGCCCCCACCCCACCAGCCCGGACGCCGAGGCGCCCGGCCAGGGCCTGGTCGGCCGCCTGCTCGCCACCATGTTCGCCCTGCCCGAAGGCGGTGCGGTGTTCGAGTTCCGCCTCGAGGACAGCCGCGTCGCCCAGCTCGCCGTCCCGACGCCGGCCACGCCCGGCCCCGCCGACGAGTTGTGGAAGCACACCTGCTTCGAGGTCTTCCTCGGCGCGCCGGGCGAGCCCGGGTATCGCGAGTACAACTTCTCGCCCTCCGGGCAGTGGGCGGTGTACGGTTTCCGCGCCTGGCGCGAGCGCATCGAGGACTACGTCCCCGCGGCCGCGCCCGAGATCCTCTTCAGCCAGGCCGACGACGGCCTGGTGCTGGAGGCGCGCGTGCCGGCCGAGCTGCTGCCGGCGGTGCCCGCCGGCAGCGACCTGCAGGTGAGCCTGGCCGCGGTCGTCGAGCGCAAGGACGGCACCCTCGAATACTGGGCGCTGCGCCACGCCGCCGCGCAACCCGACTTCCACGCCCGCGACACCTTCGTGCTGACCCTGGCCACCGCGACGCACAAGGCGGACTGAAGCCATGGCGCACCCCGTCCGCTTCGGCCTCGACCGCCTGCTGCAGGAGCCCGAGCTGCGCCGCCCGTTGGCGGGCAGGCGCGTCGCCCTGCTCGCCCACCCGGCCTCGGTCACCCGCGACCTGACCCACTCGCTCGACGCCCTCGCCGCCCTGCCCGACCTCGAGCTGTCGGCCGCCTTCGGCCCCCAGCACGGCCTGCGCGGCGACAAGCAGGACAATATGGTGGAGTCGCCCGACTACACCGACCCGCTGCTCGGCATCCCGGTGTTCAGCCTGTACGGCGAGGTTCGCCGCCCGACCGCGGCGATGATGGACACGTTCGACGTGCTGCTGGTCGACCTGCAGGACCTCGGCTGCCGGATCTACACCTTCATCACCACGCTGCGCTACGTGCTGGAAGAGGCGGCACGACACGGCAAGGCGGTGTGGGTGCTCGATCGCCCCAACCCCGCCGGCCGCCCAGTCGAGGGCACGCTGCTGCGCCCCGGCTGGGAGAGCTTCGTCGGCGCCGGCCCCCTGCCGATGCGCCACGGCATGACCATGGGCGAGCTCG